>Ga0114996_10000644_pt1 | contig 48787 bp, 46 predicted proteins | sample ArcticOcean_MG_C_4_FD_87039 | JGI IMG/M metagenome (GOLD analysis project Ga0114996, IMG submission 87039) | Marine microbial communities from western Arctic Ocean - ArcticOcean_MG_CB4_134 | ecosystem: Environmental > Aquatic > Marine > Oceanic | place: Arctic Ocean: Canada Basin | collected... | reverse complement strand
TCGTCGTGTCAGACCGTCATGGCGGTGAGACATGGGGATGGGTCGACCTCGGCACATTCACAGGAAGCGAACCCACAATCGGGCAGATCAACACCAATGTGGATGACCTCAAAGTAACCTTCACCGTCTCCAACAACGATGATGAGGCCTTGATCTGGACTTGGGATTTCGACGACAACAGTTCGAATCACTTCCGAACCCCAATCCACGATTTCGCCACCTACGGTACCTACGAGGTTACCCTGCACGTCAGCGATGGCGAGACCACGATTGAGCGCACGACGACCATCACACTGACCGCGCCCGCATGAGATGCCATCTCACCAATCTCTGAGGGGGCCAGAATTCCACCTGAGCGAAGGTGATTTCGGCCACCGAGGGCGATTTCACGAGCGCCGCACGTGTCAGAAGATGCCCATGTCCATGAGGGCGTCTTCGGAGGCGTGGACCTTGGGGTCCCAGCGCGGACTCCAGACGAGATTGATGTGGACGGTTTCAACGCCATCGGTCGTCAGTGCCGCGCGGTGGGCCGCTGCCATAATCTCGGGTGCCATCGGGCAACCGGGGCTGGTCAGGGTCAGGTCGACTTCGGCATGATCGCCGTCAAATCGGACATCATAAACGAGGCCGAGTTCGACGATGCTGATCTCCATCTCGGGGTCATCGACCGCTTGCAGCGCGTCGAGCACATCCTGTTTCTCAGCCATCATCATGCCTCCATCAGCGAAGCGGCCTCGTCGCGGACCCGTTTGAACATATTGAGGAAGCCATTGGAGCGGGATGGGGTGAGGCTGGCCTTGAGTCCCATCTCTTCCACAAAGGTGGGATTGAGCTCTGCAACCTCCCCAGGTGGTCGGCCATTGACGGCCAGGCAGGTGATTGACATCAGTCCCTGGACGATCTGTGCATCGGCGCCTCCTCGCATGTAGAAGCGCCCCTCGTCGAGATGACACAGGATGTGGGCTTCGGATTGACAACCGTGGATGCGGTTTCCTTCGGTCCATTCCTCCATCGGGAGTTCGTTGACCTCGGCCGCCATCTCGAACAGCATCTCATAGCGTTCCATCGGGTCGAATACATCGACGAACTCGTCGATGACTTCCTGCAATGCTTCCGGCCAGACCATTGAATCACCCGAATCGCTCGATGACATAGGCCAGATGGTCGATGAAGGCCTGTGCTTCTGCTGGTGTGTTGTAGAGATAGAAGGAGACACGGTTCGTGCTGGTCAATCCATATGCGGCCAATAGCGGCTGGGCACAGTGATGGCCCGTGCGCATCGCGAATCCTCCTGCATCCATGAATCGAGCGAGGTCCTCCGCGTGCAATGTGGCGTGCAGAAATGAGACGGCGCCGCCGCCTTCACTCGGTTTGAAATCTCCATAGACCGTGACGCCATCCAACTTTTCCAACTCCGATGCGGTGAATTGAGCCAAGGATCTGATATGCTTTTGAACCGCGGTCATATCGAATTGTGACAGGTAATCCGCCGCCGCCGCGAAACCGATGGCATCGGCGATCTTCGGCGTTCCCGCCTCAAATTTCGGTGGCCCGGATTGGAAGGTCGAACCTTCCATCGTGACGGTCTCGATCATGTCGCCTCCCGCCATGAACGGCTGCATCTCAGCAATCGCTTCTGTGGTCGCCAACAGGCATCCCACACCGGTGGGCCCGCACATCTTGTGGCTGCTGATCGTGACGAAATCCGCACCGAGTCCGGTGAAATCGATGCGGTGATGGGGTGCGGCCTGCGCGGCATCGATGATGACCTTCGCGCCCACCGCATGACTCATCTCGATGATGGATGCGATTGGGTTCTCCACCGCGAGCACATTCGACGTGTGAACCACACAGACCAGTTGGGCCCCGGGAAGGGAAGCTGCGAACACCTCCATGTCCAAGGTGTCAGAGGAAGTGTCGATGGGGACGACTCTGATCTCGATGCCCTTCTCCTCTGCGAGCAATTGCCAAGGCACGATGTCGGCGTGATGCTCCATCTCGGTGATGACGATCGCATCGCCCTTTCCCAGATTCGCTCTCGCCCAGCCCCAGGCGACCAGATTGATCGCCTCAGTCGTGCCACTGGTGAAGATGAGATTGTTTCGCGTCGTGCCGAACCAGGCGGCGAGCGTGTCGCGCGCCGCTTCGTACTGTTCGGTGGCTTCCGCAGCAAGGGTGTGGACCGCTCGGTGGACGTTGGCATTGGACTGCTCGTAAAAGCGGGTCATCGCATCGATGACTGACTTCGGCTTCTGGGTGGTCGCCGCATTGTCGAGATAGACGAGGTCCTTGCCACCGCTGACCTTGCGAGCCAGGATCGGGAAGTCAGCGCGGATGGCCTCAATATCCAGTGCCATGCCATCACCTCATTCATGCGATGGCATCGAGGTCCTCGGAGAGGATTTCCAGCAGGTGGTCGTGGACCGCTTGGCTTCCCATCGCCGACAGCGTCGCATTAAGGAAGGCGCTGATGAGGACGCTGCGCCCCTCGGCCTCGTTGAAGCCTCGGGTCTTGAGGTAGAACATCTGTTCCTCATCGACCGGACCATTGGCCGTGCCGTGACCGCAGCCGACGACATCGTTCTCGCTGACCTCGAGTTCGGGAATGCTGTCGGCCTCGGCTTTCTTGGAGAGCAGGAGGTTGTGGAAGAGTTGCGCGGCATCCGCGCCGTTGGCGCCGTTCTCGATGCGCAGCATGCCGGTGCCGATCGTACGCGACTTTCCGGCACAGGCCGAGTGCCAGTTGAGCCGGCTGAAGGTCTGCGGCGCGATGTGGAGGATCTCGACGTGGTGGTCATTGTGCTGAGCATCCGCGGTCAGGATGCTGCCGTTGACCTTGAGCGAGGCGCCGATCGAATCCAGTGTATAGCGAAGGTCGGCCTTGCAGCGGGTCGCACCCGATGATATAGCGCCGACCTTGACCTGAGCATCGCGGGCGAGATGGATCCCATCCGTTCGCAGTAGCCTGCCCTCTCCCATCTGGTTGACGACGATGTCGTTGACATTGCATGCCTGACCGAAGATGCCCTGTCGCAGAACACCTGCCCAAGCCGCATCTCCGGAGATGCGCGTAATCAGTTCGATCTCAGAGAGTTCGCCGAAGTCGAGCAGAAGATGGATTGCGCTGACGGGGCCATTGCACTCGATGTCGAGCAATACAGGTTGGGAAGGTCTCGCCTTGCGGTCGACTCTGAGCACGATCGCATCGGACAACTCGTGGATGAATTGGGTGCTGACATCCTCTTTCCCATTGATGGCGAGGCGCTTGAAATCCTCCGCTGTCGCTGCGACCAATGACACACCCGAAGGCTCCGTCGAGCCGTCGAGTGATGAGAGCGAGATGACGGCGCCTTCCGCCTTCGGAACGATGGCCAGATCGCCTCCTGGATGGATGCGATGCCAGGGGGTGTAACGCCACAGATGGTCCGCCCGGTCGGGCACCTCGAGGTCCGCGTAAGCCATGTGAGTCCCTCCCGACTTCAGCCGATGCTTCCTTCCATCTCGAGTGCCATGAGCTTGTTCAGCTCGACGGCATACTCCATCGGAAGTTCGCGGGTGAAGGGTTCGAAGAAGCCATTGACAATCATCGCCAATGCTTGATCCTCGGTATGGCCGCGACTCATCAGATAGAACACCTGGTCGTCGCTGATTTTGGAGACGCTGGCCTCGTGCTCGCAATGAGCGGTTGAATTGGCGACCTCCATGGTTGGGTAGGTATCGCTGCGGGAGTGCTCATCGAGAATCAGCGCATCACAGACGACGTTGACCTTGCAGTTCTCCGCCTTCTTGGATACCTGAACCATGCCGCGGTAGGAACCGCGACCGCCATCCTTGCTGATCGACTTGGAGAGGATTTTGCTCGTCGTGTTGCTTGCGAGGTGGTGAATCTTGGCGCCGGCGTCCTGATGCTGCCCCTTTCCGGAGTAGGCCACTGAGATGATTTCGGCGTGGGCACCTTCGCCCTTGAGAATCACAGAGGGATACTTCATCGTGAGCTTGCTACCGATGTTGCCGTCGACCCACTCGACCTTGGAGTTCTTGTGGGCGATGGCGCGCTTGGTCACGAGATTGTAGACGTTGGTGCTCCAATTCTGCACGGTCGAATAGCGGATGTGAGATCCGGGCAAGGCGATCAGTTCGACCACGGCGGAATGCAGCGAGTCGGTGCTATAGGTCGGTGCGGTGCAACCCTCGACATAGTGGATGCTGCTACCTTCATCGGCGATGATCAGCGTGCGTTCGAACTGGCCCATGTTCTTCGCATTGATGCGGAAGTAGGCTTGGACCGGCATCTCGACGTGAACCCCCTTCGGGACATAGATGAACGAGCCACCCGACCACACGGCGGTGTTGAGCGCGCTGAACTTGTTGTCCGCATACGGGACGACGGTGCAGAACCACTTCTTGACCAATTCCGGATATTCCTTGAGTCCGGTATCCATGTCCAGGAAGATGACGCCCTGCTGCTCCAGATCCTCGCGGATGCTGTGGTAGACGACTTCGGATTCGTATTGCGCCGTGACGCCAGACAACCACTTCTTCTCAGCCTCTGGAATGCCAAGGCGGTCGAAGGTGTTGCGAATGTCTTCGGGTACCTCATCCCAATCGCTTTCGGTGCCCTTGCTGCTGCGCAGGAAGTAGCAAATCTTGTCGAAGTCGATCGACTCGAGCAGGTGCATATTGCCCCAGGTCGGCATCGGGCGGGCGGCGAAGTGACGGTAAGCCTTGACGCGCAGATCGGTCATCCATTCGGGCTCGTCCTTGAGTGCAGAGATGTCGCGCACAACCTGTTCGGAGAGGCCCTGGTCGAAGCGGATGGTGGCGTTCTCCGGGTCGTGGAATCCGTACTTGTAATCGCCCACTACGTCGCGTGCCTCAACATTCTCCATATCATTCATCTCCGTTCAGACCGCTGCGACTTCGAGCCACTCGTACCCGTCTTCCTCGACCCTCATCGCGAGTTCCGGACCACCCGTGCGCACAAGCAGTCCATCAATCATTACGTGCACATGTGTGGGTTTGACGTGATCCAGGATGCGCTGGTAATGGGTGATGATGAGGCAGGCGTTGGCGCCAGAGGTCGCTGCATTGATGCCATTGGCCACGGTGTGGAGTGCGTCGATATCGAGGCCGGAGTCGGTCTCGTCCAAGACAGCGAGGCGCGGCTTGATGAGCAGCAGTTGGAGAATCTCGAAGCGCTTCTTCTCGCCGCCAGAGAAGCCATCGTTGACGTAGCGGCCGAGGAACTTCTTGTCGACATCCAACTCGGTCATCGCCGCGTTGAGCTCCTTGCGGAAGTCGCGCGCACCGGGTGCGTCCTCGCCGCGGATCGCCTGCACCGACTTGCGCAGGAAGTTGCCGACCTGCAGACCGGGCACGGCCTGGGGATACTGGAAGGAAAGGAAGACGCCGGCGCGGGCGCGCTCCCACGGTTCCATCTCGAGCAGGTTCTCACCGAGGAATTCAATCTCGCCCGCTGTGATGTCGTAAGCTGGATGTCCCATCAGCACGTTGGCCAAGGTGGATTTCCCACTGCCGTTTCGGCCCATCAGGGCGTGAATCTCACCCGCCTTGATCTCGAGGTTGATGCCGCGCAGGATCTCGGTGTCGTCGATCGACACGTGGAGATTCTCGATTCGAAGAATGAGATCATCGGCCATGGTGAGCACCTTGCGCAATATCCTCGGCCCGCACGCACCTTATGAAGCCGTGTCATTCGATTTCACGCACCCTCAAATGCGGTCGACGGTTGGACCCCCTGATGAGCGAGGACGATCTGGCCGATCTCTACCGGGCCCAGGCCGCGGAATCGATGGAGGAAGAGGCTTCCAAGCGCATCGCAGAGAGCGCGGATCCCGAGTTGGATCAACGACTCCTAGCGACTTCACTCGCATCCCTTCTCGAATCGGAGGAATTGGTGCCGGCAATCATGGCTCGCCTCGGCATCGTCCGCGCCGCTCTGGAAGGCCATGGTGGAGGCATCAAGGTTGACTCCGCGTCCTCCGATGACCGAGGCGTGGATCTCATTCTGAATCTCGACGGCGCCTGCATCGCCTGTGGGGCGGCGCCGGGAACCCTGCAGGGCATCCAGACCGATCTTCTCTCGGGGGGGGAGGTCTACCGTGTGAGATACAGTGCCAGTCTTCTCGACACCTTCGATGAACTGGGCCGCGAATTCGTTCTTGCCCACGGTGGAGTCACATTCGTATGAGCACCAATCCGGAGTCGTGGCACCCGCCTCTGGAGGTCGCGCTGCAAGCGGATCTAGGCTTGGTCGAGGCGCTCAGAACCCGATGGTTCCCGATGCCGCCCTCTGCGGACTGGATGGTGGTGGTCGATGATTCCGAAGGAACGCGAAGAGGACTGATGCTGACCCAGCTGTTCACGCCTCTGACCGAGATGCTGTTCATGATTCTTGAAGAAGAGATCACTCCGGGCACGACGACTTGGATCGCGCTGCCGTCAACGGCGGAGATCAGCGAGAGCCGGCTCGATTTTCTGCAGGCTTTGGACGCTCGCTTGATTCCCTGTCGCGAACCCCATTGGGGCCCCGGAATACCGGTCGCGCCGCGGGACTGGGCATCACAGGGTTGACAAATCCGGCCGCACCTCGGAGTCCATGGCGGACAAGGTTCTCGATGAGGTCATCGACGAGGCCGTCGCCGATGAGAACGTTCGGAAGGTCGAGATTGAGATCACCCACAAGCACGACGATACCAAGTCCACGACCTCTTGGGCCATCGCGTTAGTGGTCGTGCTGGTCATCGCAGGAGCGCTCGTCTATGCCGCCGATTCAGTCAGTGATTTTGTTGGCAGTGATGATTCTGGTCCTTGTGGAGACGGAATTGACAATGATAATGGTGGGAAGGTGGATCAGGACGATCCGGATTGCTATTCAGGGACGACCTATGATTCCACACGATCCGAGACGGACCCGAATAACGATCCTCTTGGACCCCCATAAGCATGAAAGCCGTGCGCAGTGCGGGCTCGCCTCATGACGCGCAAGGCTGTGCCGTGTCGCGAGGGCGACCACGGCAGGTTCGAGATCACCGAGCGTGATGGCTGGTCCCGACTTGGGAGGCTGCACACGGATACGCATGTGCTCAACACACCCGCTCTTCTCCCCGTCATCAATCCGAACATCCGCACGGTTGAGCCGCGCGAGATGTGGGAGCGCTACGGCTTCGAGGCGCTGATCACCAATTCCTACGTCATATGGAAGCATGACAGGCTGAAGGCAGAGGCTGTGGAGAATGGCGTTCACAACTTGCTGGACTACCCGGGCGTAATCATGACCGATTCGGGGACCTTCCAGAATTACGTCTACGGCGATGTCGAGGTCGGCGTCGCTGAGATCGTCGAGTTCCAGCGCGAGATTGGCGTCGACATCGCGACCATGCTCGATGTGTTCGGCACGCCTCAGATGAGTCGAGAGGAGATCGAATCGGCGGTTCGCGTCACCTCGGAACGAGGCCCTGAATCACTGGATGCAGCCAAAGACACCCTGCTCAACGGCCCAATCCAAGGTGGGGTCCATGCAGATATGAGGAAACTCAGTGCTGAATTGATGGGTGCTCAGGATTTCGCGGTTCATCCGATCGGCGGCATCGTGCCGCTGATGGAACGGCAGCGATACAAGGAATTGGTGCAGATCATCCTAGCCTGCCGTGAGCAGATCCCATGGAATCGACCGATTCACATGTTCGGCTGTGGTCATCCGCACCTGTTCCCAATCTGCATCGCTCTAGGAGCTGACCTGTTTGACTCGGCCGCCTATGCGCTGTTCGCGCGCGATGATCGAATGCTGATGCCGTGGGGTACGGTCAAACTGGCTGATCTGACGGAATTTCCAATCTCAACCGCTGCGTTCAGCGGCAAGACCGTCGATGAGGTTCGACTGTTGAACGATGAGGACCGATGCAAATTGCTCGCGCACCACAATCTCGAGGTGACGGCATCCGAACTCGCGAGATGCCGACAGGCGATTCGCGATGGTACGATCTGGAAGCTGGTCGAGGAGCGCAGTCATACGAATGCAGCGCTACGCGAAGCGACTGAATATCTCTACGAGAACATGCCCACTGGCCTGGTCGAAGCGACGAATCCGCTTCGAAACGGGGGTGTCCACTTGAGTCAGGACCTGTCGACTTCACCGCCCAGCGTCGCAGCGCTCGGACGGCTGTTGAACACGTTTGAAACCGATGCCGACAAGGCGATTCTGTTCTCCGATGCGGGAGGGCCTTGGCGCAATCGCATCGGGGGTTTGGTGCAGACGATCGCCCAGCGCTGGCCGGATGCGGCCGTTTTCATCGAGACCCCTCTCGGCTTGCTGCCCTACACGATGGAGGATGTCAGCCCTTGGGCGCATCTCACCGGCCCTGCCTCGATCTGGGACGGCATGGAGGAAGCCGACATCGAATTCGACCTCGGAGCACTGGGCGAGTTCAGTGATGTCCTGCAGCTGAGTCTTGGCGAGGACAAGAAAGTGAATCTCGCCGCGATTGAAGCCGCCTTCGGTGAGGGGGCTTCGAACGAGATCTCACGAACTGAACTCGATCGTGAGATGATCGAGGATAAGGTCTGCTATTTCCTCGATGTCGAACGCGAAGAAGCAGAGACATTATTGCATGACTGCACATTTGTCTATAGCAAGACACATAGGGTTCGAAACGTCGTCGCTTCCGACGGTGTTCACATCCTCTCCCCAAGGATGAGAGACGGTGGTCTTTCGTTGACTCTGGAGGGCGCCAGGCGGTTGCATGGTTCGACCATGCCGACCGTGGTCGTGATTGAGGACAGTGTGCCCTTCACCCGCAAGGGCCGCAACGTCATGCATGGCTTCATCGCCAACGTTCGCGGTGACCTCACGCCCGGCCTGCCGTGCCTGGTCGAGGGGCCGGATGGGACCTTCCTCGGGACTGGCACCTCTCTGACCACCGCTGCCGAATATGAGCGCTTCAACAAGGGTGTCGCGATCAAGATGCGCGACGGCATCGGCGATTGAACCCCCCGGGGATTCATTGATAGAGCAGCCGTAGGCTGTCGGCCTTGTCGATTCGGAGAATCGAGGAGGGCGGGAACCTGACCGAGGAATGGATCGTCGAGACCCAGGATCTGGTCAAGAAGTACGGCGAGCACGTCGCGCTCGACGGTGTGACTATCGCTATTCCACCCGGCGCGACCGGTCTGCTCGGCCCGAATGGTGCGGGAAAATCGACCCTTCTCAAGACCGTGCTTGGCCTGATTTCCCTGACCAGTGGCGGTGGCCGAGTGCTCGGCCATGACATCGCGACCGAAGGCAATCTGATTCGCGCTCGAATCGGCTACATGCCCGAATATGACTGTCTGATGCCGGACATGGAAGCCATCCATCAGGTGCGTTATGCCGGTGAACTGCTCGGCATGCATCCTGCTGCCGCGTTGCAGCGCGCTCACGAGACGATGGAGTATGTCGGCTTGCGCGACCAGCGCTACCGCACCGTCGGCACCTTCAGCACCGGCATGGAGCAGGCGACCAAACTCGCCTGTTCCCTGGTTCACGACCCCGACCTTCTGATCTGCGACGAACCGACCAATGGCCTGGATTCGACCGCCCGCGGATTCATGCTCGATACGCTATTCCAGGTGGTCAAACAGGGCGGGCGCTCCATCCTGATGAGCAGTCATCTGATGGACGATGTCGAACGCATCTGCGACCGCATCGTGATGATCCACAAAGGGCAGGTCATCGCTCAAGGACGCATCGAGGATCTCAAGGGCATCGACCGCGAGATTGAGATTTCGGTCTGGGGGGGTGCCAGCCGACTCGAGCAGAAACTCAAGGACGACGGCCACGAAGTGCGTCGAACCGGCCGCGTGATGCGCATCAATCGCAGGGATGAGTCGACCTATACCGATATCCTCGCTGCAGCAGCCACAACCGAGGTCCAAGTGCGGCGCATGGAGGATTACGAACCGAGTCTGGAGGACTTGTTCATCGTCATCATGGCTCGACTCGGTTACGAGGTCAAGTCGAGTACGGACCTGCTCGGCACAACGCCGCAGATGGATATCGCAGCGATTGAAGGGAGGAAGGTCGCATGAGCGAGAAGGACCCCTTCGGTCTGGATGACCTACTCGACAAGACCACGCCTCCGCCCGATGCGGAATTCATGGGCGAAGCCGGATTGCAGGTCACCGGTCAAGCCCGGATGGAGGCTGCCTATGGCTCGGGGGATGGAGATGAGGACGGCCACGCCGTCGTCGCCAAGACCGGACAGGTCGAGGCAGGCACGATCTTTCACCAGATCTACCGACCGTGGCGTGGCAAGTTGAATCCGCGCTGGGTTCGAAACTGGTCGATTCTGCGACACCACATCTACGGCTTGTTCTCCAAGGGACATCGACCCTGGCCGCCCTACACCAAACTCCTGATCGTAATCGTGCTGATGGGTGCACTGATGCCCATCTTCACCATGTTCCTCGGCACACTGTCGGGCTCACCTGAACTGATGCGCATCTTCGGTGTCACCCGAGCCAACCTCTGGGGTCACGTGCTCGGCTCCTTCAACAACATCTGCTGCTGGCCTCTGATCACCGCACTCGTCGTCGGCGGAATGATCTCCGAGGATCGTCAGCACGGCACCTCTGCGATCTACTTCTCTCGACCGGTGACCCGAACCGATTACACGCTGATGAAGTACATCTCGGCATCGTTGATTCTGTCGATGATCATCATCGTCTCCTACTGCGCTTACTACGCGGCTGCGATTCTGCTCAACAACGAGGGTTGGGCCTATCTGCTCGACACGTTTCCATTTTTCTTAGGCGGGCTGATCGCAGCGGTCATGCTGGTCATGACCTATACGAGCATAGGCCTGGCCTTGTCGAGCATCAGCAAGGGGAAATTCTTCCCAGCCGTGTCGTTCATGGGCATCATCTTCGGCTCGCAGATCATCGCATTCCTGATTTCACTGCTATTCCAGCGAGACGTGCTCTACCTGCTCAGTCCCTATGATAATCTGGCCCACGTCGGACAGTGGATGATGGAACTCAACACGACCTATGACTTCCCCGTCGCCTGGTCCTTCATCGCATTGTTGTTGATGAATGGCATATCCCTCTATATCCTGATCAGTCGGGTGAATTCTCTCGAGGTGACACGCGAATGATGCCCGATATCGGTCAGGTCGGCGAGGGCCAGAAGATGCAGCCTTGGGCACCGGTGCCCGAGGCCCCAGCGGTCATGCTCGACCACGTTTCGAAATGGTATGGTCAGGTGATTGGACTGAACGATGTGAGCCTGGCGATCAGCGGTGGCGTCACCGGTGTTCTCGGAATGAATGGGGCCGGCAAATCGACCCTGCTGAAGATCATCGTTGGCCGGCTGCGCCCGAGTCAAGGTCAGATCCGCCTGTTCGGCACGGACCCGTTCAAGAATCCCGCCCCCTATCATCGGCTGGGCTATGTCTCCGAATCGGAGAAGCTCTACGATTGGATGACCGGTCTTGACTTCGTCACGACGTTGGCTCGCCTATACGGCATGACGCGGGATGAGGCGCGTGCTCGGGCATTGCATGTTCTCGACTTCGTCGGTCTTTCGGATGTCGTTCACAAGGAGATCGGCAAGTACAGCAAGGGCATGCGTCAGCGGGTCAAAATCGCTCATGCGCTGGTCAATGATCCCGACCTGATCATCCTCGATGAACCGCTCGCGGGCTGCGATCCGCTCGCACGGACCACGATCATGAATGTGGTTCGAGAACTCGGTGCGATGGGCAAGACCGTTCTGGTCACCAGCCACATCCTGTCCGAGATCGAGCGCATCACCGAACAGATCGTCATTCTGCACAATGGCCGCCTGCTCGCACTGGGCAACCTGCACGCGATCCGGGAATTGCTCGACCACGTGCCGCATCGAATCCTCTTGCGTACCTCCGACCCACGCGAACTCGGCCGCGCCTTCCTGCCGCACCCCGATGTCTATGGTGTGCGTTTCCCCAATCCTGACGAACTAATCATCGAGACCAACAACCTCGCTAGCGTGCACAAAGACTTGCCTCGAATCATCGTTGATTGCGGGGTTTCCGTTACTGCGATCGAGAACCCCGATGACAATCTTGAATCCCTTCTGGGCTATCTGATGGAGGGCCGCGCATGATGCAGACACCTCCACCCACCGAACCGAATCAGCCGCTTGAATCGGCTCCGGCTGCACCTGCGCCCGGCGCGCCCAAACGGAGCCTTTCGGAGACGGTATGGACCAAACTCGACCGCAAGGCCACCGCGATTGCAGAGTTCACCATGCGTCAGTACCGCAAGAAGCGCTCGACCTGGGCGGTCGGCATCATCGGCATCCTTCTCGTCTCTCTCGTGCTGCTGTTCTATATCGAGGCGATGGCTCAGGATATGCCCTCAATCGATCAGGACGGCGATTCCGAAGACAAGGATGGCGATGGCTACCCCGCGGGACAGGAGGCACTGTACGGTACCAGTGATGAGAACCCCTGGGATCATCCACCCGACAGCGTTGTGCCGGATCCTCCTTCGAAGTGGATCGACGAGGATGATATCGACTGGGACGGATCGAATACACGCAGCCAAGGTGAGGACGACGATGGGGATTGCTGGGCACTCGAACCATGGGAGCGCGACAGCAATGGCGATGGCATCCCCTGCAATGTGCTCTATGTCTGGGACAACGGCACACTCGTCGACATCAAGAGGGATAACGGCGTCGATGAGGACCCGGATGATGCTGTGTTCCTGAAGGAGGCTGTCCACCGTTCCTTCCTGCTCGGATTCGGGAAGTTCGGCTATCTCTTCGTAATCGGCATCTTCATCCCGCTTTTCCTCGCGACAGGCCTGATCCGAGATGAGCATGAAGCGGGCACCCTGCACTATCTGGTCGGCAAGCCGATCGCCCGCGCTGAGGTGCTGATGTACCGCCTGCTCGGTTTCATTGGTCTGGTCTGGCCCTATCTATTCGTCCTGATTTTCGGCACGGCATTGGTCACGGGATTCTTTGGACCTGGTGAGGCGATCTATCGCTTCTCGGACCTCGGCATCTGGTTCGGTGTCTTCATCGCCGCGTGTCTCACGGTTCTCGCCTATGCTGCAATCTTCGCTGCGTTCGGCATCATCACGCCGAAATATGGCGTGCTGCTCGCGTTGTTATTCGCCTCCTGGGAATTCGTGATGATTTTCCTATCGATGTTCGAGACGACGCGCAATCTTGGAATCGCCTCGTTATCGGTCTCATTCTGGGGTGCTGAGATCATCAATTCGACCGCCTGGCTGGTGTGGGATGATCACGCTCTTCTGGCCCAGCAGGCAGAGGCCTTCGGTTGGATTGGTGAGGCCGCGCTGTTCTCGGTCTGGCTGTCGCCCTTCCCCACCGTCTATCCACTGGTGAACCTCGCCGTATCGATCGTCGTGCTGTTGGTTCTCACCGCGCTGTTCGTGTTGATCGGTCAGAGCTCGTTCAAGAAGCGCGAGATCGATTGAGGGATGGTCATGCTCACCGATCCGCCTGCGACCTTCGGGGGTGAGCTCGATTCCCTCTGGCGGCTCGATACCCTGCCCCCTCTGCGACGGCTGTCGTGGTGGTGGTGGTGGTGGTTGGTCGTCCTGCCGGATGCTGAGGATCCGAAACGCAGTCGACAACTGATGATTCTGTGGTCGACCAAGGATGCGCCCAAGGTGCGCGTGAACGATCACGTATGGCAGCCCGAGGGCCGCTTTCACATCGATGAACAGGGCGGCCACACCTTGCCGGGCATGGTCTGCGCATGGTGGTACGATGGCAAGACCATGCACGAACCCTACATCCAGCGCGAGGCTCGGATCGCCACGCTGGATGGCGCACACCCGATGTGGCCGGGAAGTGGTGCCTTTCCCGGTTCAGGGGCGGTCGTGCCCGTCACCGAGGACGATCTCTCGATGGGACTCGCCGATGATGGCTCGCACTTCTGGCTGCGTTGCAAAGGCGATCCGAAAGCGGTCGAAGGCGGCGCTCCCGAAACCTTCGATCTGCGGCTCACCCCTTGGACCGAGGCCGCTTCGACCGCAGCGAGAGTCAACAACGTGTTCGGCGCCAACATGGGCTATGACATCCTTCGACTGCACGCCTGCAAAGCCGAGGGGACCATCGATGGCGAACACGTGCAAGGAAGCGCTTACTTCCAGAAGGTCACCGTTCAGGCCCCGTCCATTCCGTGGTTCTGGGGTTTCCTCCACTTCAGCGATGGAACCTATCTCGACTGGTTCATCCCACACGCCTCGTTCTCCATGACCGCCCGAGACGACCGCGCGTGGAAACTTCGGGATGTGGTGCGCGCACCCTTACGAACTTCCGGTCTGCTGCACGATGCGAAGCGTGGGCGCAGCGAGAATTTCGAGCGCTGCGAGGTTGAATTGCTTCCCACCGAGGAATCGGATGGCTTCGACAGCGACGGAGCGCCGTTGCCACGCTTCGAGATTCGCGTCTGGAATGGGCGCACACAGGTCGGATTGCGCGTCAAGGCGGCCAGTCGAGCGCGTTGGACCTTCGACCAACCCACGCGCGCGGGGCTGGTCAGCCATCTGACCTACAACGAATATCCGCTCGAGGTCGAATCGGTCACGATCCTCGACGAGCGTGGTGTTCGAACCCTCGAGGATTTCGAATGGGTGCACGGAAATGCCGAGCACGCATGGGGTCTGTTGCACTGATGGTGGCCTCAACCCGAAGCAGAACATTCATCACCATCCAGACCTCACAACCGGTTGAGGCGCAACTATGAGCGAAGAAGTAACCCAAACGTCCGCTGACGGGAAGAGCGTGTCTGACAAGATTCGTGGGAAGCTCCGCGTCCACGATGACGAGAAGGTCCTCCTCACGAGGCGCCCCTCGATGTTCGCATTCATGCCGGCATATTTCGTCGGCTTGTGTGTCCTCGCGCTCCACCTGTTCTTCGGATGGGCTGAATCGCCGCAGGACGCGGCTTGGTATGTCGATGTGTTCTACTTCTTCGTCGACGTCAGCACGTGGGTTGGAGGTGCGGGCTTCGCCTTTGTGATGATTCTCTTCACCTGGTTGAACCGACTGTTGAATCACCCTGCCAGTGGACGATGGATGACCTCCATTTTGCTGCTCGCGTCCTTCACCCCATTCATCTTGCACATCGACGAGGTTGTCCGTTTGTTCTCTGATTCCGAGTTCAAAATCCCCATCGAGTTCGACTTCACGTTGTTCGGCATTTTTTGGGCAGCCGTCATTTGGGGGTTCACATTCTGGTACCAGAAGAGTTTCCTGTACGCGGTGACAGATCAGCGAGTCATCCATTATCAGGACTTCATCTACGAGCGCGATGGGCATCGGTTGTTGCATGAAGACGTCATCGCCGTGCACAAGCGACGCAGCCCGGTTGGCGCAGTGTTCGGCTATGCGACTGTTTACTGCAACATCGGTGATCAGTCTCACATCGCCACGGAGTCCGTTGGTGGTGCCGTGGGTGGAGCTGTGGATGTGGCCAAGGGTGCAGGTGCTCTCGGATTTTTTGGCAAGATGTTCTTCCTGCTGACCTACCAGCGCACGATCAAGGTCGAGCGATACACACCGGACATTTCTCTCTACGGAATCCGCAAGTGGGAAGAGGCATTCGACCTCATCAACAAGTTGCACAGAGACAATTCCGCGGTTTCAAAAGCCGACGCTCAACTTGAGGCTCTGGAGAATCTCCAGTCGATGCTCGTCACAAAGGGAGAAGTCGCGGAAGAAGAGGCAGATTCTGCTGGCACGGGTGACGATATTCTCGACGACGTCGATGACCTTCTCTCGGACCTGTGAGCGACAGAACACAGCCGAGTCCTTCATAGAGGCGATTCAACCCCGCAGGGGTCGATGTCAGACGAGATTATGCTGCAGGCCGCACAGGCCATGTCTGCCGGAGACTTCCTCGGCGCGATGACGGTCTTCGAGGAATTGATCGATTCCGAACCGGACAACCATGCGGGCCATTACGGCTGGGCAGAGGCCGCGTTCATGGAACATACGGAGAACACGAATGACGAGGTCAACCCCGGTCTCATTCGCAAGCGCTACAAGGATGCGATGAAACTCGACCCCGACAACCTCGAGATTGTCTCCTCCTTCGCCTCCTTCTGCCTGGATTGCAACCGCATCCCTGCCGCGGTCAAGGAATACAATCGCCTGTTGGAGATGGCGGACACTCAGGAGGTCGATGTCAACGACATGCTCTACGAGGCCGCACGACAACTGGTCGAGGTCATCGAGATGCAGACCGACGGCGATCGCAGCCATCCGATGGCGCAGCAACATCTGAAGACGGCACTTGAGTGGGCCATTCAGGGTCTGGGCTTCGTCTCAAATGGTCAGGTCATCGACATCCTCTCTGATGAGTGATGGGGGGGCACCCGATGCGCGGCTCGGTTCGCATCGCTGTCGCGGTGGGTTATCTCGGAGCCGCGTTCTGCGGCAGTCAGATTCAGCCGAATGTGCCGACCGTTCAAGGCACCCTTCAGCACGCGCTGGTGCAATTGACCTGGGCCGAACCCGGCCACAATTCCGTCACCCTGTCCAGCCGAACGGATGCGGGCGTGGATGCGCGCATGAACATCGCTTCATTCGACCTTCCCGAACGCATCTGGGAGCAGATCGGTGCGCGCGGCGTGATCACCGCGTTGAATGACCAGACGCCGGTGGATGTGCGGGTCTGGGCAGCCGAGCAGGTCGGTGCGGAATTTCGCACGAGAAATGCAGTCACCCGCACCTATCTGTATCGACTCCAGGCGCTCGAGGGCTGGCCTCTTGTCCCGCCTTCTGATCTTGCGGAATGGTGCTCGATCTTCGTCGGTGAACACGATTTCACCAACTTCTCACGGCCGCAGGAACACCGATCTCCGGTCAAACGTGTAATCATCTGTGAGCCTTGGCTGGATGCTTCGGGTGGCGTGCTCGGTTTCCGCATCGAAGCGGATGGCTTCGTCTGGAACCAGGTCAGGCGCCTCGCGTCTGCGCTGTATGAGATCGCAATCGGGCGTCGCACCCTGGAGGAGGTTCGACAGGGCCTGATCGAGCCGGGTATCGCGGCTGACTTCGGCCGCTGCGAGCCGGAGTGGTTGACGCTATGGTCGATCCACCATCTGGAGACTCCCGTGCTCAGCGCCGCAGCACAGGTCGAGGTCGATCTGCCATTGTCAGCTGACCCCCCACCCCGGGGTCGGGCGTATGGGCTGTGGGCGAAGAGAGCCCGCGGCGAGCAGGTCATGCTGCACCAGACGATCTGGCTCGCCCATCTCAGATGAGATCGAGGGTGACCGAATCCCCGTCGGCAAGGTCGAGCGCCTCGCGTAGGAAGGGCATGGCGATCACCTCGACCACGTCGACGTGTCGGGTCAGGTCCGGAATCAGGATCGCGCAGGGCAGGATGTCCGAGCCGTTGGTCTGAATCGTCGCGAGGAAGGCGGTCGCGCCGCCGAAGGAGCGACCTTCGCGGAGGAATCCTCGCACCCTGTGAGCCTCGACCTCGGAGATGTCAACCTGATCGGCAGCCTCGCGCACCCCCGCTCCAATCCCGAGGGTATCGATGCCAGACAGGTCACGCAACGCCACGTATTCGGCAAGATCCGTTCCGTCGACGTGAACGTTGAGTGTGCCCGGCCAGGCTGTGGCGCCGAGGATGTGCTTGAATTGCTCCTGATAATGGCGTTGGGCCATGAAAACGTGAGCCCGACCGAGGCCGCTGCTCACCGACCCTGACAGGCGCATGGCCAAGGGCCGGGCGTCACCCGTTCATAATCGATTCTGGTTCCCTCAGAGAGTCCAGACCTGACCTTCCTCTCCCACCGCCCAACCCGCATCGACAACCGCGGCCACTTCGGCAGCCTCCGGTCTGAGCAGAGGGTTGGTATGATTCAGGTGGATGAAGACCAATTCGGGGTCGAGTCTCCATCTCGTACCCATCCGCGAGAGTGTCTCGAGAACGGTGGGGTGAGCGATTTCGGCCATGTCCCGGTGAGGCAGTTCACCGACATCCCAGAAGGTGCCATCGAGCAGCGCGATGTCGACCTTGAGAACTGCAAGCCAATCCCGAATCGTCTCAACATCATGGGCAGCGAGGGTCTGCCCCCAGTCGTCATGGTCAGGTAGAAACAGCAGGTTTCGATTCGGACCTGAGACCAGCAGTGCATGATTGTCCGAGAGTTCCGCACGATGGGGAACCGGGATCGGTGTGATGGTGAATCCGCAACCCGGCGAGGGCTCGAACGGTGCACCCGACTGCCATGTGTGGACCGAGAACACACCCTGTCCGACCATCTGTCGCCATGCCGGCGTCGCAGAGATCAGCCCCGCCATGGCCTCGCTGCAGTGCAGCACGAGCCCTTTCGCACCCATGACCTCACGGCCGAACAGGCCGAGTCCATCGACATGGCCTAGGTGGGCATGCGTCAGGCTGAGGGTTGCGAGGGAACCTTCCACCGGATCGGCGTCATGCCAGATCTCGAATTGCCTGCCGAGATCACGGCTGGCCTCGAACAGATGGGTCGATTCGTCTGCGCCGACGATGCCGAGCGCCGCCGGAGAGCGCGCGAGGCTTGCATCCTGGACTGCCCGCACACAACAATCACGAGCACATCCCGGTTGTGGATAACCTCCGTCCTGAGCCATACCCAGAAGTGTTGCACGGACACCACCCATGCCTAGCGGTGACCGCCGGGTGACATGAATGTCGTGGCGCAAGCATCAACAGCCAATTCGCCCGTGCAGCCCACATGGCGCGCGACCACCGGTGGATGGCGGAGCGCTACGAGGCGCTCGTTGCGGGCGGTCTCAACTGGGAACCGCCTATTCTGGAGAGCGCGAATGCGCCAGAGTGCACCGTCGACGGCCAGCAGATGATCATGCTGTCGGCGAACAATTACCTCAATCTCACAACCCACCCTAAGGTGGTCTCTGCAATGATCGAGGCGACCCGGAAGTACGGTGCTGGCAGCGGTTCGGTCCGGGCGATCTCAGGCACGATGGATCTGCATATCGCCGCCGAGAAGAAGGTGGCAGAATTCAAGGGTGTGGAAGCGAGCCTTATCTATAGCGCAGGGTATACTGCCAATGTGGGGCTGATTCCAACCTTGGTCCAAGGCAAGCAGGACGTCATCATATCAGACGAGTTGAACCATGGTTCGATCATCGATGGGGTACGTCTGACAAAGGCGCAGAGAGCGGTCTATCCGCACAATGACATGGCTGGGCTCGAGGCCGCATTGAAGGATCATGCGGATGCGGATCGCAAATTAATCATCTCCGATGGGGTGTTCAGCATGGATGGCGACATCTGCCCTCTGGATGAGATTACCGAACTCGCCGAGGCGCATGATGCCATGGTCTTCGTCGACGATTGCCATGGCGAGGGCGTGATGGGAGATCGTGGTGCGGGCATCGTCGACCATTTTGGACTGCAGGGACGCGTCGATTTTGAGATCGGCTCTTTCTCAAAGGCGCTCGGTGTTCAGGGCGGCATCGTCGCGGGCAGCGAGCAGATGCGAACGCACGCACTCAACCATTCTCGTTCCTGGCTGCTCTCGGGCAGTCAGCCACCTGGAGTCGCGGCCGCTCAGAAGGCCGCGGTCGAGGTTCTGATGGAGGAGCCTGAACACCACGCGCGTCTGTGGGCGAACACCGATCGATTCCGCGCCGAGATGCAGAGCCTCGGTTTCGATCTCGGTGCATCGACCACCCCGATCATACCCGTGATGTGCGGTGAGGGTCCGATGGCCAAACAACTCGTCACCGCGCTGAGAGACGAAGGCATCGTCGCGGGTGCAATCGTCTTCCCAATGGTCGCACGCGACGCCGCGCGGGTGCGCAACCAGCTCTCAGCGGGCCTTTCAAACAGCCAACTCGACATCATCCTCGCCGCCTATGAATCGGCAGGCCGCAAGGTCGGTCTGATCTGAGCACGCGCCGTTGCTCACTCTTCACTGTCGTCGTGATGCAGTAGGGGTGGGTCCTCATCGAGATTCTCGATGGCGCTCTCCATGTCCTCGTCACCATTGATCGGCTCGCTCTCAGCGCTCGACGGCATCGGTGCCTTGCCTTCGAAGGGATCGAGCCCATCCTCGAGCCGACACAGGAGGCGCCAGCGCGGCGCCCAAGATAGATGCACATAGATCGGGCCTGGCGCCACCAGCAACAGGAAAGCCAATTTCTGCATATAGGGCAACAGACTGGCGGGCAACTGCTCGCCCAGTTCGGTGATCTGAAGAACGGTGTACATGATCAGACCGATGAAAGGCAAGGGATAGAGCAGGGACCGGGGAAGTGAGATCGGCGGGGTTCTCATGATGTTGCGGACGAACAGGGACAGGTGGCCAAGGACTGCGCTAATCAACATGATCTGGAGCCCCCAGAAGGCCCAATCACGCAGCCAATTCTCATCCCATGCTTCGGCATAACCGAACGGCAGCAACATCGCCAGAGAAATCAGAAGACCGTAGAATCCACCGATGATCGCGGGGTGTGTGAAGCCGAGTGAATGACGTGCGAAACGCTGTGAAAGGCTTCCTCCCTGCAGCAGATTGCGCTGCTCGACCGGCAGCTTTGCAAGGCGCTCCCGCCAATCCATCAGATGGATTCGGCCCCTGAACGTCCTCTATGGTCTTGTGGGTGACTCAGAGTCGTTAGGAAGTGGTTCCTCACTAGGTGATGATTCGTCGGATGTTGACTTCTTGAATGCGCGCAGCAGAGCACCTGGCTGGAATTCGATTGCACCGGCGTCGGTGTTCTGCCAATCTCTCTCGAGCAGGCCTTCTGCCGACTCCTCCCTGATCCTAGCCTGTTCAAAGGGATCATCGGCCTCCTCGGCTCGATCCTGAGCTTGAGACAGGGCTTGAGCCATGTTGATCAGCGTCACGATGTTCGAGTCTGCGCTACCGATCCAACGCACCAGGATCTCACCCTCCGAATCACCATCACGGAGCAGGGTGCGCCCGAGCAATGGGTCTGGCGTCGCGACGAGACGAGTACCCGAAGGCAGCGCGTTCCACTGTTCAGTCAGATCCTGCACGTGAACCGTGGTCTCACCCATGGCCTCGGCATCGTGCCAGGGATGGCCCACACTCAACGCGATGACATCGAGTTGAAGTCTGCGTCTCGAGATGATTCGAATGCATCGGGTGAATAGAATCCCGGTCGCCAATGCCCAGGCCAAACCGACCAAGGTGGTGCTGAGTGAGAACATCCAGCCGAGTCCTGTGATTGACAGAATGGCGATGCTGACGTAGAGGAAGGCTCGTTTCCAGAGACGGCTGGCATCAACCCACTGATCGCCGACATCGGTATCGGAGAGGGGGCGCGTGCCGGTTGGGGCCTCGGCCATGGTCAGCCCAACCCGTTCTCAGCCTCAATCCTGTCGCTCGACGCGAACGTTCCGCGGTTCGAGAGCGAAGGTCTCAACATCCTGATGAAAAGGCTCACATTGAGTATATAGACCGGATACATCAATGCCTAAGAGTCCGTCCATGACCGGCCTGAGCTTGGCGCTGGATTTGGCCCATAGATTGTTCACACCGCGTCCTTTGCCACGCTCGTGGTTGAGCAACATCGCTGCAATCTGAATCAAGCCCTGAACACCGTCAACGACCTCTTGGCTGGCGACACCCTTGAGGCTCTTCCAGAGATCCTCCCAATCCTCGTGGGCATGCCAGAATCGACCGGTGTTGAAATTCACCATGCCGGCTTCTAGCCAGGCCTCTTGTTGTGTGGTCAACATCAGCAGCAGCCATCCTCGCGCTGAGGGGCAATGAGGAATCGTGCTTCGTCGACGCCTTCGATCGCTTGGTAGGTCGTGACCTTCTCGCTGATCGCTCTATGACTGCCTGTGACCAGCAGGGTGTCGACGCAGGTATGGCTGTCTGCAAGGCATGTATGGGTGGCGGAATGGACGAGGATATCAGTGTCGTGACGATGGGCGAGAAGCCGCTTCTCAGCGTCGTGCTGGAAGTATAGGACGATCACGCCTTCGACGAGCTGACCGGGGTCTTCGCCGGTATGCATCTCGGTGCGCCGCTCAGCGAGAAAGGCCCGGATGGCGTCGCGAGCGAGGCCACTCCGATTGCCGTACTCCAGAGCCTCGACCATACGGTCAAGTTCCTCGGCAAGTGCCTCGTCGAGGCTGAAAGAGACGACGCGGCTCATCAGCCACGCCACCGTCTCACTGTGCTTCAACCCGACGGCTACTTCGGCGTAGCGAAGGAATCGCATCTCCGCCCCCCAGAGGGGGCGGTTGGTTCAAGAGGCGATTCGAGGGACGCGATGCGTCGGTGAGCGCATGGTCGAACTTCCCAGAGGAGATGTGAAGGAGTCTCGGCGCGGTGGCGCAGGGGTTCTGGAACTCCTTCTGGTTGACATGCAGACCCGTAGTGAATCCGGCTTCATCCGCTGCGAAGCCGCTGCACTCGGCGGTGCGGTCGGACAGATCATCGTCCGAGAAGGCAATCCCTCGATGGTGCTCTTCGAAGGCGCGGATGGCAATCGATTGATCGGCCACACGGCGGTCGGCGCCCTGCAGGAGGCGGCGGGACTCGAAGGCAGTCAACTGAGCCTGCACCAGGGTGTGGATCTCGATCTGATCGAGGACCTGTACCCCCTCGCCCGGCTTCATCTCGACGAGGGCGAGACGCTTCCATGGAGTGAGGCGGGAGAAGCAGAGGCCTGGTGGCGCCGCCGCCAGCGCACACGCCGTGAATGGAAGAAACTGGATGTCTGGACACCCGAGGGGGAGGGCGATGCCCCGCCTTTGTCGACCGTCGAGTTGCCCCCACTTCCCTTCCACCCAGGTTCCGAGTTGCTGCCCGGCATGGTCGCGTTGGTCGATACATCGAGACCTGACGATTTGATGCGGATGGCGGCTCACCTCGGCAGCATCGGTCATCCACTTCTCGTCATCTCCCGACTGCCCACGGTCCGCCTGGAGGCGGAGGTCGGATTGCCTGCGTCGGTCACCGTCTGGCTGACTGAGAAAGGAACGGATGAACAGGCTATGAGTGCCACACTCGAGGAGGTTAGGCAACGAATCGATGGTTTCTTGTTCGGCTCATCGCGCGCCTGCATCCTGCTCGATGGGCTTGAATTCCTCTCCGGCCTGCATGGTTTCGATCGCATGGCTGATCTTCTTCGATCCCTGGTCGATTCGGTCACCTCTTCCGACCACCTGCTGTTGCTGCCGGTCGACCTCGATGTCTGGGATGAGCGACAGCGCACCATTCTGTTGCGTGAGGTCGATCGTCTCGACCCGACCCGAGTGTCGGGATGGGCATCACGGCCGGCCAGGATGGAAGGTCACCCCTTCTGTTCGGATGACTGGTCTGGGGTCGAGGTTCCAGCCCCTGCACCGCCTGAGCCGATTCAGACCCCGAAGCCGGTTTCGGTTGAAGTATCGTCCTCCGAGGAGGCGAACCGATGGTCGATCAGCGGGGTGGTCGATGCCTGGCGTGAGGAACGTCATGCCGAGGTGAAGGAAGTCGCTGAGGGTGGCATCGCAGATTCCTTGGAGGCTGAACTTCCCGAATGGGCGACAGCGCCTTCAGCGAATCGAAATGACCCCACTGTGCCCGCAACTCCAGAAACGGCCCCCATGGTTGAATCCCAACCGGTCTCGATTCCACAAACCCTCGAAACCCCTCCACCTGAAGCGCCGAAGCCCAAGCCGAAGCCCAAGGCCAAGGCCAAGGCCAAGCCCAAGGCAGCGACCGTGAATCATCGTGGCAATGCCCCACGCCGGGTCAGGCGAACCCAGAAGACCCGCGATGGGCTGCCATTCGCTGTGACCACCGATGTCGGGGCTCTTCACGATGAGAATCCGAATCAACTTGTGAAAGCCGGCATGGATATTGCAGCGACGCGAGCCCGGGATGTCGAGGCGAAGGTCATTATTCCCGAGGATGTCGTCAAGCATCGAGATGGTCTCGACTCTGCTTCGAGCCGTTCACGACTGATTTCAAGCGAACTGGAAGATGAGGATCAGTCGGATCTTCGGATCGCTGGCATGACGGCGGCGAGTCGTGCCGCTGCCGGCAGCAATGTCTCCTCTGAGGCACCGCCTCTGACCTCGAATGTCGCGGTCCGAGAGGCGAGCAGCCGTGCTCAACGAACCGAACACCTGACCAGTTTGCTTGCGATGAGCGAGAAAGCGTCCATCCGGACCATGCAGGCCGCGTTCCCCAGCAGTGTCGGTGCCGAGGTCACGGTGTGGAAGCGCATTCGCAACCTGCAGACACTCGGCATCGATATGCAATCGATCATCAATCGTTTCGAGACCGACCCCGGGGGGGCGCTCATCGAACTCGAGGAGGCTGAACGATGAGCCTCGGTCGGCGCACGTCGCTGCGCGAATCCATGGAACGCAGTCGGCGCTTCCTCGGCCAGTCGAGTCGAGAGGCGCCGGGCCCCAGTGGTCGCAGCACCCTCCTGGACCACATCTCGATCCGCCAGCGCGCCCGCGCAGAGGCGCGCTTCTCCGAACACCACGACCTACCGATGGATGGCCCGGGTCCACTCGAGCGTCTGTCGATCCTCAGTGGCGACGACACCGATTATGCCGAGACCGTTCACGCGCGTCTCGAGGCGATGCGGGGGCGGATTCTCGCCAGCAGCCCTCTCGAACTCGAGACCACGCCTTCGGATCTGCCCGCCGGCACCCCACGTTGGGTGGTCGGTCAGGATACGGATGACCCCCGAGATCCGCTGATTCCGATCTGGCGCGAGGTGCTAGACCAGCAGCGTGAACTTGCGCCAGCCGAGCCCTTGGGCGAAGACGAACTGGGCACCGTTCAGGTGGGCGTTCCCCTGACGACTCCGGCATCCGCGGCCCACGCCGGTTTCTGGCCACCGCTGCTGACCACCCGGCCGGGTCTCGATTTCACCCAATGGCAGGAGGGGCCGGCCAATCGAATCGCGACCCAAGCGGCGAACGAGATCATCGATCATCCCGGAACCCGATTGAATCCCCTGTTGATTCATGGTGGTGGCGGCTCTGGCAAGAGTCACCTCCTGTGGGCGATTGGCGAGGCCTTCGCAGTCGGCATATCTGGCAAGGATGTCCGCCTCATCACAGCCGAGACATTCCCGGCCGAACATCTGCCCCAGGGTTGGGATGATCTTCTGATGCGCGCCAGCGCCCTGCTCATCGACGATGCCGACCGCATTCTCATGCGGCCCGAAGGGCCGGAGATGCTGGCGAAAATGGTCGGCTGGGCGATTGATATCGGCGCTCAAGTCCTGCTCACCTCCTCGCGCAGACTGGCGGCGGATTCGCTGCCAATCGGACGTCTTCGTCAGGCGGTCTCGGCGGGTGTCCACGTCAAATTGGGCATTCCATCCGAAGCCACGATGTTGTTGCATCTGCGCCGCAGCACCCTGGCGCGCAGCCTGTCTCTCACCGACCCACAGCTTCGTGTCATCGCAAGCCGAAGCCGCGGAGAATGGAGCCGGGCGAAGGCCGATTTCGAGGCGGTCGCCCTCGCGCTCGGTGCTGGCTCGGTGCTGCTGGGAGTTGAGGAGGTCACCGCCCTGCTCTCTGGCAAGGAGCCACCGACCCGGGAAGGGGATGTCGAGATCACACTCGACTCGGATGCGATCGGTGCCCGCATCGTCTCCGACGTACTCGACACCGTCCTGCCCGAACCGGCTGAGCACCGGGCTGAGATTATTTCCGACCATCTGTTGTTCGAGGATGACTACGTCCCGCCCGAGATCGAGTTGCCACCCTCCTATGCGACCGCCGAGCGATTGGCCGCCACCTCCTTGAAACAACATCTGCAAGAGATTCACGAACAGGGTGACTCTGCCAGCAGTGAACTCAACCTCCCCGCTGGAGCACCTCTGGATTCACTCGCTGAGGCGGCGTTCGACCGACTCGAGAACGTCATTCACGAACATCGCTTTGAACTGCGAGAACTGACCGAGGAGATCGGCGAGATATCTTCGCGCGTCGAATCTGCGTCCGAATCCGAACTCGTTTCCTTCGCCGACCGCATGCTCTCAATCGAGAATCACCTCGAGCAACTTCGCGAACTCACCGCGGGCGAGGTGATGCCTCCGGTCGAGGATTTCGACCCCAGTGATCTCCTTCAACCGGTCACGCGGCGTGTTCTCATCCCCGACCCCGTGGTCGAGGAACCCGCACCACCGCCCAAGGCGATTATGCGCCCAGCCAATCGTCGCATTCTCGTGTCTGGGTCCATTGCTCCACAAGCTGAGTTGGCAATCCTCAAGCCCGTTGGCCGACGTATTCTCGTACCCGCATCAGAACCTGAACTCAAACCCGAGCCTGAGCCAGAGCCAGAGCCAGAGCCAGAGCCCGAGCCAGAGCCCGAGCCAGAGCCCGAGCCAGAGCCAGAGCCAGAGCCAGAACCTGAGCCTGAGCCTGAGTTGGAAGTCAAAGAGGAAGCAGCACCGGAACCAGAAACAGAACCCGGAACCGAAGCAGGCGATGAGGACGATTTCATCTCTGCATTGGTCGGCGGGGTCAGCAAACCCAAACCCTCCAAATCCCGCCCCGTGACCGAGGCGCCTCCGCCCGCGAAGAAGAGCGACGAAATCGATCTGCTAGCCTTCGCTGAACAGGTCGAAGAAGAGGAGGTGGAATCGACGATCAGGGAAGATGATAGCAAGGGACTCGACTTCACGGATGGTGCTGACAAAGACTTGGATGATTCAGACTTCGCCGACCTCATCGGCAAGGTCACCTAAGTCCTGACACCGGCGATCAAGCTTGATCCGGCCAGATTCTGAAGCCCTTCTCCGCCACCGCATCCGCCGCGAGATGGGTTTGGATGACCGGCAGTGGGATCACGTTCGCATCCGGCTGCCGCAGGCCGGGACACAACTGCACGGTCTTATGCCACGCGCGCGTGGATTTCATGTTCTCATTCCACCAAGGGAAGGCCGAACACTGGTCGGGCTTTGCCTCGTACACCTGACACATCTTGTCTTCTGAGAGGTAAATACAGACGCCATCATCGGCGCGTGAACGAAGGACGTAACGACCGTTATGACTGCGTCGACAATCACGATCCAACCAATCCTGAACCTCCATTCCATGGTGAGCGGCAAGGCGAGCCGCATCGTGCTTGGCGAGGAATACCACGCCATCGGGCTGGTCGCAGCACTTGCCGCAGTCCGGTAGACAGGTGAAGCGAACGCCATTCTCGTACCACGGGGTCCGATGTCGGCGCGCCATGTCGAGGCCGACCCGCCTCCCTTCCATACGTCTATCCCCTGTGGTTTTGGGTTCCGAATGAACACCTGATCACATCTCCACTCGTGGTGCAATACACACAACCCGCGGGCTTATACATCGCGCAACCATCGCGGATTTTGAGGCGTGAATCGTGAGTGATGAGAATGGCAAAGAGGTTCTCTTCGAGATCACCTCGGACCACCTCGACACCGGGCTGCGAGGCATTCCCGTCGGCACTTGTCGCACCTCTTTCGTCAAAGCCAAGAAGGGTGTGCATTACTGCGGCTATCCGGTCGGGGATCTCGCCGACATGGACCCCGAGGATATCGTCTTCCTGCTGTTCGAGAAGCGCTTGCCGAATCGGCAGGAGTCCCAGGATTTCCGTGCTGAACTCGCCCAACGGGCTTCAAGGCTGCCCACAGGGGCATTGCGGGTGCTCGAATCATTGACGCCGGGATCCGGTCACCCGATGGATTGGCTGTCGATTGGCATCCAGGCTCTGGGCGTTGCCGAGACCACGGGTGATGTTCGTGCGGATGGGCTCAATCTGATCGCGCGCATGCCTGAATTGATGGCGTCAATCTTCCGAATCCGCGGTGGTCGTGGACTTCCAGAGGTCGCGAGCGAGCCCGTGCTTGGACTTGTCGAGAACTTCGTTCATCTGCTCGGCAAGGACAACGCCGATGCCGATGAGATGATTCGAGTCCTGCGCGTGTTTTTCGTGCTTCACATGGACCATGGCGGCGGCAATCTGTCGACCTTCACCGGCAAGGCGGTGGCCAGTGGCTGGGCGAGTCTCTACGCCTCGATGGCGAGCGCGATGAATGCGCTCTCGGGTCCGCTCCACGGTCGTGCGAACCAGTCCTGCCTGGAATTCGTGCAGCGCATCGGCACCTCTGATCCCCAAGAGGTCGAATCCTTCGTTCGCAAGGAACTCGCTGCGAAGCGACCGATCTATGGCTTCGGCCACGCCGTGCTGCGCGCCGAGGACCCCCGTGCCGCCGCCCAGTTCAAACTGGGCGAGGAGATCTGTCCAGATGATGAGAATTTCCAGGTCATCAAGACGCTGCGCGAGGTCGCCCCCCGGGTGCTTGCGGAGAATCCGAAGATCACCAATCCCAATGCGAATGTCGACATCGCTTCGGGTACGCTTCTCAATGCGGTGGGCTTCCACAAGCCCGAGTATTACACGACTTTCTTCGGCTGGTCCCGCGTCACGGGAATCGCCGCGCAGATCCTCGATGAGCGCAATGCGCGCGGTGGCCGCGGCACACCGATCTATCGGCCGAAATACTACGCTGCGGATCCGACGATTCGCCGGCTGGACTAATCCGGGTTCTTGCCGGAGCCTCGGTGGCCAATCAGTCTGCTGACCTCCCAGGGCATGCGATTGGGCCCCGAATCCTCTGCGAGTTCCTCGACCTCTCGATCCCACTGCCAGCGCTTGCGCCAGTTGGAGAGGAAGCCACGCTGCTCGAGGTCGGTCAACTCGTGCCAGGGCGAGACCTCGCGTGCCGCCTCTTCGATCAGTGCCTCGTGGTGCTCGGGTTCGGCAGTTCTGAGCAACGCATCGCGCTCAGGATCCAGTGGCTGGCTCGCCCACCGCGGCCAACGGGCTCCCCCGTCCGGCAACGAGTGAACATTGGGTGAGGTGACATCGGACAGCGCGGTGAGACCCAGGTCGCGAAGGGGCTGTTCAACCCGCAACGGAACCGGCCAGACATAGGCTGGATAGCCCTCTCGAAGCCGGGTGAGACGGCGCCCCGTGTATCCTGAGAGCCCCACAGTCCGACCGAGCGTGATGTGTCGACTGAAGCCATCGATATACTCGAGCGCGCAAGGCAACATCGGCGCGCCGACATTCTGCTGATGCTTCAGGTGGAAGGGCAGGGAGAGCCACATGAAGGACGGCAGTGTGAGAATCCGCTTCATCCTCGCATTGCCAATCTCGGGAATCGCCGGTTGCAATTGTGCCACGGGCCATCGCGCGCCCGCTCGCGCGCACACGCGCCTGAACCTGCGTTTGAAGGAATACAGCACGACCGCATTCTGCGGCAGATCGAGTTCTGTCAGCAGCGCATCGACACGCTTGACGATTCGGACCGCAACCCGTTCGCGTTTTCGCGGGTTCACCGAGCCGGCGTGTTTCGCCTTCGGGTGCGGCATCTTCAGTTCGACGCAGGCGATCTTCCCTTGCTCGCGCCACGCCGTCTGGAACAAAGGGTCCGCCAGCAGTTCATCGAAGCGGGCGATGCCGAGTTCGGCGAGTTCCTCCGCCGTGTGATCCTCGGTCCATTTCGAACCTCCGATCTGGGCCCGTTGAGCCTTGGAGATGTGGTTGTCATGGAAGATGACCAATTCATCATCCACGGTCAGACGCAGGTCGAATTCGACCCCATCCAGATGGGTCATACCATGGCGAATACCCTCAAGGGAGTTCTCCTCGGGTGCGACCCAATCCTCGCCCATGGGTGGAGGGGGGGCGCTTTCCTTTTTGAAGCGTCACCCTGCACCAATGCTGATTAGACCTGTGAGCCCTGCGATGAGTGATGTCGGAGCAGAAACGCAGGTCAATCCATGGTTACTGCATGTATGATTGGGGCAAGTCCGCTTTCGAGACAAGCGTCACCACAGCGATTCTGCCCGCTTGGTTCGCCTACCTCTTCCTCGAAGCGAATGGTCTCACGGCCAACATCGTCGGTCAGGACATGACCTCGGATGCGGTCTGGGCTTATTCGGTGGCCATCGCGACCATGCTCGTCGCCATGGTCAGTCCCTCGGTCGGGGTCATCGCCGATCGCAAGCGAATCAAGATGAAGGCGCTGAAACTTTTCTCCTGGGTAGGATTCAGTTCGGTCGCCCTGCTCGCCGTCACCCCGCTTTTCGGCATCTCCTTCCAGTGGATGTGGATCATGATCTGGTTCATTATCGCCAACATCGGCCTGAATGGCGCGGGCGTGTTCTACAATTCGCTGCTGCCCCATATCGGCGAAGACCATGAGATGGACTCGATTTCAAACAAGGCCTACGCCTATGGCTATCTGGGTGGCGGACTGCTGCTGGTATTCCATCTCGGACTGGTGATGGGTGTCGAGGGGTCCTGGGTCATCCCCTTCGCCATGGTGACCTCAGGCTTGTGGTGGTTCGGCTTCGCCCTGTACACGTTCAAGTACGTGGCCGAGCCGGAAATCGAGAACGAGATCGAGGACCTGACACTTACCGATGCGACCAAGCTGGGCATCAGCCAGGTCACGAAGACCATCGGTGAGTGGCGCCGTTTCAGGACCCTCTTCCTCTACATGCTGGCCTACTTCTTCTTCATCGATGGCATCAACAGCGTGACGAGCCTTGCGGGCGCGTTTGGCGTTGCCGTACTCGGTCTGACCGTCACCCAACTCATCATCACAATCGTCGTCATTCAATTCGTCGCCTTCCCCGCGGCCTTCTTTTTCACCTGGCTGGCCGAACGAACCTCGACCAAGAAGGCGCTATGCTTCTCGCTGGTGCTGTGGTGCGTGATGATTGTCGGTGCGCTCGGATTCGCGCCTCTCGAACTCTCAGAGCACGAGGAATTCGATTTTCAAGCGGAATGGGATGAGGATGCCGTGGCCTATGTCATCACCCTGAGAACCACCGATCTGATTGGCATGGGTGACGAAGATGAGGCGTTCAAGGAACGCTGGGACCACGTCCTGCCTTTCTGCACGGATTGCAAGAACAACCATTTCGAAGAGGAGGCGCAAGGTCAGGCCAATGCCTCGGACATGGCCATGTTGCTCTCTTGGAACGAGGATACTCGATTCAGCGTCTCCGTACAAGGTGGGGAGCTGGCGGAGCAGACCATGGTCGGCGTCGATCATCCGACCAGCCTCGGCGATGGTCCGATCGATGGCATCCCGATGTCTGTACGTAACAACATCTGGGAACCACTCGGCATCGCCATCCTCTACCAATGGCTGATCCTCGGCTGCATGGCGGGCGTGTTGATGGGCGGCAGTCAGGGCCTTGCGCGAAGTCTGTTCGGTCAGATGGTTCCCGAGACCCGCAGCACCGAGTTCTTCGGTTTCTTCGGCTTCTTTGGCAAGGTCGCGGCCTTCATCGGTCCGTTGCTCTATGGCACGCTCTCGGTGATGTACGACAGTCGGGTCGCAATCTCCAGTCTCGCCATTCTGATCATCACGGGTACGATTCTGATGTGGTGGGTCGATGTCGAGGATGGCATCGCGGTTGCCAGAGCCGAGGATGAACGGATCCGCGGTCTCAGTCAGAGCGAGGAATGATGCGATCGAGCAACAGCGCGAACTCGAACAGCAGGATCATCGGCGCAGCGATGAGACCGAGTGAAAGTGGGTCGGGCGGCGAGAGCATCGCGCCGACCACGATGCTCGCGAACCAGAGATGTCGTCGATACAGGGTGAGTATCTCGCGCTCGACCAAGCCACCGCGCAACACGACGAGCACGACCAGCGGCACTTGGAAGGCCAGTGCGCTGCCGAGCGCGAGTGAGGTGAGGAACCCGATCCAGGCAGAGAGATGCCAAGTGGTCTCCAGACCCACCGAGGCTGCATCCTCCTGCAGATAGGCGAGCAGGAAGGGAATCAGGACCTTCCACGCATAGAGCAGCCCGATGGCTGCTAGACCGATCGCGGTTGCGACGGCGACGAGGCCTCGAGCCAGAGCGCCGGGTGGAAATTCCGGCATCTCCAGATCGTCGGGAAGTTCGCTGCGTCCTGCTAGCCTCGCGGCATCGAAGATTAGCGCGATCACGACCAGCGCGACGGCCAGATGTCCGGCCAGCTGAAGCCGGAGCATGACCAATTCGAGAGGTTGCAGCGTGACGATCGTCGCATCGGAGGGCACGAGCCTCGGTTGGCCGAGCATCCAGTCGATCAGCATACCAGCGAGAGGGTAACCGATGATCAGGCCGAGGGTAAACAATCCAGCGAGCATCCGCGCGCGGCCACGGACATGCGCGCCGAGTTGCCGGAACATGCGCATTCGCGGCGCGTCCAGCAGGTCCTCGATATCGATGCGCTCAGGCATTGGCCTCACCTCACCTAGGGAAGTTCAGGGATTCTTGGCGTCGCTCTTCGGGGTGTGCTGGGCACATCGACGACCATCTCTTCGATCGCGACCTCTTCGACAAGCTCTTGTCGGGTCCACTCCGGCAGCGCGACCTCAGGTTCGGGCTCGGGAGCGGCTCGAACCGGGCGGCCCAGCATCACCCATTCCTCGAGATACGGATCCCATTCCGCCATCGGCGGCAGACCGGCGGGGCGCACGGGCATCACCTTCAGCGCTGGCTTCGGCCGAACCTTCTCGACGACCTTGTCCTTGACCTCGACCACCTTGGTCGCGACACCCTTGGCCGTGCTCACGGTGGCGCCCGCAGCCTTGGAAAGGAATTCGCTGATGTCCGTGAGCAGAGGAATCGCCGGCTTGGGTTTCGATTCCGGCTCGGCCTCGAGTACGAACTCCGGCTCGGGGTCAGGTCCCGGCTCAGGCTCAGACTCAGGTTCAGGTGCTGGATCCCACATACCCCAGGAATCCGCTTCAGCTGGCTCAGATTCGGGTTCAAGTTCGGGTTCAAGTTCCGGTTCCGGCTCCAGTTCCGGCTCCAGTTCCGGTTCAGGCTGTGCTGCCGCGATCGCGTCTGCGATCACACCCATCTCGCCGAGCGCAGACCTGACGACATTGGAATCGACCTCGGATTTCTCGCCGATGACCGAATCGATGATGGCTGCAGTGTTCGCATCTCCGCTGCCTGCCGTGCTCAGCATATCTCTCGAAACCTCGAGATCCATGCGCTCCTCCGATGCATCGGTATGCTCGATTCGGCCGAACTCGGGCCGCTTGCGCAGACAGTAGAGTGCAGCGAAGGTCGCCGGCAGGGCGATGGCGAGCAGGAACCACTCCTGCGAGGTCATCACCCCGGCATCAGACCAGACCGGTTCGGCTGAGCCACCGAAGAATTTGTCTTTGATAAACAGCCAGAAGTGGAACTTCGACCCAATCCCCCCATCAGCGAAGATCAGCGCCGGGAAGAAGCCCAACATACTGTTGAACAGGAAGGCCATCCAAGCGGACAGTGCGAGCAGGGCGGACCACAAGCCAGCTCTTGGATGATAACGCTCCATGTCGACACCCGGGAACTTGGGATGGCGCTCGTCCCTATCAACATCTCCTTCGGAGATGGCGGTGATGCTCATCGCTTGATGATGATTGAAAGCACATCCCCGTGCTTCAGCTGATGGTCGAGTCCGACCCGCTGCAGATCGAACTTGGCGCTGGGCCCTGTCACCCGAGCAAAGCGGAAATTTCGAACGAAATCTCGGTGTAGGCTCACACAGACCTCCTCCACCGTCGAGGTGTCCTTGACAATCAGGGGCTCAACCATGTCAGCCGCCTGTCCCTGAGGTTTGAGGAAGATCGACATGAAGCCGAGATTGTCGTAGATGAAATCCTTCATCGCCTCAACACCCATGCCGGTATAAGCGGAAATCGGCATGATTGGCCAATCCTCTGGAAGCATCTCCATGGTGCGAGAAAGGTCCTTCTCATTCGCGATATCCATCTTGTTGACCGCGACGATTGCTTGGGAGTAGACGCGGTTGGTCGCCATGGTATCGACCAGATGGTCGGGGGTGCAATCGATGCGCATCGTCACGTGGGCGCACATGATGCCGAAGGAGCGTACGATCTCCTGGACCTCCTCCTTGGTCAGGTGTGTCTGCTCACAGGTGGAACGCACGATGATGCCGCCGCGGTCGGTTTTTCGAACGAAGACCGGCGGTTTCTCTTCATTGAGTCGCATGCCGCTGATCTCCAATTCACGATGCAGGACGTTGAAGTGCGACTCTTGAAAGGGGTCGAGAATGTAGAGAACCATGTCACAGGAACGAATCACGCCGAGAATCTCCTTGCCGCGGCCCTTGCCTTCAGCGGCGCCGGGAATCAGGCCGGGCAGGTCGAGGATCTGGATCTTGGCGCCGCGATGCTCCATCAGACCAGGAATGCAGGTCAGTGTGGTGAATTCATAACTGCCGACCTCCGAATCCATGCCGGTCAGACGCGCGATCAGCGTCGACTTGCCCACCGAGGGAAATCCGACAAGAGCGACCGAAGCATCTCCGGATTTCTTGATCTCGAAGCCAGAGGCCGGGCCGCTGCTCTTGGAATGGGCTGCAGCCGACTCGATCTTGCGCTTCAGTGCAGCGATTTTGGCCTTCAATTTTCCAATGTGGGCATTGGTGGCCTTGTTCTTCTGCGTCTTGTCGATCTCGGTCTGGATTTCAGCGATCTGCTCCTTGATCGTCGCCATTCAACTCACCCCCCAGACGCTACGCCTGAAGCGGGGGCCTCGCCACTGGTTCTTCAATTCCTCCTGTGCGAAGGCTGATGGATGAGCGGCTCCGCCAGAGATGCATGGGCGCGGTCGATTTGGTCGCGAGACTGGTCGACGTGGCCGTGTTCCGCGGCCTGTGTGGGCTTCCGGCTGTCGAACTCGCTGCTGGATTGTCCAGAGGCGAGTTCCGTTCAAAGAGGCCGGAATCGATCCCTTCACTCGATCGCGCCTATGACATCGATGCTGAGGCCGAGTTCCTCGATTGGTACGATTCCCAATCGATCGATTGGACGGAGGATGGCTTCCTCTCAGACCTTTCGAGATTGCCTCTGAGTGATGCTGCCGACGGCCTTCGATTTCTCACGGATCTCGCCAGTCCCGGCGCCTTCCGCTGTTGGGAGGGCCGTGCCATGCTCTACCTCGACGTGCTGCTGAAACGGGAGTTGAGAGACCTCGACGACCTGTATTCGGATTTGACATGGGAAGAAGCGCGGACGGCCATCGATCTCAGCGATCCTGTCAGTTTCTCAGAGAAGGTCGTGATGTATTGGATGGCTCAGCGTGAAGACCTCGGCGAGACCCTCGATGCCAAACAGGACCCGCGCCTGATGCCGACCATGGAGGCGCACCAGGATGCAGCCGACCGCCTGCACCGAACGTTGCAGACCGCGCAACTTCCCGAACTCTTCTTGCTGGTCGGCCGCGATTGGACCGAGGCCAGCGCATGGGGACAAGGCGAGTGGAACCTCGGCCACTTGATTCGGGAGGGCCTGCCGTGATCGTGCTTCTCGGACGGTTCCAACCCTTCCACAAAGGCCACGCGGCGATGGTCGAAGAGGCGCTCAACCGTGACTCCGAGGTGACGATCTGCATCGGCTCCTCAGAGGAATCCGGCACGCTGGAAAATCCTTGGACCGCTGAGGAACGAGAACAGATGATTCGCATCTGGCTGGGCGACAGAGCCGCGACAATCGTTCACATTCCCGACATCAATGACCCGCCGAATTACGTCGCCCACGCCGAAGCATTCCATGGAAAGAATGGTCCCTTCCTGACCACGGATGAATCCACGGCAGACCTCTATAGAGCCGCGGATTGGGATGTGATTCTTTGCGAACTCAGCGAACGAGATGATTGGCAGGGATGGCGCGTCCGCGCCACCATGCAGATGCTCTCAACCGTCCTCGAAGAGGAGGCCGCGATCGCTGCGCTTGCCGTCAACGTTCCAGAATCCGTTGCCCGCCTCATCTTCGATCATGGCTGGCAGCGCCGCCTCTTCCACTTCGGCACCGGCGGCGAGCCCGTCGGTTAGCACTCACTCGCTTCGAACTCAATCGAGGCCATGTGGTCGAGCAGGGCATCGACCCGTTCCAGATTCACGCCCATGTCGGACTTTCCGAGTCTGGATTCGGAATGAATCTGCAGCCAGGTTCCGTTCTCGGTGCAGCCTGTTTCGAGGAACATGTCATCCGGATAACGCATCCAATCCGTTCGGAACACGAGGTGCGCGGTGGTGTTCGTCTCATCGATGATCGACACATCGGGATCCCAAGCGATCGCTGCGGTGAGCACGTCCTCGGGTGAGGCCTGGAATCCCATCATTGCACGCGCGCAGTTCATGCTGTCTTCCGGGCATTCATCGGGCATCTCGGAGGAATCGGGTGCAGCGAATGCACCGAGCACCTGAACCAGGAACAGCGACACAATCCAGACCGCGGGTGGGATCAGGATCCACTTGCGGCGATCCATTCGGCTCAATCCTTGGCGACGACCACACGCGCGGGGCGCAGTACGCGATCCTTGTACAGATAGCCGCTTTCAAGCGTGTCGACCACCGTGCTATCGGGATGTTCCTCACTGGCGGGCAACGTGGTGATCGCCTCCATCGTGTTCGGATCGAAGATCTCCTGCACTGAGATGGGTGTGACGCCTTCGGCCTCGAGCGCTTCGAGCAGATTGTCGCGCGTCAGTTGGATGCCCTCGGTGAACGGCCCCTCTTCGGCGCCCTCAAGTGCTCTTTCCAGACTGTCGAGCACGGGCAGAATACGTCCTGCGAGATTGAATCCAGCGAATTTCATCAGATTCAGCTTGTCGGTTGCAGCCCGACGTCGCAGGTTGACTATGTCCGCATCACGGTAGGTGATCTCTGCCTCGGCCTTCTCAGCGCGCGCGAGCGCCTCGGCGAGTTGATTCGCAACGCTGGGCTCCTCTTGATCCGCAACGCTAGGCTCCTCCTCGACGACTTCCTCGTCTGACATCGAACTGGGCGGGATGCCGACCGTTCTTCAATCCCACGATTCACGCGGGTCTGACATCGTTCAACCACACGAGACCCACCTCGAGCCGTTCGTGTGTCGGATGGACCTCGATCACAGCGACCGGGGCGTCGACCTCGTTGGCGATGCCCTCGGCGAGTTGAATCGGAATCTCGATGCGCTCTTCGCCATCATAGTGGAGGAATTGGCTGGGGATGTCGGTCTGCTCGCAGATCTCATGGATCCAGCCCTCGGACTCGTCGGCGGTGCAGTAGACCGCGCCGAAGGTCAGGGTACCGTCTTCGGTCAGTTGCTCATGTGGGGAAATGGAGTGTTCGCCTCTGCGCAGGAATCTGCGACGCAGTTGGCCGCTGTCCTTGTAGGATGATGTGCAGAATTTGACCATGTAGCCGTAGTCTGGATTCACTTTGTCCCGCAGGGCGATGGCGAGGTCTGCGCTGCCTTCTGCGCCGGCGGTGATCTCGCTGGAGAGATTGAAGCCGCGCACCTCCATGTTGTCATAATTGCCGACCGTGATCTCCAACTCATTGAGATTCAGGAAGAGGGCGGGACCATCCCTCATCTCTTCGATCAATTCGAACAGTCGCTCTTCCTGATCCGGCTCACAGGGCAGTTCAACGCCGACGAACAGGCCGGCATCACGGCAGGCCTGCATGGTCTCGACATAGCGTTCATACTTCAGATCGAGAAGATGGAATCGAATCTCATCCAGACCCGAATCTGCGAGTTGAATCGCGACTTCAGGCTTGAACGGAATGCTGGTGTAGAGGTGGATGTGGTGGCTGGGTCCGAACTCCGCCTTCAGTTGACGGCAGGCCTCCATGCTGCGTTCTGCAGCCATCATCGGGTCACCACCGGTGATACCGGTCCCGGTCGCATCCATCGCGCGACCCTCTTCGAGGATTGCGCTCCAATCGCCGATGTCGACGCGTCGCTCATTGGCGTACATGAAGTCAATCTCACGACGATTCTCGGACAGTGGACAATAGTCGCACATCCAATGACAATGGCCGGTGACGAACAGCACCAACTTGCTGCCCATTTGGCATTGGATGCAGCCCTCGGCTTCATCGGTTGATGGAACCTCGATCATGAACAGGCCTCCAACAGCATGCGGTGGAATCGTGCATCATCTGAGAGTTCCGGATGGAAGGTCAAGGCGATTCGATTCGCTTTTCTCAATCCGACCACCTCACCCTGGTGGGTGGAGATGACCTCTTCTCGATGATTCAGATACCGTGGTGCTCGAATGAACACGCCGGGAAATCCATCGTCCAGTTCCGCCTGGAAGGAGTCGAGCTGGCGCCCGTAGGCGTTGCGGTCGATCTCCGCATCGATCAGAGGCTCGCCGCCATCCTGTGGGTCGGAGAGCAGGATTGCGCCCGCACAGGTGGCAAGAACCGGCCCATTGGGATTCGACCGCATCCACTTGAACAGGGCCGGCAGCAGCAGACTGGCCTCATCATTGCCAGCGAGACGCATCACCGTGGTCTCCCCACCGGGGAGCATCAAGGCATCGATGTTCGCCGTTTGAAGGTCCAGAGCGGTCCTCAATTCAACGATGTCGACCTCGAGGTCCAGTTCAGAAGCAGCGCTTCGCAGTGCGTCGATATGCGCATGGCGTGCGCCCTGCAGCATCGCGATGCCGACGACCACCATGGGCGAGCCGACCCGCCACCCCGTTTTCAACCATGGCGCGACTGAAAGTCGACCATGAAGGCCACTAGGGCCTCGACACTCTCCAGTGGACAGCCATTGTACATCGAAGCGCGAATGCCCCCAACACTGCGGTGTCCCTTCAGTCCCCCGAGCCCCGCATCCTCTGCCTCAGCGAGGAAGGTGGCCTCCAGAGCCTCGGACTGAAGGCGCCATGTCACATTCATCACGGATCGGCTCGCAACATCGGCATGAGGCACCCAGAAATCACTTCGATCGAGTTCTGCGTAGAGAAAATCTGATTTCTGTCGATTTCTTTCGATGGAAGCAGACAGCCCTCCATTGTTCTCCAGCCACTTGAATACGCAATCTAGAACGAAGATGCCGAAGGTATTCGGTGTGTTGAACATCGAGCCCTTCGAGGCGTGAACCGAATAATCGAGCATCGTCGGCAGGTCATCCCCAACCCGAGACATCGCCCAAGGCGAGAGAATCACCAAGGTCACACCAGAGGGACCCAAATTCTTCTGCGCGCCCGCATAGATCACATCGTGCGCCCCCACATCCACCGGCACGCCACAGATATCGCTGCTCGCATCGAGCACCAAGTGCTCGCCTGAAGGCAGGTGATGATATTGCGTCCCAAACAGCGTGTTGTTCGATGTGTAATGGAGATAGACGGAATCCTCTCTCATCTGGTATTCTGATGACTGAGGCACCGAACTGGAACCATCCTGATCCCAGATCGCCGCAGATGGGCCGATGCGCTGCGCCTCCTTCAGCGCCTTCTTCGCCCAACCGCCCGTCACCAGGAAATCAGCGCCCTCGCCCTCGCGCAGCAGATTCAGAGCCGTCATGTAGAACTGAAGCGAAGCGCCGCCCTGCAACAGCAGCACCTCGTAGTCTGAAGGAATCGACAACAGCCGTCGAATCCGCGCGACCGCACTGTCGATCACCGATTGATAGGTCGCGCTGCGGTGACTGATCTCCAACAGGCCGAATCCAGAGTCCAGCAGGTTCGGCAAGGCCGCTTGGACCTCCTCGACCACCTCGAGCGGCAGCACGGCTGGACCCGCGCCGAAATTGTGGATGCGACCGGTCTGTGTCACGACTTGATGGCACCCGCTCAAGTCCTTGAGGGCTTCTGAGGCAGGTCCACGCTCTGCGGCCGGCGCAGGTCACCGTCATCATCGCTCACCCCCCAACCACAGTGACGAGCGACCAGCGTGGGGTTGATGACCAAGCGGCAGGAGCACAGGGCATGCAGCATCTGTGTGACTTCACCATGCTCGATGCGGAAGGCGACTTGGAGGCCTTCCTCTCAGATGCTTCTGAGCATGATTTCGCAGCGATCTGCATCCTTCCATCAGCCGTCAAACAAGCCTCTTCCTATTCAGGAACCATCGCCTGTGCTGCAGGAGGATTTCCCAACGGTGATGGTGAACTCAACAGCAGAATCGATGAGATTCGAACCGCGATTGAAGATGGCGCCGACGAGATTGATGTCGTCATCGATTTCGAGGCGCTGATGAACGACGATCGCAACAAGGTCGCATCCGACCTCGTCGCGATCCGAGCCGCCTGTGGTGACAAGACCCTCAAGGTCATCCTCGAGACGCCTGAACTGGACCTCGCCTACATCGAATTGGGCGCCAAGCTCGCCCTCGAGTTCGGTGCGGATTTCATCAAGACCTGCACCGGCCGCAGAGGCGTCTGCACACCCCTCGTCGCCAGAGTCCTCGCAGAACTGCTCGCCGAATGGGCCAGCGAGCACCCCGCGGATGCCAGAGGCCTCAAACTCTCAGGTGGAATCAGAACGACGGGACAAGCCGAGGGGTACCTCGACATCATCAGAACGGCACTAGGCGATGGATTCGTCCACCCCGCGACCTTCCGCTTCGGCACCTCATCAATCCTCGACTGACGCTTCGTCAGCGTTATACCGGAATGTCCGATGGCGGCCCCATCGGACTCGTGGTCTAGGGGTTATGACGTCGCCTTCACACGGCGAAGATCGCCAGTTCAAATCTGGCCGAGTCCACCATACCCCGAGTTCAAACCGGGCCCTCTAGTCCGGACTCACAGGGATCCAGACTCACAAGCGTCCGCTCAACACAGGTGAAAGGTTGCGGTATCAATCATCATCAGGGGCGACCGTTGACATCGCGACTTCGTACTCGATGGTAGAGACCGTCAGTCGGACCTCCTCGCCGTCCTCGCAGTCACACACGGGCCCCCATGTGGCGTACGTGTCCACACTGATCTCGATGAACCACTCCCCCGTCCCGATTCCGGTGTAGGCGTCCCAGACCGCAAGTGCTTCCTCCTCCGTCCCCTCAAAACTGGTGACGTTGGGCAGATCGAGATCATACTGGTACCAGATATGGTCCCATGGTTCGGTTCCATCCGCGTCGCACTCCTGACTCGTGGCTTCGGTGCTTGAAAGCGTGTAGAGGTTCGTCTTGTTCACATCGGTGAGGGTGTTCACCACAGTCACCTGATCACAACCGACGATTCCCCCGGGCTGCTCGTCGGTCTCCTGCCAGTAGACCCCGATGTAGACGCTCGAGAGGTTCTTCGGGGCCGGGATCAGGACGGAGATGGTCTCAGTGTCACCGTCTTCCACGAACATGGTCTGGACATTGGTCAGGTTGCGCTCCTCAAGGGTGAATTCCCACATGTGGACTTGCGCCTCGACCGCTTCTTCCTCCTTGAGCAGGTCGAGGAGGGCCCGACCACCGAATGCCATTGCACCGACCAACAGGGTAACGATCAGGACCGCGGCAATCGGGACCCGGTAGCGCTTTGCCGTCCTCAGAGCGGTCAGACCCATCTCGGTGAAGTCGAATCCCTCATCCTCCGGTTCATCCTCCCAGTCCTCCTCGATCTCGTCCATGTCCAGCAGACGCTGGTACAATTCCTGCTTGTTGCCGCTGACACCAAGGTCGAGTCTCTCCAACTCGGCCCTGAGTTCGACCACAGTCCACTTGCCAATCGGCTCCACAACCCGAGAAGGTCGTGTACTCCTTGGAACTATTGCATCGAATGAAGACTCGATATTTCAGTTCCTGGCCCCTCTCTCTGGAAGTTCAAGAACCCACTCGCCAATCTATTGGGGGTCAAACAATCCGCCTGAGGTTGGGGATTTTCCGGCGCTGCGTGGGCCGCTTCAGTCGTCGTATTCGCCTTCTTCTTCGTACTCAACCCATTCTTCGGCTTCATCATCGGCTCCTGCCAGTCTCGACCTTACGACGAATAGGCCCAGGATTGAGAGCAGCACGAGGATGCCGATGATGCCGGCGACAATCTCCATCGTCGCCAGGCCACCTTCGGGGGCATTGGCCACATTCACGGCGAAGGTGAAGCTGTTGTTCTCGTTGCGCTCCTCGATCTGTTGATCGCTGTCGACATGGACGATGAGGTCGAGTTCACCCTCCCAGTCCGGACTCCAATCGATCGTGAGGAGGGTCGTCGTCTGTCCCTCGAGGAATTGGACTTGTTGTCTGGCAATCTGCTCTTGGTTGGCTTCGAGCATGACCCAGAAGGGAGTTGCTGTGTGATTGCCGAGGTTCTGCAGCGTGATGGTGACCTCGGTGGATTGTCCGAATACCGGAGTGTCCTCGAACTCAAGTTCGGTCGCGATGAGGTCCGGCCTGACCTCGACCACGGAGAGCCGGAGTGGCCAGGTCGGCGCTGAGCCTGCACCGCTCAGGGGGTTACCAGCATCGTCGGTAATCTGGATCCAACAGTCGACCGCATCGACACCGATGAGTGGCGCGAAGGTGAGACTGACACGGTATCGAGAGACCTCGGCCGCGATCAGCAGTTCGGAGTCAGCACTCACCGACTCTCCGATTGCGGTGAATCCGTCGTAGGCTTGACAGGTCATCGGGATCGAGTCTGAGGACAACCCCGAGCCGATCTCGTGGATGTCGAATTGCAGGGTAAGATTGGTCGTATTGGCGTGAATGAAGGTCGGGTTCGAGCCGATCAGCAGCGGTGCATCGTCATCCAGATGGAGCCGAACGGCGCTGGGGGTCATGGCTTCTCCACTCCCCTCAATGACGTCGAGAGTTGTCCTATAGAGTCCCCCGCTGAGGACATCCATCGTACCAGAGAAGCGACCCTCTCCATCCGTTGTGACGAGCATCGCCAAGTCACCCGGAACCTCCAGGTGGACTTCAATCGAGTCAGATGAAGGGGCGAGATCCGCCGCCACATATCGGATTCGACCCGACAGGGTCAAGCGCGCACCGAGGGCGACGAAGTCATCCTCCAGCAGTGGAACACCATCTTGCACAATGGTGAATTCGACGAGTTCGACATTTGGATGGAAGGCCCATCCCAGCCCGGTCTGCAGGACCTGAACCCCTGATGAATCCGTCACTCGAACCACGATCGGATCCGGATAGATCGCCGGTTCGAAGGTAGGACTCGCCATGAAGGTGAGATTCAGGGTGATGACATCTCCATCTTCTACCAGTGTGAGCCCAGAGACCTCGAGTTCAGAATCATCCGAGGAGAAGACACCGTTCTGCCAGGTGAGTTCAGCCGGACCGAATTCGATGACGATTTTCTCGATGTCCTCCAAGCCATTCGGTTCATTCAGCATCAACTCCAACCAGATTGGATGCCCCGGGACAAGAACACCCTCCGAACCCAGACTCGCAGCAGCCAAGGTGGCAGGGAAGGGCACGAGAGAGGTGTAGTGGTGCTGATCATCGGCCAGACCAGGTCCGCTTGAGAGTGGATTGCCCGCGATGTCGAAGCCTGAGACGTAGAATGACACGAGTTGGCCATGGATATTCGAGGTATCGTCGAAGGTCGCGTGGAAGAAATCAGAATCGCCTTGACGCACCAGTGGGGTGGCTGCGTATTCCTCCCGTTCGGGGTTTCGCACATCGAAGACATTGTGTCGCGATTCGACCCACCATTGCAGTTGCAGGCTGCCCAGGTCTAGGTCGATGCCATCGATGATCGTGATGTTCACAAGTTGCTGTGGCGAGGGAATCAATCGCGACTCGGTCGGGCTGTTGAGAAGCATGCCTGGATTGGTGCCATCGATTCTGAAGGTCCGAGATGCGGAGGCGTTGAATGAGGTGTTCAGCCGCGCCGTCAAGGTGAATCCATCATAGTGGTTCGCTGAGGGCGCATTGGTCTGAATCGAGAAGTCGCCATTCTCATCGGTGGTCGAATTCCCACTGACATTCTCCATCTCGACGAGTACATCTTGCGGCAACGGACTGCTTGCAAGGTCGAGGAAGTGAACCGCTCCGGAGATGCGCAGATCATCGCCGCCCGCGACCCATTCATCCTCGAAGACCTCGGGCCCTCCATCGCTTGAACCGGTCTCATCCCACACGTGGAAGGCATCGATCTCCATGCGCCGTTCATGATCGGTGGTCGCCGATGAATGTCGAATAGAGTACAGTGAGTCGATCGTGGTCACCTGTGCCTTCCACACAACATCCTCCTCCTCGACCCAATTCCAACTCGGAGTAAGTGCCCATTCCATGCGTCCAGTGTCTGTATTGAGGGCCTGCCAGACGCCACTGACACTGTTGACAAGGCCATTGGAATCGGTCATCCAGGTGCTGCCATTGATGAGTGAATGAACCAACACGGGTGGATTGGTGATGGTGGTGAGTTGAGGCGTCAAGGCGATCCAGGAGAGGTTGGCGAGGCCCTGGTAAGAGGTGACCTCCAAGCCCACCGTGTAGGTCTCACCATTGGGCACAAAGGTGTCTGAGGCTAGGAAGACGGCGCCGACCGAGGGTGGCCTGTCGCCGAGTGATATGACGAGATTCGACAGATCAACGATGCCCGCACTGCCGCTCGTGACATTGATCGGGATGCTGACATTGCCCGTCGCATCTGCGGGAAGGGCGATGAGGTGCTGATTCAACTCTGAGACCAGGTCGCCGGTCGGCGAGATGGTGACCGTCGGGGTCCAGTCGTAGCGCACATCAATGTCATCGAGCACGAGTGTGGCGTTTCCGGTGACGTTGAGCGCGATGTCGAGGAATTCATTGCCCCATGCATCGGTGAAGGTGGGACTCGCGCCCGCGAGCAGCGCATTGAGAGCCGCTGACTGGTCGGGGATGGTCGAACCAGCGCTTAGATTCCCTGAATGACTCCATTCCGCACTGCCATCATCGCCGAGGTCAAGCCCAGCCGTGACGTCATCCGTCCCTTCGAAGACGATCACGAGTCGTGGCCCGTAGGTGCCATTGGCGCTGTCGGTGAGTGTGATGCGCGAAGCATCGGGTTTGGTGGTATTCTCATCGGCCACCAGCAGCAGGCCCTGATTGGCCGTGCTACCATTGAGCCAGCTCTGCACGAGATTCGTCAGAGCGACCGAATTGTAGGTCATCCAGGTCTGATCGAGATTGGCCGGGCTGTTGGTGATCGTCGCGACCGCTGCACCGCGGTCGGTCGTACCCGATGCACCCGGGCTTGCCCAGGCATAATCGGTACCCGTCACATTGTCGATCGCATGGTTCCAGGTGATGCCGGGCCCCTGGGTGACGGGTGCATTGGACTCCAGTCCCTCCACCCAGTCCTTGAGCAGCGGATGCACCGCGTAATTGTGCTGGGCTGTGACCGGTTGACCGGTATTGGCATTGTTCGCGACAGCCTGAACGTAGAAGGACAGGTTCGCATCGATCACCGTGGCCGAGGCCAGTTGGGAGACGTTGAACCAGACCGCCCCGCGATAGATGTTCCAATTCGACCATTCGGTCTTGCCCAACTGGATGCCCGGCGAGACCCCATAATTGCAGATCGCATGGGAGGTATTCCCCCAGGTGGGATTCGGCTTGTGCAGGTAGGCATCCCCGACATCATTTCCAGAGAGTGTCAACTCACTCAGCGTTGAGAAGTTCATCGAGGCCGAGGTAACCGTTGCGTTGAGCGGCAATCGAAGGGAATGTGTCGCATCGGAGCCATTCGAGAGGTTCAGGGCCACTCGGCCCCAACCGGACGACAATTCATCGACATGACCGAACGAGCCATTGCCCGCTCCACCGAAGAACCACTCCAGATCACCATCATCGCCGACATCGATGCCGATTGTTGCGGGATTCGTACCCTGAACTGCAGAGGCATCCACATCGAGGTTGGCCGCGCTGACCACGCCGTTCGCACCGAGGGTGAGATTGGTGCTGGTATCCCAGCCGGCGGCGCCGAACACGATGCGCACCGTCGAAGGGAATCCCGCATTGCCGAAATGCGTCACCTGCTCCGCACCCGCGGGCAGAACGGGAACAGCGCCGAGCATCAGCAAGGCGAGCAGAATCGCACTGCGCTTGGACCCCATCTGACTCCCCACCCGGTCGGCCCCCCTGAAGGTTCAAGAATGCAATCCCTGATTTCAACCCACTCCCGTCCGAAATCAAGCCGAGGCGTACCCCTTCGAGTTCACTTTCAGTCTCTGATCCACCTCGCCTTGGAAAGTTCAAGAGCCATCTACCCCCATCTATGGGGGGGCATCCGGACCGGCGTCCAGGGTGTCTTTCATGGCTGGCCAACGGTGCATGGGTTTGAAGAGCGGCTCGCACTCCGAACGGTTCGATGAGCGCCGATTCAGAGGAGGGCATGTTCACCGCTGTCGGTGACCCGGATGACCCCGATCTCGTCGAGACGGTCATCGAGGATGCGCCTCCCGAGCAGGCGGTCCTATGGGCCCCGTCCCTCCGTTTCCGCATCCAGCAGAAGACGGGCTGCGATGTCGGCATCTTCGCTGAGAAGCAGACATGGTTCGCATTCGCGATTTCGGTCGTGCTGTTCACAGTCATCGCCTGGGCCGGACTCTCGGTATTCGGATTGTCAACCCAGTTGATGTCTTCCACGGGCGATCCCGAACAGGTCCCCGACATCGAATTCGAGACCGTGAACCGCACCGGAATCGAGTCGGAGGTGACCAATGAAACGGGCTGGTTCCGCTTGAGCGATCACCGCGGCAAGGTCGTCATCTTCGACATGATGGCGCATGATTGCGGCAGTTGTCACTTCGTTCAGATCCATCTGGAGGATATGGCCGCAGAATGGCAGGAATTGGGCAATGAGTCCGGTCGCGAGATCATCATCGTCGCCTATGGTTCGTGGTACTCCGAGAGCGTGGAATACCTCAACACGAGTGGAACCGGCTATGATGTTCCGACCTATATCCTCGGTCAGGGCAATGAGACCGCGGCGATTCTCAACGCAACGACAGATGAACGCGCGGATCCGGTACGCCTGTTCACCCCCAGTGGCACCGGGACGATCCCAGTCGTGATGGTCATCGATCATGAGGGGTGGATCGTCGCCAAGGAGAGCACTGGAACACCCACAGATGGCTGGAAGTCGTTTGATTCCGCGGTCATCACCGCGCTGTCGGGCTCTCCGGAGGATGTCGAGGAATTGCGCACCTTCGGCCTCGCCGATGTCCAGACGAGCATGATTGGAATCTTCTTCCTTGGACTGATGCTGTCGATTCTCGTGTATTTCTCACCATGTGCCTTCCCCGTGCTGCCGGGCTTCATATCCTACTATCTCTCACTGGGCTCGCGTGAGGATGAGCTGATTGAGGCGGGCAAATTGAAGGGAAAGATGCCCAGTTCCCTGGTCATCGGCACCTTGGCCGGATTCGGCATGTGGACCTTTTTCATCATCATCGGCATCATCGCCCTGCTGATGGGTGACGCCTTCGCGCGCAGCGGCCTAATTCGCTATCTGGCACTCAGCATCGCGATTCTGCTGTTCGTGCTCGGCTCATTCATGCTGATGGGCGGCACGGCCCACCTGATGGGCTTCATCCAGAAGTGGATCGACAAGTGGTCCACCACCGAGGATGATGAGACTTTCACGCCGCGGCGCAACATGTATCTCTATGGCTTCGGATATGCGGCCGCGTCTGTCGATTGCACGGCTGCGGCCGTGTTGCCTTTCGTCATCTATCTCTCCACGCTCGGCAATGATGCCGTGATGTATGGACTCGGGGCACTGATGATCGGTCTGCTGATCCTGATGATCATGGTGACGGGCTTCGTTGGCCTCGGACGCCAGGTCGCGATCAACTTCCTGCGCAGGGCCACGGGCACGATCAAACTGGTCGGCGCGTGGATGATGATGTTCGCCGGCATCATGCTGATAATCTACCTCACTCAGCCCGAATTGGTGACCCAGATTCTCTGATTTCAGCGAGTTGGCGCCAGGGTTCAAATTGATATACTTCAGTCGGGGGGCGACGGGCTGATGATTTCACTCATCGTGGTGCTCGGCGTTCTCATCGCCGCGTACATGGCATGGAACATCGGTGCCAATGACGTCGCCAATGCGATGGGCACGAGCGTGGGCTCTGGTGCGCTCACACTTCGTCGCGCGATCATCGTCGCCGCCGTCTTCGAATTCCTCGGCGCCGTGTTGTTTGGCTCACACGTCACGGACACGATTCGGAAGGGTGTTCTCACCTTCGATGATGACGAGATGGCGGTCTATTCTGAAGAGTTGATGTATGGATTCATGGCCGCGCTTCTGGCCGCTGCGATCTGGTTGACGATCGCGACCAAGTGGGGCATGCCGGTCTCGACCACCCATTCAATCGTCGGTGGCGTCATCGGAATGGGACTCTACATCCACCCCGCTGCGGTCAACTGGGGTAAGGTCCTCGAGATCGTTCTGTCCTGGGTGGCGTCTCCGCTGCTGGGTGGCATCCTCGCATTCGTCTCCTTCTGGGTCATCAAGAAGGTCATCATGGAGCACGATGATCCGCTTGAGCGAACCCGTCGAATGGCCCCCATCCTCGCCTTGCCGACCTTCTTCGTGCTGGGCTTGGCCCTGCAGTTCAAGGCACTCAAGGGATTCTACAAGAACATCGGCAAGGAGCATTGGCTCCCGGCCAAGGAAGGTACGACGTTCAATCCCCTTGCAGAGGGGGCTTGGATTCCGCTCAATGCGATTCTCGTCGCGCTGGCAATCGGCATGGTTGCAAGCCTGCTGATGTACTTCATCTTGCGCCGCTTCGAGTTTGAGGAAGAGGGCTATGCGGGCGTCGAACGCGTCTTCATCTGGCTGCAGATCATCACCGCCTGTTACGTCGCCTTCGCCCACGGTGCCAACGATGTGGCCAATGCGATTGGTCCGATGGCGGCGATCTATCAGATCGCGACCGATGGGGTGTTGGTCGCTGAGGCGTCCGTCCCGCTCTGGCTGCTGTTTCTGGGTGGTGCGGGCATCACCGTGGGCGTTGCGACCTGGGGCTACAAGGTGATGGACACGATTGGCAAGAAGATCACCCACATCACGCC
>Ga0114996_10000639_pt1 | contig 48999 bp, 34 predicted proteins | sample ArcticOcean_MG_C_4_FD_87039 | JGI IMG/M metagenome (GOLD analysis project Ga0114996, IMG submission 87039) | Marine microbial communities from western Arctic Ocean - ArcticOcean_MG_CB4_134 | ecosystem: Environmental > Aquatic > Marine > Oceanic | place: Arctic Ocean: Canada Basin | collected... | reverse complement strand
TGGTCAGCGCGCTGAGTTACCACGTGTCTCAGAAGCACATCCTAAAGACCATTCGTATGGCTGAACACGACGGGGACTGGACGAAGCGGATTTATCAGATCGGTATCGGCAAACGTTCGCTGGTCAATTTTTATACGAGAGACATTCCATCGGTTCGAAAGCAGGATCAGACGATCGCTCTGCGCGCGTTGGCCGGGGAAAGCGATCAGGTGTTGCCGGTCACATACGCCGGACAAAGTGTGACCGAGCATCGACTGATTCGTGCCTTTTCGCCCAACAACGACAAAGAGGACGATGGGAAGCGCGATTACTCGGCTGATGCGGGGATGATGGCGTCGGTAAACAAGACCGAGGGGTCGATGCTCGATCCAGACAAGCATTGGCAACCCGATCAGTGGAAGGGATCCCTGTTGATCGACAGCGATGGCTGGGCGTTTAAAGTGTTGTCCAACACGGAGAATCAGGTCGTGTTTCAGCGGGAAGGTGCCCGTGTGAATAACAGCAAATCCGTCAAGGGAGGCTCCCGAAAGTCACCTCGATTTGATGCCAACGTGATCAGCCGAAATCGCTACGTGTTGGATTCACCCGAGGCGACGGAGCACGGTGCATCGGCGATGGCCCGTGATCGAGTGTACTTCTTGCTGCCAAAAATCGGACAACATGCACCTGCATACTCCGATTCGGGATCCTTTTCCGATTTGAACCATCAATTTCGAAAGCTCAGTGGCGGGCGGCAGCTTGTGGTTCTCGATGATCGGTCGTCTCGGATTCTGCTGGCGACACAGCAGCTTCGTGATGGTGAAAAGGATCACAACTGGATCCGGGATGCGGTGTTGAGTTCACAGGCTTTCGAAGCCAAGGTGAAGGCTGGTGAGATTCGAGGTGTGGATCGGAAACGTCCCGAGGCCGGAATCATCAATTGGGACAACAAGCTGCTCTTGTTGGGATGGAGCATGGATCGATACGCGGTGTCCAAAGGGCAAAAACTGAAGATACGACTGTATTTCAAGGCGATGAAGCCGCTCCAAAAATCACTGAAAATCTTCATGCACATCGATCGTGCCGGTCATCGGATCCATGCGGATCACTGGGTGTTGCCGGTCAAGAAGGGCAAAGACGGGAAACATTGTATCGGCTGTTTCCAGACCAATCATTGGCTGGCGGGGGACATTGTGGTGGACACGCTTGAGCGGGACGTGCCCATCGGTGCTCCCGGTGGAACCACCGACATTTGGTTGGGTTTTTTCAACCCTCAGGGGGACAAGCGGCTAACGGTCACCCACTGGGACGAGAAGACGGTGCATTATCCCGGGCGTGACAATCGGGTGCGCATCGGCTCTTTTGAGGTGCGTTGATGGAGATTACCCACGGCTGGTGGTGGGGTGCGGTCTTCTGTTGGGGGGCGATTTGGGGTTCGTTTCTCAATGTCGTTATTTATCGAGTGCCACTCGGGTTGAGCATTCTGCGACCCGGATCCCGCTGTACGTCGTGTAAGACGCCGATCGCCTGGTACAACAACATCCCGATTCTCTCGTGGTTGCTTCTCCGGGGACGCTGCGCCTCGTGCAAGGTTTCGTTCTCTGTTCGCTACCCGCTGGTTGAACTCGTGACGGCGGGTATGACCTTGGGGGTGTGGATCAAGCTGACCCAGGGAGGACACTGGGAGGGGGCTTCGCCGGCGGCAGCGGTTGAGATTCTGATTGCGTGGTTCTTCCTCTTTGTGTTTGTGGCCGACTTGATCGCGATTGCGATGATCGACTTTGACACCATGAGGATCCCGGACGTTCTGAGCTTGTCGCCCATCCCCTTGGGCTTGTTCTGCGCGCTCTTTGTGGGCGATTTGACGGGCGTTTCGTTGCAGTCCAGCTTGCTCGGCATGCTGATCGGTGGTGGGACACTGTGGTGTGTCACATACGGTTATTTTCTGCTGACTCGGCGCGAGGGCATGGGGCTGGGAGACTATCGGCTTATGGCGTTGGTGGGAGTGTTCCTTGGGTGGCAAAGTGTGTTGTTCATTCTAATGGCGTCTGCCATTCAGGGACTGATATATGCGCTGGGCTGTCATTGGCTCGGTCGTAGCCAGGGAGCGCCAACAGACGAGTCTGTAGACGTTGACGACGCATCGACGTCGGCCGACGATGAGCATCCGGCAGAGACGCTCTCTTTTCGTCATGTGGCCGTACCCTTTGGCCCATTCATTGTGTTAAGCGCGTTCGAATGGTTGGTGTTTGACCACACCTTGCTGGCTATCTTTCATCAATGGGTCATTCCTCCGGTCGCTTAGGCGCTCCCACTATCATAGAAAAAGGGTGGGTGGATGACGTTGAGTGCATCCCCATGATATCTTGGATGGGGTTGAAGAAGACGTCATGATACAAAACAGATTCGGAGTTCGGTCTCAATTGTTGCTGACCATTATTTCAGCGACGGGGATTGGCTTTGCCCTCATCTATTTCATCGCCGGCTCCTTGATTCACAACATGTTCAAGGAAGAACAGCTGTCACGCGATCAGGCCATTGCCCTTCGTTTGGCTCGCGAACTCGCCAGTGACACCCAAGAGGTTAGCGCGCAGCGTGATCGGATCGCACGTTGGCAAGAGGCGGCTGGCAGTTCCTGTGTGGGTGTGGTGAGCGGCGTTGACAACATTGACGTGGCGGACAAGCAGAGGCTGTCCGAGTGTCTCGATGCCGACAAGTTGCAGCCCGCGATCATCAGAACCCCCGATGGCATCGCCTATGAAGTCGTTCAACAAAATGGGAAGAGCACATTGATTGTGTGGGTTGCCCTTCCCGAGGGACCCGGTCGACAGGTCTTGGGAACCGGGAGTCGATTGATATTTGTCTCGTCGATGGCACCGGTCGAGAAACGCATCGAACAGACACGTCGACTGATGCTTTTGTTTATGGGTCTGACCGTTCTCTTGATGTGTTTGTTCGCCTATGGGGTGCTGACCGGCATGATCGTTCGTCCCCTGGGGCAGATGTTGCGGATGATTGAGAACGTCACCGGTGGTGATTTGGATGCCCGGGTTACCGTGTCGGGCGGGCAAGAGTTGCGCTTGTTGGCGAATACGTTGAATCGGATGACTGCTGCGTTGCAAAAGGAGCGTTTGCGAATATCAGCACACATTACGGAGCTCAAATTGATCAACGAGGAGCTTGCCCGCGCACAGGACCGATTGGTCCGCTCTGAAAAACTAGCATCCGTGGGTCGATTGGCAGCGGGGATCGCCCATGAAGTGGGCAATCCCATTAGTATTGTCTTGGGGTATTTGGAGATGATGGAGCGGAGCGATCTCACCGAGGAAGAGCGTGTGAAATACGTCGCCCAAGCCATCGAGGCAACCAAGCGTATCAACGGCATCATTCGAGACCTGTTGGAGTTTTCACGCTTGGAGAAGTCGGACGTCAATGCCCGGTGCGACGTGGTTGCTGTGATTGAACAAACCCTACAGCTCTTGGAGCCTCAGGCGCGTTTTCAGGACGTTCACATTGAATTTAATCCCCCAACCGTGTCCCTACGAGAGGCCGTCATTTCGGCGCAACGTCTGCAGCAAGTGCTGGTGAATGTGCTGCTCAACGGAGCAGACGCGACAAGTGAAGGGAAAGAGGGCCGCATTCAAATCGAGGTGACGCCCGAGAAGAATCACGTGGTCATTGCGATCACTGACAATGGCCCCGGGATCGATCCGACGCTCCGGGGTCGGCTCTTTGAGCCCTTTGTGTCGACGAAAGAAGCGGGAGCGGGGACCGGGCTTGGCCTGAGCGTCTGTTACAGCATCGTCGACGCCGTGGGTGGAGATATTTCGTATGGGGATGTGGCGTCGGATCGGGGCGCGCGATGTTGTATCCGCCTTCCTTTGCGCAGTAAGACTCGGACAATGAATGACATTGCTCAATCGGAGATGGAGCCCAAGAGCGTCGACGACCCTCTCAATTGACAAAGTTCTGCATACCCTGCATTATTTGCATAGCAATCGAAACATGATGCAGGGGGCAATCCAGTGATCCGGCAGGTGCTTGTGGTGGATGACGAGCGGTCTTTTTCGGATCTAATGGGCACCTTTCTGACCAAAGAAGGCTACGAAGCAACCTGCCTGACCGATCCCTCCGTGGCCTTGGAGCACTTGGCGTCTCATCCTGTGGATGTTGTGCTGTGCGACATTCAAATGCCTAGAATGAGTGGTTTGGACTTTCTCCAGGAACTCAAGGAACGTGATCTGTCGGTCAATGTGATCATGATGAGCGCGTACGGCTCTTTGGAGACCGTTGTGAAATGTATGAAACTGGGCGCATTCGATTACATTGCCAAGCCATTTCAGTCTGATGAACTCCGCATGCGCTTGGCCAAGTTGGACGAACGAAACGGTCTCAAACAAGAAAATAAACGCCTGCGAAGCGAGTTGGTTCAAGAGAACGGATTCGACAATCTGATCGGAACGAGCGATCCAATGCGGAAGCTTTACGAAGCCATTGGAAAGATCGCTACGTACAAGTCTACGGTGCTCATTACTGGAGAGAGCGGCACCGGCAAAGAGATGGTGGCTCGAGCCATTCACCGTCATTCCAAACGATCCAAACGTCCCTTTGTGGCGATAAACTGTGGTGCGATCCCCGAAGCCCTCCTTGAATCGGAGTTGTTTGGTAGCGTACGAGGAGCCTTTACTGACGCCATCCGAGACCGCAAAGGCATGTTTGAGGAGGCGCATACAGGCACTGTCTTTCTCGACGAGCTGGGTGAGCTGCCCCTGCTCCTGCAGGTCAAGTTGTTGCGTGCGATTCAGGAAGAGGAGATCCGCCGAGTGGGTGACTCACAGCCACAGCGCATCGATGTACGGATCGTTGCTGCTACGATTCGGGACTTACAAGCTGAAGTCGAGGCCGGGAATTTTCGTGAGGATCTCTATTACCGAATCAATGTATTGCCCTTGAACTTACCGCCTCTTCGGGAGCGGCCCGATGACATCCCACTGTTGGTTAAGAGCTTCATTCAGCGGGCGTCCAAGCGGCTCCATAAAGAGGTGACGTCTATCGATCCCGTGGCCCTACGTCGTCTGGTGGAATATCCTTGGCCTGGCAACGTCCGAGAGTTGGAGAACGTCATCGAAAGGGCCTGCGTGTTTACGGAAGACGTGACCATCGGTCCAGAGGACTTACCCGACCAGCTCGTGGGTACGGGTCGAAGCGTTCAAGTGTCGCTTGCGTCCGGAGAGATGAGCATCAAGAAGGCTACCCGGCAGATCGAAGAGGAATTGATCCGTCGCGCTTTGTCGACGACCACAGGCAACCGGACCGCAGCAGCAAAACTGTTGGAAATTTCCCACCGCGCCTTGCTTTACAAGATAAAAGAATACGAAATCGATATTCCGCCGCGGAATCGACGCGACTGACGGGTGTTCACAGCGAAAAAGTTCGTCACCTAGCGGTGTTCTTTCTGGCGCTTTTGTTGACGACCTTGCAAAGCGACCAACATAATCCGGAGGCGGGTTCATCGTTGTGAACTCCATGGGGCCGATACCGTGCGACGGAAGAAAAACGCAGTTGGATTGGACATTGGGTCCTCGTCGATCAAGGTTGTGCAACTCAAAGAAGGGGCCAATGGACTTGAGTTGGCGAGTTTTGATGTGGTGCAGCTACCGCAAGAGGTGGTTGTGGACGGTGTCTTAATTAATTTTAAGGTCGTCTCGGACGCCATTCGCGAAATTTGGCGAAGTCAAAAGATTCGAAACAAGGAAGTCGCCCTCGGTGTGAGCGGGCACGCGGTGATCATCAAGAAGATCACGCTCCCACAGATGACCCGCGAAGAGTTGGCCGAGCAGATTCAGTGGGAGGCCGAGCAATACATTCCCTTCGACATCAAAGATGTGAACGTGGATGTGCAAGTGCTTAACGAGCAAAGCACCCAAGGTCAGATGGATGTGTTGCTTGTGGCGGCCAAGAAAGACGTCATCAATGACTACACGTCGGTGACCGTGGAAGCGGGATTGAAGCCTGTGGTCGTCGATGTGGACACATTTTGTGTACAGAACATGTTTGAGTTGTGTCATGGGTTTCCACCCAACGAGACCATCGCCCTGATCAATGTGGGGGCCACGGTCATGAATATCAACGTGATCAGCGATGGCGTAACCAGCTTCACACGTGACATCAATATGGGCGGCATGACGCTCACGGAAGAGATCCAAAAGCAGTTGGGTGTGTCGTTTGAAGAAGCCGAGCACTACAAGACCGGTGGTGATGGGACGCTCTCGAATTCGTCCTTGTTGCAGGAGGTCGCTCAAATGGCCGAACGGGTCAGTGAATCCCTGGTCACTGAGATCCAACGTTCGATTGATTTCTTTGCGGCTACGTCGGTGAATGCGGACATCTCGCGGGTATATTTGTCCGGTGGTGGCAGCCAGCTGGTGACATTGGTCAATGCGCTCGAACGACGCTTAGAAGTGCCGGTTCAAGTGGTGAACCCCTTTAAGTCTCTCAAAATTGACGAGACTAAATTTGATATGAAGTGGCTCAATCAAGTGGCTCCTATCGCAGGGGTCGCGGTGGGTTTAGGGCTTCGAAAACGGAATGACGCATGATTCGAGTTAATCTCATCGAGGTCAAATCGGTTCGACGCCGAAAACGGACCAGCTCGGGCGGCGGCAATACGAGTTTGTTGCTCTTGGGTATTATCGTGTTGGAGTTCGCAGGGCTCTTTTATTGGTATTCGCAGGTCCAAGATGTCTTCGATCAGGAGAGTCAAGCTGTCGGCTTGCTCTTTCAGGAGAAGCAGGACTTGGAGAACATTCAAACGGAACTGTCCAAGTTGAACAAGCTCCGCAACGAAGTCAACGATCGAAGCGATGTCTTCAAGAAGCTTGAGAATGGAAAAGTAGGGCCCATGAACATGCTCTTATACTTGAGCTACGCGCTTCGGCGAGTCGACATGGGGTCCATGTCGACTGCAGAACAGGATGTGTTGAATAAGCACTGGAAGTCCAAACGAGTACAAGGGGGCATGGAGCAGCGATGGAATCCAGAGCGCGTCTGGCTGACATCCGTGGCGGAAGAAAAGGGGTTGATGTCCATCGACGGGGAGGCCAAGGACCATGAAGATGTTGCCCTCTTCATAAAGAGGCTCCGATCCTCCATCTATTTCGACGGGTTGGATTTGGTGACCCAAGAACGAAAATACCATGAACAGTTGGACCAGTCGTACGTGAGCTTTAAATTGGAGTGTGAACTCAACTACAGCCCAACGGGTTATCCCTCGTTGGAAGACGTGGGCAGCAAGGGTCACTAAGGGGCAGCATTCGTGGACAAATTTAACAAACTCCCATTGGAACAGAAGATCGGGGTTATTCTCGCGGGCATGGCTGTGTTTGCGGGGTTGATTTGGTATGCGTTGATCTCACCCGTTGAAGACGAAATGATCGCCAGCCAAGCCGAAAAGAGTCGGATGACCGAATCGATCGAAAAACTTCGAACGTTTATTAAGGACAGCAACGTCAAAGATCGCGCGGGGGAGAAAAAGAAACTAGAGGCTGAAAAGGCGAAGTTCGAGACCATGCTTCCCCGTCGGGAGCGGCTTGCACAGTTCATTACCGAGGTGGCGGATATCGCGCGTGAAGCCGGTCTCAACTTACGAGATATTCGACGGGGCGAATTTGGGCAACAGGATTATTATCTAGAGCTACCCATTCACATGTCCGTACAGGGTCGCTTCGGCCAGTTAACCGGGTTCTTTCAGACGCTTGCTGAAGCGGGCGAAAAACACGAGGGTGGTCGCGTCGTGAACATCCGGAATCTGGAGCTTGAGACCATGCCATTGGAGATCGGGGACCGAATCATGGTTCTCCGTCAACAGCGGACCAAGGCTGGGGTCGGCGTTGGTAAAGACGTCAACGAGGAACACATTAAAAAGGTGGATACGTTGCGGGCGTACGACGACGTCCTTCGGTCGGGTGTACAACTCAAAGCGTCCTTCGACGCCTTCGTGTTCACGTATACCGGCGAAGAGGCCACACCCGAGGCCGCGCGGGAAAATAAGACACGGCTCAAAGAAATTCATGAACGACGGAAGAAACGCTTGAAGGTGGGTAGTTATCAACGCAATGGGTAGGAGTACAAGGGTGCGGTTTTTGAACGGTAAATGGACGGTGTTGGCTGTGCTCTTGACGGGCCTCGTTGGCTGCGGTGGCGATGATCCCTTTGATGGGCCACCTCCACCTGGGGCAGGAGAGGTCGCTTTGACCGAGAAATCAGACAAAGTCGTTCATCCAGAACGTGAGAATCCAGCGTGGAATGACCTGTGCCAATTCTTTTTGGGCAAGGTGGAGTTGTGCGCCGACATCGGCACGACCGATGTAGAACCTGGTACGGGCTTTGTCCGAACCTTTGGTCTGGACATTCGCGATCCCTTCGAGCCTCAGTTGGTTAAGTTCGTCAACCGTATGGATTTGGTGGAATCGGAGGAAGCGTCGGAGGAAGAATCGGAGGCTATGACCATCGTCAACAAGCCCCAACCCACCGCCAAGGATGCGCGACAGAGCTTTCCAGCCGCCGATTACCAGGTACGAATGATCATGTGGGGCGGCTCGGTCAATAAGGCCTTGGTGGAAGATCCTGATGGCAGTCACTACGTGATCACCAAGGACGAACCCTTGGGCAATAACAACGGTCGCATCGCCAACATCACCGAGTGGACCGTAGAAGTGGTTGAAGACAACCTGCCTGACAAGATTGTGTTGAGCATGGAGCCCAGGTTATTGGGGCCCCGTACGGGTAAGGTCGTCGGATCGACTCTCGGCACCATGCATTAAGGTCCATTTCCGCCTCTGCCGCGAACATTCATAACACCCAATTCAGTGAGTTGTTGCGGTTCATTTGAGCCTCTTTTGGGACGCGATCCACACAATCCTGTGAAAAGACGACTCAGAAACCGGTGAAATTTTTGACCAATTGCCTACCTGCTCGTACCGTCGCTAACAGGGCCAAAGTGTGCCCATAAGGAGGCAAGAGATGCACCGTGCTGCCATCTCAGTGGTGCTTGGACTGACTGCGTTGCTCTTAACGGCTACGGCCGCCTTTGCGGGTGAGAACCGGATTCAGAAGATTGAGGTCGAGGAAGGGCCTAACAATACGGTCATCTCGATTGTGGGGACTACGACGCCCACCTTCACCGTTTTCAAGCTATTGGACCCCGTTCGTTTGTTGGTCGACATCGCAGACGGAAAAATGAATGCGGGCGCTGGATTGACAATGGTTCGAAACGGGGTGGTCCATGACATCGGGACGCTGACGTTTAAGAGCCACGGTCGACAGATAGGTCGTGTCGTCATTGGGTTCGATCGTGAAGCGCCATACACAGTTAAGGCCGATGGCAATCGGATCCGTGTGTTGGTGGACGGGACGGACCGGACCCTGCCGAAGCTCGAAAAAAAGCGGGCTTAAGAAGCGTTAGAGCGTGTTCGAACGGCGTTGGTTGCCGAAAAGGAGCTCTTGCTCAAGTTGGCATCAGCACGGGAGCGTGCGCAGCGACTGCATGCGTCCAAGAATCAGTTGAAGGGGAAAACCACACGCCTTGAGGCGGTGCTGAAGTTGGCGCAGGTCGAAATTGATCGCCTTCGTGGCTTGGTTGCATCTCGTGTGTCCAACGAACAAAAGGCTGACGCCCTTATCCAGCAAGCGGCAGAAAAAGCGGACCAAAAGAAGGCGGCTCTAGAACAAGCGGCCCGATTGACACAAGAGCGTCTGAAAGTGCTCGAGGCACAGGCAAAGAAGGTGGCTGTTGAGCGAGATGCGGCGCACCGTGCTGTCGCCATCGCGGAGAAGCGTCGTACATCGCTGCAGAAGGCTCTGCAACTGGAAGAGAGTCGTCGCAATGCCGCTGTTCTGACGCGGCGTGCCGAAGAGGTCTTGGCCCAGAAGGCAAAAGGTCTGCGTCAAGCCGAAGAGCGGCGAGCTACGTTGATTACGAAGGCCAGAAAAGCCGATGCAGAACGTCAAAAGAGCTTGAAGGAGCTTCGCGAGAAGGCGGATCGCTTCCAAAAAGACGCGCGCCAAGCGAAGCAGAATTTGATGGTGATCCAAGCCCGTTTGAAAACCGTCCGTGTACAGCGTAAGGCCTCGAACAAGACGCAGCTTGTACGCATAAAGGCGTTGGAAAGACAGTTGGTTGCGAGCGAAAAAACGTACAAGAACCAACTCGAAGGGCTGGAATCCTCCATCACCGCGTTGGAGAGAGCCGCGACCACAACAGAGCAGGCGTATGTCCGGATCAGCGATTCATTGACGCGGGCAGAGCAACAACTCTCCGCAGTGACCACGCAGAAAGACAAAGCGGAGCAACGCCACAGGACGGTGGCCTCGCGTGTGGCGTCATTGGCAAAACAACTCCGACTCGCGCTCAACCAGGTGTCCGCTCAGGAGAAGGCGCGTGTCCAAGCGGAGAATATGGTTGCGAAGCTCAGGACCGAACGGATTAAAGACGAGGAACACGTCATCGATCTGCAAGCACAGCACGAAGAATTGCACGAGACGGCGACTCGCCTGGCCCAAGAAAAGAAAGCCCTCGAACATGTGGCGTCTGCCCACGATCGACAGAAGCAAGTCCGCCAGAAAAACCTGGTGAAGCTTTTGGAAAAGCAACGGGCAGAAATGAGCGACCTCCAAAAGCGCATTTCAAAGGTGGGAAGGGAAGGCGTTAAACTGGAGAGGGCGCTCAAGACCCAACAAGAAAAAGTGGTCCGGGTACGCGACCAACTCAACCGTGAAAAGAGTGATCTAGCGGCTGTTCTGCGTCAAAAAGCCCTCTTCGTTCGCGAGGCCGAGGAGCTGCGGCTGCAAAATCTGTCTGCTCGCAAGAACTTGGACGTCGTCCGTGGCGATGTGAGCGAAGCAGAATTCGACTTGGACCGTCTTACCGACGAGCGGGAGCAGGCCCACGATCACGTGCTGGCCCTCACCAAAACGGTTACCAACCTTGAAGTTCGTATCGGTACGGGCAACGACATCGCCTCTCTACGACGTCTTGCACAGATCAAGCAAAAGGAAATCACCTCGCTTCGAGCGGCGTTGGCCGTACGCGATGCCACCCGAGCCCCCGTAGATACGAAAGCCGATGCGCGGCTCCAAAAGGCGTTGGATAAGGCGCGTCTCCAAGCCAAGAAGACGAGAGAAGGGCGTAAGAAACTCAAAGCACTGGAGAAGATCTTGCGCGCACAGCGCACGGAGCTCACCACGCTCAAATCGGGCAAGACGCGCACATTGCTCGCTCAACGTGAAAAGGAATTCAAACAACTCAAGGCGGCACTGCTCTGGCTCGAAGAGACGAACAAGACCACGCTTTCTCTGAGTCGTTTGCACGACCAGAAGCTCCGCAAACAACTCAAGGCAGAGCGACGAGCTACCGTTTCGCTGAAGAAGAAATTGAAATCAGCGCGGACAAACTTGGCCAAGAGTGACCGGGAGTTGGCGTCGCTTCAGACCCAACTTCGGGCGGAGCTGTCTCGGCAGCAACGGTTGGCAGAGAAACGCATCCAGTCTCTCGAAGAGAAGTTGGCCGCTGCGTCCGATGGGCAGTCTGTTCGCACCTTGAAAGACCAGCTTGCCAGCGCGCGTCAAGCGTTGGTGGCACAGAAAAAACGACAAGAGGCATCTGACCGGAAATTGGTGGAAGTCAAAAGACTAGCGGCCGTAAACCTGTCTGATGCAAACAAAGCGAACGCGGCTCTGAAAGCGGAGCTGTCTGACGTTCGGACAACCTTGACAGCCCTTAAACAACAGGAACGTCAGACCATTGATCGGGTTGCTGCTTTGGAAAGACGCTTGTTGCGAGCCCGTAAAGACGGAAGCGAGACCAATGAATTGACGCAGGACTTGGCGGTCGCACGGGGCAAGCTCACTCGTGTTGTGGCCGACCTGAAGAAAGAACGCCTAGAGTCTCAGAACGAGACGGTGACGCCGGCGTCGGCCACGCCCGTTGCGACCACCCAAAGGCCCGCCAAAAAGGCGAAGCCCTTGGTGCGCGTGACCAATGTCACGTTTGGTGAAAAGAAGCAGGTGGCCTATGTCTCCATCGCGTTGGATGGGAATCCGTCCTATTCCATTACCGAACAGTCGGACAATCGGGTGGCCTTGACCCTCCGGGGGACCCGAATCCCCAAGATGTTGGAGCGACGGCTCGATACACGAGACTTTTATGGGCCTGTGCAAATGGTCTCGTCCTATGCGGACCCTTCCAGTCCCAATCGGGTACGTGTCGTGGTGCATCTCAATAAGCATGTGAAGAACCGAGTGCGACGAAAAGGGAACATACTTCGGTGGGAATTTGTCGACAATCAGCCCCATGGAGAGCCCACACCACTGGCGGGGGAGCAACGGTCCCCCGTTGAGGTCGCTACGGCCGGGTCACCGGTTCAATACGAGCCAACGATGGTGGGTGCAGACAAGGTGGAGTCTCCTCCAGAAGGGTTGGTCATTCCCGGCGGTGGGATGGACTTTGGTGTGTTGAATCCAGTGCACCGCGTACGCCAACGACGTCGGTACAAGGGACCGCGCATCAGTTTGTCCATCAAAGATGCGGACATCCAAGAAGTATTGGCCTTTTTGGCCGAGCAAGGGGGTGTGAACATCATTACCGGCGAGAGCGTGTCGGGCAGTACCACCATGCACCTCAAGGACGTGCCCTGGGAGTTGGCTTTGGACCTCGTGCTCAAGTCCAAAGGATTGGACTACGTCCTAGAGAGTGGAGTGTACCGCGTTGCACCCATCGAGGCGATACAGAAAGAATTCGAGCAGCAGGTTGAAAAGCGCAAGAAGTTGGCCGAGCTCAAGCGGCTCGTGGTCAAGTTGGTGGTCGTCAATTACGCCAAAGCCAAGGATTTGGAAGCTCGGATTAAGGACATCTTGTCGGAAAAAGGTTCTGTGAGTACAGACACACGAACCAACACCTTGATCATCAAAGACATCGAAGAGCATGTGGTCGCAGCGGAAGATCTGGTTCGTCGTTTGGATACCCAGACACCACAAGTCTTGATTGAAGTACGCATCGTCGAAGCGTCATCGAACTTCAGCGAAGAGTTGGGTATTCAGTGGGGTGGAAACTACACAGCTGCGCCCGCTTTTGGCAACGAAACAGGCCTCTTGTTCCCGGGCATTATCGGGCTTGCGGGTGCCGCCGATGACTCCGCGTCTCCCACAACTGGTTTGCTCAATGATGCCCCCAATTTTGCGGTGAACCTACCGGCAGCGGTTGGTGGTGGTAAGGGTGGTGGTATTGGCCTGACCTTGGGCTCGGTGTCCGGAGCTGGAAGCCTGAGTCTTCGCCTGACCGCAGCGGAAGAAAGAGGGCAGGTCAAAATCATCAGCTCGCCGCGCATTGCGACACTCGACAACAAAGAGGCGACCATCACGCAGGGTATTTCCATTCCGATCTCGGTGGTCAGTTCACTGGGTGTGAACACACAGTTCTTCAACGCTGAGTTGCAGCTCAAGGTTCTTCCGCATGTGACCCAAGATGGCAACGTGAACTTGTCTGTGGACATCTCTAAGAACGAGCCCAACTTCGGTCAACGTGGCGCGAGTGGTAACCCGACGATTGAGCGGAAAGAAGCGCACACACAACTGCTGGTTCGCGACGGAGACACGGCGGTGATCGGTGGTATCTACACCCGAAACACGGCACGTTCATACGCCAAGATTCCTATATTGAGCGACATCCCGGTACTGGGTTGGTTGTTCAAGAGTCGCGTGGAGTCAGACAAGCGCACAGAGTTGCTTCTCTTCATTACTCCACGAATCGTCAATCGTTCGGCTGCTCGGGTACGAGTGGACTAACAAGGGAGTGAAACGGTTGCCAAGTGCTCAACAAACCCCTGCTTTTGATTGGACTGGCGGGCGCCGGGAAATCGGCGGTGGGGGTGGTGGTGGCAGCGCGTCTAGAGACGATATTCATCGACCTGGATAACGAGGTCGAACGTGAAGCCGGTATGACAATCGGCATGATCTTTGACAAGTTGGGTCAATCTCGGTTTCGGGACATGGAATCGAAGGCATTGTTCGATGCGCTCAGCATGTATCCACCTGCAGTCATTGCGACCGGCGGGGGCACCTTTGTGAAATTGTCAAATCGCGATCATGCTTGTGCACACGGCTATGTCGTGTGGCTTCAAGTCAGCCCCGAACAAGCAGCAATACGCTGTGCTCGGAGTACGGATCGACCATTGCTTCGCGCAGGAGAGCCCTCGGAGTTGTTGCGCGCGCAACTGGTGGACCGACTCGATGCGTATTCGGTGGCCAGTCGGACCATCGATACGGATGGGCTGTCAACCGACGCGGTCGCCTCTGCTGTGGTTGAGGGTCTGCGCCAGGACGGTGTGATATGAGAGTGGTTCGCGTTCGATTGGGAAAGCGGAGCTATTCGGTGCGTATCGTTCGCGGCGGTCTTGAAGGGGTTGGACGGTTCATCGCTCGAAGGCACGCTGGCGCACGCTGTGCGGTGCTCAGCGACACGAATGTGGCCCCTTTGTATGCCGATTCGGTCCGTAGCGCGCTTCAGGCTTCGGATCTGTCATCCGAATTGTTGGTGTTTCCAGCCGGTGAACGGGCCAAACGAGTGAAATCGCTTCAGCGCACATGGCAGTGGCTGATGGATCACGGCTTTGACCGGGGCAATACGATTGTCGTGGCATTGGGAGGAGGCGTGATTGGTGACTTGGCAGGTTTTGCGGCCGCTACCTACATGCGTGGTGTTCATTATGTTCACGTTCCGACGTCTTTGTTGGCACAAGTGGACAGCAGCGTAGGTGGCAAAACTGCGATCAACTTGCCGGGAGCGAAAAATGCGGTCGGTAGTTTTCATCAACCGGCTCTGGTGTATGCCAGCTTGGGGACCCTCACAACGCTTCCGGCGCGAGAGTATCGATGTGGACTGGCGGAGGTGTTGAAACACGGGGTAATCCGGCGACCTGCTATACTGGACATGATATCTGAGCAGGTCCCAGCAGTGGTTCAACGGGATCCAGGTCTCCTGGAAGCGTTGGTATCACAGAGTTGTGAGGTGAAACGAGACGTTGTGGAGAGAGATGAACGAGAAGCAGGAGAGCGCCAGGTGCTAAACTTTGGGCACACGTTTGGTCACGCCATTGAGGTGGCTTCGGGGCATCGTAAGCGCCATGGAGAGGCCGTCGCTTTGGGAATGCTGGCGGCCTGTCGTGTGTCGGAAGAGTTGGGACTATGTGATTCATCGCTACGGCAGTCGTTGACCGATTGCATGAAGCGGATTGGATTGGACACGAACTTGGAGCCATGGTGGCGACCTGACTTGGTTGCACACATGGCGAAGGACAAGAAAATGCGTGCTGGGTCGGTGAATTTTGTCACCATTGAACGCTTCGGTCATGTGGACATACGGCCGATTCCGCTCGACACGCTCACGAGATTGGTTCGACGAGGGGTTGAATGACAAATACGATGTTTTTCAGGATGTCGTAGGGAGAAAGAAGATGAAGAGAGTCATCATAGGATTGCTTGGATTCCTGTTGATTGGGTGTCCCGAGTATGAGGCACAAACGCTCTGGGTGCAGGGCAACGTCATTCCCGAAGACAACTGCGAGGTGAACCCGCAGGCCGGTGGCGCGGTCCTCACCCTTCAAGAGGGCGTGTTGGACCTGGCGCTGAATCGTGACGGGTACCTCATGTACCTTGCGCTCAACAACAAGATGTCCACCAGCTCGGAGGTGACCGGTCTGGGCACGGGCAATGGCTACCTCAACAACAACGACGTCTCCGTGCAAGGGGCACAGATTTTCTATGACACGGCAGGACTCTCTGTGTCATTGCCCCAAGGATTCTTCCAACCAGCCCCCATTGGCATGCCCGCCGGTGAATCGGGGGTTCTCACGCTCAATGTGATTCCTTCGGCCGTGTTGGAGTTGCTTCGGCAAGAGCCCTTCCTGGTCGGTGAAAAACCCATGCGGGATCCCTTCATTCGCGAGTGTTTCGAGACGGTGCTCGGTGAAGCAGCAGTCTGGAATAATGTGCCACTCGGTGGCCGTGAGGTCTTTATCACCGTACGGTTGATTTTTGAGGGTGTGCTTAGCGATGGCATAGTTGTGCATTCCAACGAATTTCGGATGCCGATCAAGGTATGCACAGGCTGTTTGATCCAACCGCAGATGTCTGCATGTACTGCCGAGTTGTTGTTGGATGAAGAAGACGACAGTATTCCCGAGTTGCTCTTGAATTCCGTGTGTAAAGCCAACTCGTGTGTCGTAGGCCAAGACAAATGTTGGGATGCGCGGAAATGTTTCTTGGAGAACGCGTTTGTTGAAGAGGCGGTGGTCGATAAATTGTTGACGTGCGCGAGCAATCCCGCGTTTCCTTCGCCCACAGCGGGCCTCAAGGATCCGAATTCATGCCTAGGTGCACTGCCCCTGTCTACCGGCGGTGGTGGCGCCGAAACGGCCAGTCGATTAACAGCGCTATTGAGTCGATATACCTACGAGCGTTATGATGCGTATTGCTATCTAGAGGATGAAGCGCCAACCTGGCCAGCACAGGACTAGGGAGCTATTGATGGACTTGAAGAGCATCCGGTGGTTCGCAATCGGAACGCTGTTCAACCACAGGGAGACAAGGCGAGAGGTATTGTGAGGATCGCGGTCATTCATGGTCCAAACCTGAACCTTCTCGGGACTAGAGAGACGGACAAGTATGGTACGGTCTCCCTTTCTACAATCAACGACATGCTTGAAGAGATTGCGACCGAGCATCCCATCGACTTGGTGTTCTTTCAGTCCAATTCCGAAGGAGATCTCGTCTCTTTTATTCAGGAAACGGGTGCACAATGTGATGGATTGGTGATCAATCCAGCGGCCTACACACACACCAGCGTTGCGTTACGGGATGCGTTGTTGGCGGTTGCAAAACCCACGGTCGAGGTGCATCTGACCAACCCCGATGCTCGAGAACCATTTAGGCATCGGTCATTGATTGCCGATATCGTGTTGGGGCGCGTGGCAGGTTTTGGGCCGCAGAGCTATTGTCTGGGGCTGTTGGGTCTGTTGAGACATGTGCAAGAGGAGCGGTAGCGAAGTTCCATGGCATTTGACAAGACCAGAGCACTAGCGACGGCCGAACAACACCTCAAACACGGCGACATCAAACGGGCGGCGCATCAATTCGGCCAAGTTTGTCGACATGATCCTGCCGATTATCGAACCCATTTGAAGCTCGCTGATCTCTATCAACAAATGGGTCGATTGGAAGTGGCCCTCAAGACCTTTTTGTATGTCGCCGAGCGGTACGTAGAAGAAGGTCATCTTCTCAAGGCCATCGCTGTCTTTAACAAGATGCTCAGCATTGATGCTGGCTTACACACCATTCATCTCTCGCTGGCCCGTTCGTATGCACAGCTCGGTTTGGTCAACGATGCGACCAGTCAATATATGGAAGTCGTACATATTCTGACCGTTCGTGAGCGACTCGCAGAACGTCTGGATGTGATTCGGGAGTTGATCGACCTGAATCCCGACAACGTCGCAGCGCGGGTCCGATTGGCGGAGGATTACTTTGCCGCCGATCGCACGTCGGACGCGACGGCTCAGCTAAAGTTCGCTGCCAATGAACTGGAAGACAAGGGACGCGCGGGTGAGTTCATCCGGGTGGCGGAGCGTTTGATCTACCATGACCCGGAAGACATGGGGATCCGGTTACGACTGGCTCGCCATTACATGGGGCGTGACGACGTGCACATGGCGCTGCCACACCTTCGTGCTTGCTTCAAAGAGGCACCGGCCGATGTGGACGTGATGGACTTGTTGGCGGAGTTCTTCGCCCAGATGGGACAAGCCCCCAAGGCGATATTGGTGCTGCGCGCGCTGGCAAATATCTACAATCGCAACCGATTGACTCGGGAACGTGATGCGGTCCTCGGCCGTTTGGTCAAACTCGATCCGAATAACGAAGAGGCGCGTGACTGGCTGGAACGTAATGACAACCCAGACATACCGTCGGTGGCCGAGGAAATTGAGTTTGACGACATTGATATCGATGAGATCTTCGTGGACGAAGGCAGCGTCGAGGTGCTACTCGAGCCTGAGAAGGTGTCCCGCCCAGAGGGATCCGGTGAGTTACCCCCACCTCTTCCCGATGAAAACGCATCCGTCGATGAAATGACCGTAGTCGAAAAGGAACTTGAAGAACAGTCGGGCGACCTCGTTGTTGCCGAAGCAGACGTCTCTGAACACGCCTTGGTTGTGGACGCCGAAGATGAACCCGACGCTATCGACGTGGCGTCGGTGGATGAGTTGGGGGAGATCGACAAAGCGGGCACTCTGGACGAGGTGTTGGAGGGGGAAGCGCTCGAAGTCGATGCCGATGAGTCTGAGGATCAAGCACTTGTCGTGCTCGAGGATGAACGTGATGACGCGGCGGCTGAGTCGCCGGAAGAGGTGGAGGAAGTCGCCGACGCCACGGCGATGGATGTGGCGTTGGACGGCGAGCCGGTCCTTGTGGAGGTGGAAGCCACGGCGGATGAAGAGGCATTGGAACCAGCCGCAGTTGATGTGGAGGTGGAGATTGTCGAAGAGTCGGACGACGATCTTGCACATACAGACGACGAGGAGACCGTCGATGTGCTTGGGCCCGAAGATCGTGATTCGGAGGACATGGCGGGCGAGCCATCGGAGCCAGTGTCCCTGTCGGAGGCGTTGGAGGTGCCCCTCGTTGATGAGCAGGGCATGGAGGAAGAATCAGGCGACATCGATGAAACGATGGACATCCTTGAGCCTTCACTTGGAGAGGAAGTTTTAGCCCCAGAAGGGGACAGGGAATCAACCGGTGATATTGACTGGTTTGGAGACGATGACGAACCTACCGGGTTGGCTCATGTGGACTCCACGGAGCTGGACTCGGATGTGTTGAAGCCCTTGGCAGATCACCCGATTTCGCGCCATCGACTCGCAGTGCCGATGGTCATGGTGGATGCGGACGACGCTATGGATGTACTGGTCAGCGATGGGATGGACATGTTGAACGATGTACCCCAGTACCGAGGTATCCACCGGGTAGCTGTTCCGTTGGGAGATGATGATTCGTGGGCCCTGGAGGTGGATTCATTGCCCAACGAGGATGAGGATGATGGACTCATTGTGGAGGTTCTTGTCGACGGCGATACCTTGGATGACGATAATTTTGAGGAGTTGGCAACCGTGCCCTTCGTTTTGGGCGGGAACTTGGACGAATTCGATTTCTTCTTGCAGAACGGATTTCATGCCGAGGCAGCGGCGGTTCTGGACGAAATGGAACGAGCGAATGCTGAGCATCCAGAAGTGGTTCGCCGTCGCGAGATCTTGAATGACAACGCCGTGTCAACGTGGTGACGCCTGTTGTTCTCTAACGTGGTGTCAGCGTAATATTTCCCTACCAATGTGAAAAAATTGCATAGTGCGGAAGTTCAAGTGGTCTGTTGGCGCTGGGCCTCAGTGGCCTGACAAGGATGTTGAAAACATACTGGAAAGGGGTTCCCCCCATCGTTACAATGGGGTCTGTGGCTGGTATGTACCTTGCAGTAAGCAATATATTGTCAAGGATCGGTCATGGGTCGTCACAATACCGAATGATGGAGTTTGAGTTGGGTTTAGGACGTTGGATGTCATGGAAAACACACCCTTTCGCGCCGGGCTTCGCGTGTGATTGGGCCTATCCAATGCTGCGGTTCTTTAGCGCGGTCGTTGTCATGTTTTCACTGTGTGGGATCCCCAATGTCTACGCAGGGTCCAAGTGCACACCCACTTCATGCGACGACGCGGACCCCTGCACCATCGACACGTGCGATCCGGCCATCGGTTGTAGCTATTCGGCGGTGCCCAACAGCGCGGTGGTGGGTACATCCTGTGATGGCAGTGATCTTGGCGGATGCAAGAGTGGTGTTCTGGCCTGCCGTACGGATGGTACGGGGGTGTATTGCAAGGGAGATGGCCCTTCGGCCATGTATCGATTGGAAGAGGGCTCTGGTCAGACCGTGCTCAATGGCTCCGGTCAGGCGCCTAACGGCATCTTTCAGGGCTCTCCACAGTGGGTGACGGGCCAGACCGGTGGTGGACTTTCATTCGATGCGAAGAATGACGGTGTTCTTGTGCCCAATTCACCCTCAATCCAACTGAGCGCTCCGCTCAGCGTCGGTGTGTGGGTTCAGTTCACTGCCGCCGCGACCCCGCTGACAACGCTGGTGCGACAGGGAACGGCCGTGATGCAGAGGTATTGGCTACAAGCCTCGGGTGCGGGTAAGTTCATCTGCGGTTTTGGCGGCACCAATTTGGCTTCTTGTCAGGTGACGGTTGCCGGCGTGGACATGACGTCCTTTCATCATGTGCTCTGTACATACGATGGAACCAAGGTGGACGTGGTCCTGGATGGGCTGCTGCAAAAAAGTTGTCCCGCTTCGGGGGCGCTGTTGGTGTCAGCCGGTCCACTGATGTTTGGGGCGCTGGATCAGCAGCCCCCGGCGGCCATTGTGTTGGACGACCCATCCATTTGGGACACCTGCCTGAACGTAACCCAAGCTGCGATGCTTACGAATGAGGGCGAGGCCTGTGACGGTGTCGACAATGACTGTGACGGCATTATGGATGAGAGCTTTCCAGGTAAATCGGAGGCGTGCGACGGGGATGATGCGGATAAGTGTACGTTAGGGACGTCTGTTTGTGCTGCGCATCAGACGGCACTGATTTGTCAGGGAGACGTGAACCAAGTCGACTTTTGTGACAACAAGGACAACGACTGCGATGGCGAAACCGACGAGGATTATCCGACCTTGGGACAAGCCTGTGACAGCGACAGCGATCCCGATCTGTGCGCGAATGGGATGGTGTACTGCATGAACACCCCCACGGGTGTGGGCTGTCTGGGCGACGTCAATGTCGCTGAGATCTGTGACAACGTGGACAACGACTGCAATGGGATCACAGACGACCATATCGCCAATGTGGGTGTCGCGTGCGAAGGCAATGACATGGACAACTGTGTCGACGGCATCACCTATTGCGACTCGAGCCAAAAGCAGATCCTGTGTGACGATGTTCGAAGTGCGCTGTGGCTGGCGTTTGAAGAGGCGGTGGGATTCGCTTCGGCCACAGACAGCAGTCGCCATGGTCTCAGTATGACGGCACAAAATACGACCTTTGGAATCGCTGGAAAGATGGCGAATGCGGTCCAGTTTGATCAGGCCGGTCGGATTGTAGATGCCGACAACACGTTTGATTTGTTGGCGAACAAGACCGAGGCTACGTGGGCCGCCTGGGTGTATCCAAGCACTACATTTGGGGCGCAACAGGCCCAGACCATTGTCGCCCAATGGGGTACCGGCGCGAACGCACGACATTTTGTGTTTCGCTTGCGCAATCAAGGTCTTGAGCTCGGGTTGCGAACCACCGGCGACGTGGCAGACGCCCCCCTGTTCTATGGCTGCATCCCGGGCATCAACGCGTGCACGACCGTGATTCCCGAGGGCAGTTGGACGCACGTGGCCGCGGTGTTTCAGGACAGTACCGTGAAACTCTATGTCAACGGGACCTTGGTACGTGCAGTGACCACGAAAGGGTCGGCAATCGCGGACCGAACGGCCGCGGACATTCTCCACGTGGGGGCACAGAACGCCCAACTTCAGAACGGTTTCCATGGGCGTCTGGACGACGTGGTGGTGTATCCCCGAGCACTCAATGCGCTACAGATCGCGGACTTGGTCGGTACCGACATTGGCGGTTGGACCCTGCGGGGTGTCAGCAACACGGGAACGGTCCGTGATTACACCTTCGAGGCGGGCACCGTGGTACCGATGGGCGGTGTGGTCGTTGTGGCGCGAAATGCGAGCAAGACAGCGTTCGAGGCGCACTGGGGATCGTTGCCGGGCAATGCGCTCTATTTTAGCGGCAGTAATAAGGTGCCCATCATCAACGGAACATACACATTCACCCTGCTCAATCCCTTTGAGAAAAACGTGGATGGTCCGACGGTCACTCCGAATAAGAAGGTGTTACAGCGCATGGGACCGGACGTGGCCGCAGGCTTGGAAAGCTCGTGGTCGGTGGTCCCGGAAGAAAACGCGACTCCGGGCGCCAATACGGTGTCCTCAACCATGCCGTCAGGACACAAGTACATCAGCGAAATGGCCGACGCCAGTGGAAGTGGGAACTACAACTACGAGTTTGTAGAGCTTCACTTCACGGGTGGGGCGGGACCGTCGGGTTTGAACCCCGAGATGTGCAATGGCGAGGACGATGATTGTGACGACTCCCTGGACGAAGAGTACCAGGGCCCACAGGGTCTCGGAACAGCCTGCGACGGCCCGGATGCGGATCAGTGTGCAGGGGGTAGTCGGACGTGCAATGGCCAGCAGACAGGCGTGGTGTGCGACGACAGCAGCGCTGTGTTGGACTGGCGATGTGATGACTTATCCGGTCTGGTCGTTCAGGATCACAGCGGAGGCGGTCATGACGCGCTTCTTCACGGAGATGCTGCCTTGGTCTCGGCCGGCAAGGTGGGGGGGGCTGTGCTGCTTTCTGGAGCATCCAGCACCTATGGTGACGCGGCTAAGCCGGACCTTCTGGGTGGCAAGGCCGCGGCAACGTGGATGGCTTGGATAAAGCCGGGAAGCGTGGCGGCGGGGCGTTCAGTGATTGTCAGCACCCACGGTCCCGTGGCCGGGAATTATGGAAAAACATGGGCGTTTGGTCGTGACGGCAAGGAGCTTTTTCTCCGTCTTCGAACCAACACGACGGTGGGTGATTCTCCCCCCGTGTATCTGTGCAAGAACGCTGAAGGTTGCACGCTCAAGACCAACCAGTGGAGCCATGTTGCGGTGGTGTACAAGCCGCCTACGACCGTCTTTTATTTCAATGGAGAGCCGGCTGCGGGACATTTATCCACCGGTACGATCATTGCGGCCAAAGATCTTTCGGAGCGGTTGATGCTGGGGGCCGATCAGGCGGGTGAATACCAATCCTGGGGCGGAAAGATAGACGATGTGCGTGTGTACCCTGTGGGACTGACCCCCAAGCAGATTAAATCGGAATACGATGCGTCCTTTGGCGTGGGCCTCGAGCAGTGCGATGGCAAAGACAATGACTGCGATGGCGACGCTGACGAGGACTTTCCCGACAAAGACGAGGTCTGTGATGGACTCGATACCGACGACTGTGAGAACGGCACATGGACGTGTACATCGGATGGCGATGCGCTCGAGTGCATCAACGAATCGGTGACGAACATTTACGACGCCTGCAATGGCTTGGACGACGACTGCGATGGCAAAGTAGACGAGAACTTCCCACTACTCAATCAAGCCTGTGACGGAAGCGATGCGGATGGGTGCACCGAGGGCATTTTCATTTGCAGTAGTGACGCGACGACGGTGAGCTGTGTCCACGATGGACCCATCGTCTGGTGGCCCATGAGCGACGGTGCTGGCACGTTTGCCCACGACTTCAGTGGCAGCCCTTTCAACGACCTGGCTCTGACGACGGACGTGTCTTGGACGGCCGGCAAATCGGGCGGTGGGCTTGAATTTACAGGGGTGAATAGTTTTGCGACGGCTGCGAATACGTTCGGTGGTACGCGGACCATTGAGCTATGGGTGAACCCTGGCGGTGCTACGCCAGGGTACGTTTATGGGCAAAGCACGAACGCGAAGATCCACTTCGGAGGCCTGTGGGCCGGCGGTACATTTACTCATAGCCATGTGGAGGCCAGCGGTACGACCCGAACGGTGAGCGGGGATCTGGCTGCCGGGGGATGGCATCACGTTGTGGTGGTGATGAATCCGATTGGTTCCGAGGGGCTAAAGCTCTACATCGACGGGTCGTTGCAGGACACCAGTACGTTGCTTTCTAATACAGCAATGGGTGAATTTACCCTCGGGGCGATCATCTTCAGCCCCATCAACGATGTGTTCGTGGGCTCCGTCGATGAGGTGGCTGTATACGATTTCGAGATGCCCAAGGGGATGGTCGAAGAGCACGCCGCTCAGGGCATCCCAGCGGGGATGGTGAACCGCGAATTGTGTGACGGAAAAGACAACGATTGCAATGGGACCGTGGATGACAAGCTGGACGAGGGGGTCCCCGGGGCACCCTGTGACGGCGCTGATGCTGATGAGTGCGCCAAAGGGTCCTTCACCTGTATGCCGAACATGCTCGATGTGGAGTGCATCAATGATGAGGGTGGTGTCGAGGAGGAAGTGTGCAATGGCGTGGACGACGATTGTGACAGCTCCACGGACGAGGGTTTTGTTTTTGATGGACTGCCCGTCGGGACTGCATGTGATCCGCCGGGTGTGTGTGGTGCAGGCTTGGTGGAGTGCATTTCTACACAAGTCGCCGGTTGTTCGACAGGCATAGATGGTTCGCAACAAACGACGGCTGCGGAAGAAACATGTGACCAATTGGACAACGATTGTGACGGTGTGAATGATGAAAAAGCCGACGGCACGCCCCTCACCGAAACGTGCTACACGGGCCCGGAAGGAACCGAAGGAGTGGGCACCTGCATCGGGGGATTGCGATCCTGTTCATCGGGGACGATGGGAGCGTGCAAAGAGCAGACCGTCCCGTCGGCACTCGATTCGGAATGCGATCAATTGGATCAAGACTGTGACGGAACCGCCGACGAAGATTATGCCGACAACATTCTATGCACCGTCGACACGTGCGTAGCGGGCGTCAAGAGTAGCGTCCCCTCGGATGCGGCATGCGATGACGCCAATCCGTGCACGGACGATAAGTGTACCGCTGCAGTCGCCCAAGGTAGTGGTTGTGAGTACACAACGAACAACACAAACGTACCCGATCCCATCGACCACGCTTGTCAGAACAGTTGCCAGGTGCCCACTTGCGTCAACGGCAGTGTCCAATGCATCGATGTGGAAAATGCGGTGCCGGATGATGGCCTGTGGTGCACTGTAGACAAATGTGAGCTGGGCAACGCAATTCACAAGATTGACGATGGGACCTGCCTGATTGGCGGTGCTTGCTTCGCCGCCGCTGCGGTAAATCCCGAGTCGGGATGCAAGGTGTGTGCACCGGAAGTCGACCAAGAGAACTGGTCGCGAAATCTACAGGTCGCCGATTTCGACAAAGGGCTCGGTAATGCGGATGGGTACACCTTCGAAGAGCTTGTCAATGGAGGGGTGTCTTGGGGGGTGAATCCTGTTAAGTTCGTGACGCCGGTGGGTGAAGACAAAGGGTACAGCTTGTACTTTGGCGGCGCCAATCAATCGTACCACACCGGTGTGCGGGTGGCGGCTTCCGCTTCTTCGGCTACGACACACTTCCCTGTGAACGTTAAAGTAGCGCTGTCCTTTTATGTGTGGATGGAGACTGAAGGCTATACGGGCTCGGAGAAGTTCGACGCGCTCACGGTGGATGTTCTCGAGGTCGCTACGAACACTCGCACACAAGTCTGGGACTCCATGACCACGTTAGGCAGCAACACCGATGCCATTTTTGAGAAGGTCTACATCGACTTAAGCGCATGGGCCGGTCTGGATGTGAAGCTGGTGTTCACGTTTGACTCCGGCGATGGGTACTTCAACAAGTACGAAGGGGTCTATCTGGACAAGATCCGGGTTGATACAGCGTGCTGTTTCTCCAGTAGTGATTGCGACCATGCCAATGGCGTCAACACGTGTGTTACCAACTGGTGCGATGCAGCTACCAAGCAGTGCCTCTTTGAGGAGACATGTCTGGGTTGCGTGACGACGCAGAGTTCAGTGATTTTCCTCATTGATAAATCCGCGTCCATGACCGCCTTGACCTCGACCGGGGAAACCCGCTGGGAGATCACTAAGAAAGCCATTAAGTCGGCCCTGACGCAGTACGATGAACACGCCAACATGGGCTTCAAATTGTATCCGACCCGTGATGCGACGGACCAATGTTTGGTGTCTGAGCAACTGGACTTGGATTTTCATTCGTCGGTCGATGAGGCGCTGGAAGACATGCTAGCTCCGGTGGTTCCATCGGGGCAGACCCCAATGGCGGCGGCGCTCCAGGAGGCGTTCAAGGCGTACAGCAGCCCCGCCGCGCAGGCCGAAAGTGGGACCAAACACGTTGTATTGATGACCGACGGCATAGAGACCTGTAGCGGGGAAGCGTTGGCCCAGGTTGAACAATTGGCAGCGATCGGCGTACGAACGTTGATTGTGGCTTTTGACTCCGAAACGACCCGACCATTATTGACGGACATGTCGGTGGCGGGACTGATGGCCAAGCCGGTCTCGAACCTGGAAGATACTGTGTACTATCGGGCCACTGACTTGGATTCTCTGGTGGATGGGTTGACCCAGCTCATGTCCTTGACTACGGGGGAGGCATGCAACGGTGTGGACGACAATTGTGACGGAACGATTGACAATGCTGTGCCCGCGATTGCCTGCAATTTGTCATGCAATGGAGGTCTCGGGGGCCAGAAAACCTGTATGGGGGGCCAATACACCGATTGTTCTATCAAGAAAGTAGATGAGCTCTGCGATGGACTGGACAACGACTGTGATGGCTTGACCGATGAAAGTTGGCCCACCTTGGGGAAACCCTGTTCGGTGGGAAGCGGTGATTGCATCTCCATCGGGCAGTACATTTGTTCACCTTTCCTGACGGGGCCGGTGATCTGCGATGCGCCGGCAAAACAATCCGTGACCGAGGTTTGCGACGGGAAAGACAACGATTGTGATGGACTCACCGACGAAGACATCTACCAAGTCTGTCAAACCTCCTGCGGCACAGGCTACGAGGTGTGCAAGAATGGTGTCTTCTCGAATTGTACGGCGGTCGCGGTCACAGAAGAGACGTGCAACGGCTTGGATGATGACTGCAATTCAGTGGTTGATGACATCAAGCCCATTTCATGCACCGGTGTGTGCGGAACGGGCTTCAAACTCTGCGTCAATGGCGTGTTGGCCGGTTGTTCCACCGACGGGGTGAACGAGCTGTGCGATGGTCTGGACAACGACTGTGATGGCTTCACCGACGAGGGTGTCGATGGCGGCACTCTGGAGCTTTCCTGTATTGCAAACTCGGTCTGCAAAGATGGTATCCAAAAATGTTTGCCCGGTGGTGTTTCAGGTCCCTGCGTTCCGCTTCAAGTGGCGTCTTCGGAATTGTGTGATGGTTTGGACAACGACTGTGATGGGCTGACCGATGAAGGGGTCGGGGGCGATCCGGTGAGCATTGAATGCTATTCGGGGCCGTCAGGTACGCTCGGTATTGGTGCGTGCAAGTCCGGAAAACGCCTCTGTGGACCCGGCGGATCGTATGGTGTCTGTACCGAAGAGGTCACTCCCAGCGCGGAATCTTGTGATGGCATCGACAACGACTGCGATGGTTCGGCCGATGAAAATCCAGGCGGTATCTGCAAGCTCGAGCCAGGCTGTGCTGCCGGGTACTGTCTGTGTGGCCCAGACCAAAGTGGCGACTATTATTGCTACCTGGATTAGCCTCCCATTCGTCAACAACGCCTGTCTTTCCCTGTCCAGACAATCTTGCATACGCACAGTCCACCACCGATGACTCGAGTCGGATTTGTGTGGCGTTCTTCACCTGGGTCTGTACTGCGGTTAGACTGTGGTTGGAGGCATTGGTTATGGCACGTCATATCGGTATTTTGCTTCAGGGACTGGCCGTCATGGTACCCGCCCTCTTCACCTTTTGGGTATTGTGGGCCATGATTTCCTGGTTGGATGGGCACATGGGAGCCCTGTTGGATAGTATCCCGTACTTGGAGACCTTTCCTGGCCTGGGAATCTTGGTCGCGTTTATTATCATCTATGGGGTCGGTTTGTTGACCCGACTCTGGCTGTTCCGGAAAGGTTTTGGTTTTGCCGAGAAGCTCATACGGCGCGTTCCATTAATCAAGACGCTCTATGGTTCGATTCGTGACATGTTGCAGTTTTTCGGCGGCGACAAGAAGAAATCCAGGGGCGAGGCCGTTCAGGTTAACTTGGGTGAGATGGGTCACATGATTGGTGTGAGTACTAGTGGACTGGACGACGATGGTGAGCGAATAGGGGTGTATCTACCGCTCAGCTACCAAATTGGTGGATTCTTGGTCTATATGCCTCGAACGCGAGTGACCTCGGCAGGAATGAGTGTGGAAGAGGCCCTGAAGCTGGTCTTGACCGGTGGCATGGGGGTCCAAACCGATGAGGAATCTACGTCACCTTAACCCAGTGCGGCCAGCCAATCTGCGATGAGATCGTAGCTTTCGCTAAGCGCCTGAATTCGAATCCCTTCGTTTTGCTGATGGGCCTGTGCGGGAGCACCGGGACCGCAATTGACGGCATCGACGCCAATGGCGCTGAACTGTGCGACATCGGTCCAGGCTTGCTTGGGCTCCGGAGCACCTGTCTTGGCCAGTAGGGGGCGCAGCAATGGATTGTCCAGGCAGGTGTGGCCAGATGGGGCCAGATCCTGAAAGGTCACTTCGCACTCCCCATCGATCAGGTCAATGATGTCTTGCTGGCCTTGTTCCAAGGTTTTTCCGGGTGAAAATCGGTAATTCAAGTTGAGTTGAAATTCATCAGGAACCACATTGCGGGTACCCGTTTGGTGGGCCATCGTTATGGTCGCCACCTCGTAGAATGTCAGGGGGCCGAAGCTCACGGCTCGCCGCTCTTGTTGACGCAGTCGATTCAAAATAGGGCCTGCCGCGTGGATGGCGTTTTCTCCTTGCCAAGGTCGTGCGCTATGGGCGCGTCGACCCGAGAAAGTGAGCGTCGCGTGAATTCCCCCCACACAACCGACTTGTACGCCGTTGTCCGTCGGTTCCATGCAGATCACCAGGTTGGCTTGATGCAAGAGTGGTTCTTGGTCCAGCAGCAATCGAAGTTGATTGCGGTCGTAAGCGCCCTCTTCTTCCCCATAAAATGCCATGGCAAGATCGACGGGGAGGGCCTCGATGTCCAGCGTTTCCGCCAAGTGAAGCATCACCGCCAGAGCCCCTTTCATATCACTTGCGCCACAGGCCTCTAACCAATCCCCTTGAATATTCGGCGACCGATCTTGCCGCGGCGGAACCGTGTCCAAGTGGCCGGCCAAAATGACCAAGGCCTTTTCCTCACGTCTCTGGTGCGGGGAGACGAGAATGCTGTCTTTGTGCCGTGTGACGTGCCATTGCGTATGAGCAACGAACCGATTTTGCACCCAATCACAGATCTCTTTTTCGTTGCCCGTGACGCTGGCAATCCCACAGAGATCCAGTGTGGTTTGAGCCAGGGTTTGTTGTCGTTCAGACAGAGACATTGAAGGCTCGTAATGCGTCGTTGAGGCTGGTCTTTCGGTCGGTTGATTCTCGGCGTTGGCCGATAATGAGCGCACACGGCACGTTGAATTCGCCGGCCGGGAACACCTTCGAGCGTGTGCCCGGGATCACCACGCTTCTTGCGGGTATACGTCCTGTAATGGGCACGGGTTCGGGGCCGGTTACGTCAAAAATCCGAGTGCTAGCGGTCAGTACGGTCCCTGCCCCAATCACCGCTTCTCGTTCGACAACAATGCCTTCCACAATGACGCATCGGCTGCCGACGAACGCACCGTCCTCGATGATGACAGGCGACGCTGAGGGTGGTTCCAAGACGCCGCCGAGTCCTACGCCACCGCTCAGATGAACGCCCGAACCAACCTGGGCGCAACTCCCCACCGTTGCCCAGGTATCCACCATGGTTCCGCTGCCCACATAGGCGCCAATGTTCACAAAGCTTGGCATCATGATGGCGCCGGCTTCCAAGAAACTCCCATATCTTGCAACTGCGGGGGGAACCACACGAATTCCAGCCTCTTTGAGGTTGGTCTTTGGGGGCATCAAATCGCGAAAACGCAGATCGCCGGCTTCGAAATCCTCTACGCTGCGGAGACGAAAATACAGCAAAATGGCCTGTTTTACCCAGGCATTGACGCGCCACAGCCCTGGCACGTCTGTGGGCTCTGCGACACGGATTTTCCCGGCGTCCAGCAGCGCAATCGTTTCCAGCACCGCCTCCTCGACTCGGGGCTCGCCGAGTTGATCGGGGTTGTCAAAAGCGGTTTGAATGAGGCTAGCGTATGCGTCCATGAAGCGACCGTAACGCCATGATTTCAAGATGTCCAGGCCCGAACACATCCGTTGTACCGAACCAGACCGTGAACGCTCTGTTGGGCACGGTTACGGGCAAACAATGTACGGGTAGGGACCTGCGTGCCACACGACGCGCTTGACGACAAACGGGAATCGATCGACTCTGCCGATGGTTCTTGCGAGGATGGGTGTGATGAACAAAACGTTTTTGGCAGTGATTATGGTGATGGTGATGGTGATGGGCGCAGTCGTGTGCCACGCAGATACGCCCAGCCGGTTGCATCGCAGAGCTGTGGTCAATTTATTGACCACGACGCAAGCGTTTCCAACGGAAAAGCAGATGCTCCGAACCGGCAAGGCCAGGGTGACGGTTCGCATCTTGACTGAACTGGTCAACGAAAAGAGCCACAATCCGGTGGTTCGGTTAAACGCCTTGCGTGCGCTGGAGTATTTTCCGACGAGAGAGACGGAAAAATTCTTGGGCTCCGTGTTGTACGGTCGGTACCGCCCCTTGATGTATAAGGCGACCGCGATGCGTGCGATGGCCCGCTCATTCGGCTCCCGCGTGTATTTTGAATTATTGCCATTTCTCCGAGATTCCGAGGCGCAACTTCGGGAAGGGGTGGTGCTGGCGCTTGGGGAAATCGATGATCTGCGCGTGATGGGCAATTTGAGTAACCATCTGACTCATGAGCAAGAATTGTCTGTACGTGTTGCTATTGAAAAGAGCATGAAGTTGATCCGAGAACGTGAGCGACGGCGAGCCCGTGAGCGCGCGCGCAAAAGAGAAGAGAAAATGTCCAAATGAGACGTTGGAGGAGTCAATGAGGTTAACAGGAACGTATACAGCGATAGTGACCCCATTCAAGGCGGACTTGTCCGTCGATGAATCCGCGCTTCGCGCCCACATTCAACGCCAATTGGATGCGGGAATTGATGGAATTGTTCCATGTGGAACAACGGGCGAGACCCCCACGTTGACCATGGACGAATACAAACTCGTCGTCAGCACGACCGTTGAGGTGGTGGCTGGGCGTGTGCCCGTCATCGCGGGAACCGGGAGCAACAACACCGTCCATACGATTGAATGGACCCGAACGGCCAAGAAGTTGGGAGTCGATGCGGCGTTGGTGGTGACCCCTTATTACAACAAACCCGGTCCGTCGATGCTGGAAGCTCATTATCGGGCCTTGGCTGAAGAAGGCGGCCTGCCGATCGTGTTGTACAACGTACCGGGGCGTACAGGTTCCAATATGTTGCCGTCCACTACGGCAGCTCTGTCCGCGCTCGATTCGGTGATTGCGATCAAAGAAGCCTGCGGCAGTTTGTCGCAAGTGCAGGAGATTTTGAGTCAAACCAACGCGGAACAGTTTACGGTCGTCAGTGGCGACGATGCCCTGGCGCTTCCCATGTACGCTGTGGGATCCCATGGGGTCATTTCGGTCGCATCCAATGTGGTTCCGGCGGACATGAAGGCCATTCATCAACGGTACAGCGCCGGTGATGTGGAGGGAGCGGCCGCCATCAATGCGAGACTGTTCCCCTTGTTCCAGGCGTTGTTTTGTGAATCCAATCCCGTGCCGTGCAAAGCGGCGCTGTCCATGCTTGGGCATATGAATTCGGCGGTTCGCCCGCCGCTGGGGTCCATGCAGGAAAGCAGCGTGAAGCGCGTGCGGTCTGTGATGACAGGATTGCAGCTGCTGTGAGTCCGTTGATTCGAATTGGAATTGCCGGTGCGTGTGGTCGAATGGGCCGTGCCATCGCGTCGGTGGTCGACGAGCATCCGGATGTGGTGCTGGGTGCTGTATGGGAACACCCACAGCATTCCCAGGTCGGTCAACGCTACCATGCTGACTCTGAGCGTGTTGTGGCCGGTGGACCGGACGGATTGGAAAGCGATGTCGATGTGGTGATCGATTTTACGTCGCCGAGTGCGACGGTGGCACACGCTCGCTGGGCCAGCGCTCATGGTGTAGCGATGATCGTGGGAACCACGGGCCTGGAGCCGGAGCATCAACAGATCCTGGACGCCGCCGTGCAGCACATCGCGCTGGTACAAGCACCCAACATGAGCGTGGGGGTCAACGTACTGTGCCAGTTGGTGGCGGAAGCCACGCGCATGCTCGCGAGTGACTACGACATCGAGATCCTCGAGGCGCATCATCGCCACAAGGTCGATGCTCCCAGTGGCACTGCGATGCGATTACTCGATGTCATTCAAGACACTCAACAGGATCTGAGCCCACGATTTGAACGACATGGTGTAATCGGTGCACGAGAAGACAACGAGATAGGAATCCAAACGCTCCGAGGAGGAGACGTTGTGGGCGAGCACACCGTCTTGTTCTTAGGCCATGGAGAACGGGTAGAGCTCACTCACCGTGCGACCGATCGGTCAATTTTCGCGCGAGGTGCCGTCCGGGCGGCGCTTTGGGTGTCTTCACAGTCGTCAGGTCGTTACACCATGGCCAACGTCCTGTCGGATTGATTGTCGGCGAAACAAACCGCGATTTTTTTTGAGGGTTGCCCAACTGCTCTTACACTCGAGCAAGGGAGGCCTAGCCATGGAATTAAATACCGGACAGTTCATCACAATTCTACGGCATGGTGAGAGAGGGTATCACGCGCTCTTCGACGTGGAGACGATTCGCCGTGCCTTGGGCCAGCCGCTGGATACCCAGAGGTTGGTGAATGCCGCGGTCTTCAGTCAGGTCAAAGAAGCCGTGGTGAAGCTGGTAGGGATTCGGGATCTCTCGCGGCAACGTCTCTTCATCAATACCCTCTCACTGCCACTTCAAAACATCCTCGTTCGGCTCTATTTCCGCCTGCTGGAACAGTATATGCAGAATCGATCCTACACCCTTCATTAAGGGCTGATTTCAGTGCGATGCCTTCCTTTGGCTTGAAGCGAAACCACTCTTCACACCTGAATCTGAACCGCAACCAGCCATGGCGAACAGGGTTCCATATACGCACGTCATCACGAAGCGACTAGAAAACCAATTGACGCATTCGTGCGCACTGTTTATCTTTTGCCGCCCCAACTCAAGTAGCCGGGTGATGGTGTCTAAATGAACGTGAACATCAGCCGAAGCAGTGAAAGCACCCAATGGATTCGCTCGTTCTTGATCCACGAGGGCCATCAGGTGTGGTTGACCGGAGTGAGTGCGCGGGCTGTGCTCGAAGATTCCTTGCGAGACGGATTCACGGAACTCATCACGACCGCAACGTCGGCGCAATGTGACGCCATTCTCAACGAACTTCCAGCGACGTTGGATCCGGCACAAATTGTTATGACTTCCCTGGATGGTCAATCGTTGGAGGACGCCTTGAGGGAGCGTGGTATCACCATCGATGCCATCGCAATTGGCGCGTCCGACGAAGTGGTTGACCCTTTTGGAGGTGTGTCGGATCTGTCCGAGCAGAACATTCGAACCATTTCCTCGCCGGAAGACGTCTTTCGTGAGGCACCAATCCGCTTGCTGGTTGTGGCTCGACTGATTGCGACTACGGGCTTTGAGCCGTCACGTATTTTGAATCGTATGGCCTACCGAGATGCAGGAAACATTTTGGATGTGCACAGCGATTCCATTCGTTGGGGCCAGTCCATGAACACGCTACTGCTGGGCGACTTTGTGGACCGGGGCTTGGAGTGGTTGGAGTCCACGCGCCTGTTGGCACTCATTCTTCCGGAGATCGCCGCCATGGTCGGTTTTCACAAGAGCTGTTCTTTGCACCACAAAGACATCTGGGATCACACCAAGATTGTGACGTGCAAAACCGAACGAAACCTAGTCGTTCGATGGTCGGCGCTGTGTCACGACATTGGGAAGGTGTGGACGCGTTCGGTAAGCAAGCAAGGCCAGGTACACTTCTTTCGCCATGAGGATCACGGTGCGCTGCTCTTTGAGAGCATCGCGCATCGATTCGGATTGTCACAGCCGCTCACCGATTGTGTGGCATATGTAATACGAAATCACAGCCGTGTTAATTTGTATCAGGAGGACTGGACCGATTCCGCAGTCCGTCGGCTCATTCGGCAAACAGAAGGTCACTTGAACGATCTCTTGGCGTTTTCGAAAGCGGATTATACGACCAAGAATACGACGCGCATTAGGCAGATGGAACGGTCGTTGGAGGACATCCAAAGACGCATCACGGAGATTCGCGCTCACGATGCCAAGAAACCGGTTCTCAACAAGGGTGTCGGCGTGGCGATCATGGAACACTTCCAACTGCGCCCATCGCGAACAGTGGGTGATCTGAAGCAACTGTTGGCGGTGACAATCGATGAGGGGAAGCTGCCTGAACGAGCTGATGACTCGGTGTACCTGGAATGGCTGGTGAACCAACCGGAAGCTGTTGCTCGCATTACGGAAGCCGGTGGCCTTGTTCAACCCTAAAGTGGCCCTTTCGCTACCGCTTGGGATACTCATCCTGGTGAGCAGCGGACCATCACAGGCCCTTGATTGGCCATCCAAGGCCCCCGTACAACCATTTCGTTGTGACTATGATGGGGTCTTTTCTCAATCAGGAATCCAGGGTTCATGGGCTGTTTCCGGACAGGGGGAACCCGCATTTTCCTCCGTTATTCGCGTGCAAGATGTGGCGATGGTTACGCCCTTGGTGCGCGAACGAATACGCAACGCCGAAGCGATAGTTCAGCAGGTAGAAATTACGCAGAAAACCACTGTCGAGGGTCCCATTGTGCGGGAACGCACACATATGGTTGTGGCATTGGATGGGCCCAAAGAGGGCAAAGAAGAGCTTCGAATCACCGTGGACGAGGAGACAATCTGTGACGGCGGCGATGCTCCGCGAACGACAGGTTCCCGGTGGATCTGCAAGCACTCTCTGACCGACGGGTGGACCCTCATCCGGGACGGGAAGGTGGTCGATTCCGGTGAAGATGTCGTCTCGACGACCGAGAGGGTTCGCTATCTTCGTGACGAGACCTTTGTCCTTCACGAAAGTACGGAGCCCGTTGGTGACGATTTATCCGTTCAGGAGCGCCAAGTACAGGCTGCAGTACTTGAGATGATCGACGACAAGGATCAAGTGCGACGCGCGTGGATCGACCCCAATTTTCCGGCGTGTCCATTAAGAATTGAGCGTGTCGCCTGGAATCGGGTGATTGGCACCGATCGATTGGTTCGACGCTGGATTGATCAACAAGCCACCGGTGGATTGGTTCAACCCCAAGCGGCCGATCCGGATGCGAAACCCAGCGCCAGGAATCCATGGCTTTTTTGGATCATCGGTTCGACCCTAGGCACTCTTGTGGGTCTCTGGTGGGTGATGCGTGCCCGTCGGTTGCAACGCTGAGTTGCGAATCGGTCGGGGCAGGAGTATCTTTTCGGAGTACGCACGGGTCGGGAACAAAATCGAGCAATGGTAGAAGCAAAGACGCGCATCACTTCCGTTAAGGGGATCATGGAATCCTCTCCCTCCGGGAACGAATGCCTTGTCGTCATTCATGGACATGATCTGGGTCGAAAACATGAGCTTAGCGAGGCTGTCGTCACGTTGGGTCGCGAGCCGGACAATTTGATTGTGATCGATGCCGACAGTGTTTCCCGCAATCATGCGCGTATCGAGACATTCAATGGGTTCAAGTATCTAGTGGATTTGAATAGCACCAATGGCACCTATCTTAACGATGCGGTGGCCATGCGCGAACAACTAACGAGTGGCGATTTAATCAAGGTGGGCGACACCATCTTTAAGTACTTGGCCGGGAGCGACATCGAGCAGGCATACCACGAAGAAATTTACACCATGACTGTGACCGATGGTTTGACACAGACCCCCAACAAACGGGCTCTTATGGATTTCTTGGATCGCGAATTTAGTCGTGCTCGACGGTATGGACGTAATCTCGGGTGCATCATGTTCGACATCGATCACTTCAAGCGAATCAACGACGATTACGGCCATTTGACTGGCGATTACGTGCTGCGAGAGTTGGCTCACGTGATTCGTCGCCGCATCCGGAAAGACGAAATCTTTGCGCTCTACGGCGGCGATGAGTTCTGCATTGTGCTACCCGAAGCGGAACCGAATGGTGTGTTGGAATTTGCCGAAACCATCCGGTCAATCGTGGAAAATCACGTCTTCGAATTTGAATCTGAACGCATCAAAGTTACGATCAGCCTCGGTATTGCGCATCTGCAGTCGTCCATGGAAGGGCCCAAGGGCCTCATTAAAGCAGCGGATGTAAAGCTCTACGAATCAAAGAATGCGGGTCGGAATCGCGTTTGCGCTTAGTCTACATTCGGACGGTTTTGATCGCGCTCCTGACGGGCGTTGGGCTCTTGGGTTGTGGCGCTCAGTTGAGTCAACTGTCCGATCCCGACATTAAACTCCCCCCCAATGATGTGTTGGACGGTGCCGTTTCAATATCGGTTACGGGCAGTGCGTTGACCAAGCTGACCACGCAAGCGGGCGACATCTTATCGGCCATTTTTCCGACCACGAAGGCGGGTTGGATTTGCGTGTCGCTGGATGAGTTGTTTCCCGATGGATTTCCCTCAATGCCCTTTGCGGTAGGACCCTTGAGTACGGACGTGGAAATCCGTGAGGCGACAATTTGTTTGAATCCCCAGGGGCTGACGTTGGATCTTATCCCCAATCATTCGCCTCCCACGATACGACTCCACGCCGACCATTTGCACGTTGGATTTGAAAAACCGGCGATCATTGCCGGCACGACGGAGTTTCTGGGCCTGGCCACCAGCGTCGCCTGTACGCTCGACAACGACAAGAAGACCAACGATGGGACGCCCTATGCGGTGGTACTGACGTTGACGGTGGACATTGAGCTCGTTGTGGATGACGCCGGACACATTGGTATTTCACCGACCACGCACGAATTCGTATTGAACGAGGTGGGACTAAGTGTCTCCAAGGATTGTGGATTGCCGGAATGTGCCGATCCCAACTTGGGAGGTCTTGTCGACTCATGTTTGGAATGTGATGTTTGCACGGCGGCGGATTTTGGATCGGATTTGACCGCTCTTGCCGTTGACCTGATCGGGGATGCGTTGGATCCCCTGGTCACGTTGGCGGTGAATGTGCTGACGAAACCACTCATAGACGATTGGCTCAACGGTCAGATGACCTCGATTGCAGGACGCGTCTCTTTGTCCAATGTGTTGGGGAGTACCACGGAGTCGTTGCAGACCGCCGAGGATATGGTGCTCGTCAGTCTCCCAGCACCCAATGGTCTCAAAACTGTCGAATTTGGGGACCACACCGTACTTCAATTTCACACGCAGGGAGGTACATCGGTTGATACGAACCACGCGTGTGTGGGGCCCTTGATTTCGGCTCCGACCTTCACCCCCGGTCCATTTCCGATGATGGTAGGAGTGGCCCAAGATGGAACACAATACGATCTTGCGCTCGCTTTTTCGGAGGCGTTTCTTAACCAACTCGTGTGGTCTCTGTATCGTTCCGGTTCCCTGTGTTTGGGCCTGACCACACGAGAATTGGCCACGCTGACACAAGGCAAGCTATTGCTGCGGACAGGGCCGCTTGATGTGTTGGTTCCAGGGGTTGCGACATTGGCCGGTAGGGATGCCTCGGTCCGCATACGATTGTTGCCCACTCTGACCACGACCGATCTTCCAATTCTCCGGGTGGGCGGTAAGGATGGTGTCATCGGTCTGAATTGGCCAGCCTTTGGATTGGCCCTGGAAGCATTTGTCGACAACGACTACATGCGCCTCATGACCCTTCGTGCGGATGTGTCTGTGTCAATGGGCGTGGAGGTTCAAGAAGACACGCTCGGATTCTCCATTGTCGACTTGGTCGTGGACAATGTGGTTGTTTCGGACAACGAAGCGTTTGAGGAGATGGATCTCGAGGCGGTGATCTCACTGGGTCTGGAGGTGGCATTGTCTGCCTTGAGCGGTGCCAACGATTTGGTGATACCCATGGTTCCGAAGGCCTCGGGAGCAGCTAACGGTGCGTTGGGGTCCTTGCCCTTGGAACTGGTCGGTGTGGACGCGGTAGGCGCGGATCACGATTGGTTGGCAGTCTATTTGGCGGTGTCCGACATATCCGCCAACAAGCCGGGGACGAAGAAAGTACCCCACATCCAGCACATTGAGGTCGTGCGTTCTGGTGTTGTCTCCATCGGTGAGATTCCAAGCAGTCTACCGATATTGACCCGAGTGGATGGGTTGATGTGGCACCGTACGTCGTCGTTGCCCGATCGTCGGGGCAAGGTGTGGATCGAACACCCGCTGCTGCGTATTCCGGGAATGCACGAGATTGAGGTCCGGGTGGCGGGGAGTCGTCAAGCTTTCCGTGTAGTCATGCCTGCGGTCGAGCCCATGAGCACCCAGGTACCGTCAAACTCATCCACCGATCCGTCGGGTGGTTCGTGTGCGTTGGGGGGGGGCGGACTTGCGCCCTGGTGGCTCCTGGCGTTGCCATTACTGTTCATAGGGAAGATTCCATGGCGGCGGGTTTTCGCCTGCGCGCTCTTGATTGTGGGGGTGGGAGCCTGTTCACCGCCCGCGACTCTGAGCATTGCGTGTGATCAGCACGCCGACTGTCCGAGTGGAACAACCTGCAATCCTGCGTCAGGGCTTTGCGTGGTGCCATCAGCCTGTGAGCGCGATGAAGAGTGTTGCCCCGGGTTGATGTGCATCAACGGCGCGTGTCGGACGGTGGAGGAGTGCTACATCGACGGCGACTGCTTGGGATTGGACGATCGATGCGAGCAAGGCGTATGTGTTGCGACATTTTGTGAGGAGGATGAAGAGTGCATCGCGCCCTACCACCAATGTTTAGTCAATCGTTGTGCCCGGGCTCAACCCTGTGAATCGTGCCAATCCGGAACCATCTGTGAGCCGACCACGGGCCGATGTGTCGCTGTCTCAGGAGCGTGTGCAAGCTTGGAATGTCCCGCAGGCATGGTCGCGATGGTATCCGAAGGCAATGTTCCCTGGGGCCACGCGTGCCCATCGGTGGTCGATGCGTGTGCTTGCGTTGCCATTCAGGGGGTGTTGCCCGTCATTCCTTCAGCATGGGTGAATCTGCTGACGTCCATCGGCACAGACGGGCCAAGGCATACTGTGGTGGCAAGGGACCTACGCTACGGTGACCTGGTGGCCTTGTCGTTGGATTTGGACGGAACAGTACTCGCCACGGACTACTTGGACGGCGTTCCCAATGGCCCCGTCGTGTACGATCCTACGGGAGCTCGTGGCGGTATCGTTGAACCGGGCCCCAACGTGGGTGCGTTTGCGGCGGCTGTACCCACAGACGCCGGGTTTGCTGTGGTGGCCAGAGACGCCACCCGAGGCGTCTTACGATTTGTTTCTCGAACGGATGATTCAGCCTTGGTCGCCTACGATCTGGATGCGGACGGTGACGCTGGGTACGGGGCGTCCATGGACGTCGGGCAGGACCGATCTCTTCATGTGACTTCCTTTGCCGTTAATGATGCGGGCATGCTCTTGCTCCGCTCCGCCCGAACCTCCCCCGGCAACGACATGCCTGCGGACGTCGAATCATGGATAAGCACAACGATTCCAATCGATTTGGGTCCCCTTGAACCGGTGGCCATGTGCGCGGCCAGTTGTCCGATTTTTGAGGCGTGTGTGGAGGTCGGTGGGGCGGCGGAATGCCATGCGGTTGATTGGATGGATACATGCGCTTCCAAGTGTCCGGTCGGTTACGCGTGTGTGGAGTCCAACTGTCGCCGTGTGGTCCGGCACACCGCCGCTCTAAAACCTTGGCGAGACTTCCCGCAAGGAGAGACTGCGACGGCTATGGCTGGCGGACACTTGGTGTTGGCGTACGAAAACCCCCGTTTGGGGACCTTGAATGTGTGGGCGAGCGCTCCTGGAGCAGTGGTCAATGCATTCCATGTTGCCGTTGATGGGGGAAACGGCGATCGGGTTGGCCGTCATCTCGCCATGGACGGAAACGAAAGTGGATCGATTGCGCTGGCCTACCAAGACACAACGCGTGGATTGCTTAAGCTGGTGTGGGGCAATCCGACCCAAGGTGTCACTCCCTGGACCATCGACACCGGAGGAAAAGGGATCGACGTTCAGTTTACCGCCGATGAACGGTTGGTCATAGTGCACGGACAAACGGAGGGTCAAGGGGTGCGTGTGCTGGTGGGTTTGCCCAACGATTGGGCGGTCGTCGATCCAGTGTTCTCGCCCCACGTGGGGCGATTTAGCGCACTCTCGCTCTTTGATGGTGTGGCGATGCTCGTCACGGTGCGCAATCGTATCACGGCCGATTGGAGCCCCGAGGTTGTCCTGGAAACAGCGGCGATCGCCGTGTGGTAGGCGCGTCCGTCTGTCCGCGGACTCTTATCGAAGTTGAACCTTCCGCACATGCGGGAGTCTTCCTCCCCTCAAAAACGGGCTTCACGAGGTCTCCCGTAGCGCTCTCATGATCCGTTGACAGGCGATTTTCAGGGCGTTACCGTGTCCGGAGAGCTAGATTGGAATGCATTGTGTATGGTGAGCGCGGTACAGGGGAATCGTTGATGGCAAGCAAACAAAAATCCGGCACGTTCACAGGATTGGATGGCGGGACAGGTCGTCGAGTGGGAACTTTGAACGACGGCAATCAGTCCGATCCTATCGGCATGGATTCAGAAGAAGCCGCTCAGACATCGGAAGACGAAATACAGCCCATAGACGTTGATTCGGACAATGAAGACGTTGCCGCATCGGGGGGTTCCGTTGCAGTCGTCGATTCCAAGGCCAGCGACGGTGAAGCCGATGGGGGATTAGAGGACGTCGATTTGCTTGCGGAGTTGGCTGCGGCCAGTGACGGGGCGCTATTGGGCGTGGAGATGGTTGAACAGGGGTATCAACCAGATTCGATTAAGGGCTCCAATGGAGACAGCGGGCAAAATACCGCCGTACAAGATGACTTGGAAGCGTCGGAAGCATCGTTTGCGGTCAACGCGATGCTGGGCGTCGAGTCTGAGGATTCTGGCGAGACCGAAACATCCGATGAGACCGAAACTACGGGGGCCTCCGATCCGTCGAACTATATCGCTAAATTGGCCGCGGCTCTATCTCAGTCAGAACTGACGATCGATGGTCTACGCGATGAAATCGTTCAAATGACCCGCATTACCCAGGAACTCATGGATGAGTTGAAGATCGCCAAAGACAAACTCATGCAGGCCGTATCGGACCAACTCAGTTTTCGTCAGCGGGCGGATCGGGAGAAGCAAGATACCGTTCAGTACTCCAACGAGCGTCTGCTACGAGAGTTACTTCCGTCGTTGGACAGCTTCGAGCGAGCTGTTGAACATTTGGATACAGACAGTTCGGATCCCTTCGCGAGCGGTGTCCGAATGGTTCGCCAGCAGATGCTACAATCGCTCAATCGATTTAATCTCGAATCCTTTCGATCCCAGGGGGTAACCTTTGATCCAGCACGCCACGAGGCATGTGCTGAGGTGGAGAGCCAAGAGTACGCTCCGGGTCATGTTGTGAACGTCATCAAGACCGGCTACCTATTGAGTGGACGTCTGCTGCGCCCCGCCTTGGTGACGGTGGCAAAGGCAGCCAAACCCAAGTCCGATGAACCGGTGGTGGTAGACGGTGAGTTGGCGGATGCAGAGGCCGACGATGACCAGGCGGTGGGCGTAGAAACTGCTGCTGTCGACGGCGAAGGCAATGACGTGGAATTGACGGGAGAGGATTCCAGTGGCCAGGGCGAATCTGAGCCCGACGAAAAATAAGGGTGATTCGCCCCCCCCCAAAGAGCACTCTAATCGGAGTGCTGAACGAGCTTTCCCTTTACACTTCAATCGGTTGTTGATATGACCCTGCCCCTTGAAAGGGCGCAATATGCCTGATGAGTAAGGCCAATGACAATGTATTCGGTCAGAACAGTGGGAGTGAGACTAGCAATCGTCGCGTGTTTGGTGGCGTGTGCGGGTACGACGTCCCAGCAACGTGTTCGCACTCCCGAAGCGCAAACTTTGGAGGCGCGGAAGCAATACATTGTGGGGATGGAAGAGCTCCTGGCGGGCAATTACAGCGAAGCCATTGAGATCTTCAACCAGGTGTCGAGGCAGCCGGGCTACGTTAAGTATTCGGCTTTGGCTCGATTGCGAGTGGGTGATGCCATCTTGCTCAAAGAGCAGTATGAAGCGGCTATCGTCATGTATGAGGGATTTCTGAAGCAATTTGAAGCCCACCCAGAGAGCGGGTACGCCAGCTTCCGCATTGCTCAGGCCTACTACGCACAAATTCCTTCCGACTGGTTTTTGGCACCGCCCGTATATGAACGGCAACAAGTCCATTTGAACTACGCCACCAAGTCTTTGAAGCGCTTTATCGACCTGTATCCAGGGCATCGTTTGCTTCCACAAGCCCAGAAGATGCTTAACGAATGTCAGCGCATTGTATTCGAGCATGAACTCTACGTTGCGGATTACTATGATTCCAGAGAGAAGCCTTACGGTGTTGTCCAACGATTGGAGCACATGTTCAAAGCATTTCCGACCCGGGCGGTTACCGAGCGCACTGTGCTCATGCTCGCCAGAGCCTATGTGCAGACAAAGCAGGTAAAGAAAGCTATTTTCATGTACCAGGCGTATCTCGAACGGTTTCGTGACGGTTCGCAGAAAGACGCGGCGCGGCGGAACTTAATAAATCTGCGATCCGAGCAATCGAAAAGCGATGAAAACAAAGAATCGAAAAAGGGGAGTTAATGATGAAATTGAGCCCATTACAGCAAGTTAAGAAGCAGTTTGGTGGTCGCGAAGGATTGGTGGATGCCATTCTGCCACTTTTGGAGAGCAAGGATGATGAAACGCGGTCGCGTCTGATGGGATCTCCCAACCAAAAGTTGCTCCGTATTCATGCGTCGGCACTAGAGCTCAAAGAGCGATTTGGTTCACGGAAGAACCTGACGGAGAAAATCATCGGCCTCAAGTACCCTAAAGGTAACCCCGACGATGGCTATGTGAAGCGGATTGAAGAGGCGACTCACAAGCGTTTGCTGGATATGTACACGCAGAATGGCGGTCGCTAGTATTTCACGCATCGAGATACAGAGGATGGCCTCTGTGGATCGGAACTGTGGACAACTGGCCGATTGTTGGGGATTCTAACCGGCCAGATCACCCGCCAGGTGAACCTCTAACCCATTGAAACCATAGCGCTATCAACAATCGAATTGATTGGTTGAGCACATGGGGCATAATGGGCATTCGTGGATTGTGAAATCCACGCTCATTCGAACAAACAGGATCGACAATGCAGGGGATGTTCAAAATCGGTGATCGGGCGGTCTATCCTGCTCAAGGCGTCACAGAGATCCAAGGTATCGAGACCAAGGACATTTGCGGTAATCAGGAGATTTTCTACGTCCTTAAAGTGCTCGACACGGAAAAGCGGATCATGGTTCCTGTGAACAAAGTGCGCAGTGTTGGCTTGCGCGAGGTCATTGATGTCGCTGAAGTAGAGAAGGTCTACAACGTGCTGCGAAAGCGCGGTTGCCCCATTGACACTCAAACGTGGAATCGCCGCTATCGTAAGTACGTCGACAAGATCAAGACGGGGTCTGTGTTTGACGTAGCAGAGGTGCTTCGAGACCTGTATCTGATGAAATACGAAAAGCCACTGAGCTTTGGTGAACGAAAGATGTTGGATGTCGCTCGTAGCTTGCTGGTCAAAGAACTGTGCATCGCGTGTTCGACAGACGAAGAGCACATCTCTGCCGAAATCAGCGAGATATTCGCCGTGGATGCGCCCAAAGATGACGATGGAGCCGAGTCAGCGGCAACAGTATAAGGTGCCCCGACTACGGGATCACCCCGTGGCCTCCGGCGGGTCGTCGCAACACAGTCTTCGAGTTAATTTTTCGTAGAATAAGACCGCTTTCTCCACGTGCTGTCCGATGGTGTACTCGTTGGGTCGACGTGCCACCCCCATTGAAATCCCGGGTCCGAATACCACGGTATCAATTCCCGATGCGTTGAAGATCCATCCTTCGCTACTGCCTGAATACGTACTGAGCACGGGAGGAACCCCCACTTCTTGAAGCGCTTTCTTGGCCTCTTGAGCGAGCATGCTGTTGTCATCGCCTTCCATGGGGATCAAGTGTTGCTCTACCGTTACGCTCACGAGTGCCTTGCGTGATTTTGTCGATTCCTGACGGAGAAGGACCTGAATGTCTTGCACAAGATCTTCCGCACGTTGTCCCGGAAGAGGTCTGAAATCGAGGGTAATGCTTGTTTGTCCATCGTCCGTGTTGCTGATCCCACTCACGTTGTACAGAGGTGTGGATGGGTAGAACTCGGAAGCTCCCTCTGGAGTCGACCATCGGAACAGTTCGTGAAGTTTCGGTGACAGCCGATTCCACCGCTTCAACGCAGGGCCGACATCAGGGCACAAATCTTCGGGTGTGGCCACGGGCTCGACTTCGAGGTAGTTCCCGGTGGGCATCCAATCGCTGTGGGAGGGGACGTGGATGAAAAACGTACATTGTTCGGGGACTTCATCGATTTGTTGGCCACCGTGCAGATTGTGGACCGTGAATGAGTGACCGGCGTGACGGTACCTTTCGATGTGCAGCAGCGAGAGAATCACCGCGTTTCGTCCCAAGTACGGCGTGGTGGAATGGGCGGACTCGCCTTGGCAGTGGACGCGGTAGGTTTGTCCATCGCTTGGCGTGGTTTTTTTCGACGCAACGGGCATATGGAAGCGCAGAGCAAGATACCCCCGATGTGCTGTGACCAGTTCCAGGCTGGTCGGCTCACTCACCAGCGCCCACTGGGGATGACATACCCCGGAATCGAGCAATTGCATAGGTCCACGTACCCGTGCCTGCGCTCCGACCATGGTCGCTATCATCACAGGGCGCTTAACGAGGCTGGGTTCAATTTGACTGAGTGCCAACATCTTGCACACCAAGTCCACTTTTCCACTGGCCGCACCATGGGCGTAAACGAGACCATCGCGCTGCGTGGGGTTAAAGGGATCCTCTTCGGTCGATGTCCATCGGGAAGCATCCCTGCATCCAGCAGATTCAATGGAGGTGCACAAGAGCAGTCCTCCCGGCCCTGGGGGGCCATTGATTCCAATCAAATTGGTGTGGTCCATGTCGGAGAACGAGGCGACTTGTTCAATGATCCGATACCCGGAGAAGTCCATGAACTCGATGATTCTGTCGAGTAGTCTACGCGTTCCTACCTGCCCCTTGATATTGATGGCGAGGATATCGTTGAGGGTTCGGTATATCTCGGATCGGGAGGCCATGAAGCAATTGTTGCATGGGCTCTAACGTTCGGGCAACGTGGAGGGCATGAGGGCTGTCGTACAACGTGTAACCACCGCCAGCGTCACAGTAGACGGGGTGACGATTGGTGCCATCGGTAAGGGCCTGTTGGTCTTGCTGGGGGTCGGCGCAGGCGACAATGACGCTGCTGTGGAATTTGTGGCCAACAAGGTGGCATCGCTGCGCATCTTCGAAGATGACGAAGGACGGATGAATCGTGGTGTGCAAGACGTGAACGGGGCCATTTTGGCCGTGAGTCAATTCACCCTCTATGGAGATGTGCGCAAGGGGCGCCGCCCCAGTTTTGTAGCGGCCATGGAGCCAGCAGAAGCGAAGACATTCTTTGATCGCTATGTGGAACGCACGCGTAGTTTTGGAATTCCGGTCGAAACCGGAAAATTTGGGGCTATGATGGACGTGCAACTGACCAACGACGGTCCCGTGACCATCCTGATCGATTCCAACAAGGTGTTCTAAGGTAACCGGGTATTACATTACTCGGAGGGAGCAGGCTCTTTGGCTTCGTCGCTGGGCGTGGAGCCAGCTGGGGCACCGAACTTTGCGTTACGGAATGTTTTCCAACATTCGGAGTTCGGACCCTTGTCACACTTGCAGGCGGCGACCACCTCAAGAGCTTGGGTCCAAAGAGCGGGGTGATCGTTTTTCAACTCTTTGATCTGGGCGTTAAATTCGTCCAGAGTCCAAGCCTTGGAGAAGGGTGGGCCCAGGGACAAGAAGCCGTTTTCTTTCATGTACAGATAACGAGCTTCATCCGTCTCCAACTCGCCGTACGCCTTGAGCATCTCCTCGTCCATCATGGAACTGCAGTTGCCGGCCTTTGTCGTCATTAGACGAATGTATTGGAGTTGGAAGAGTTCGGGGGTGGGCTGAAGATCAACACCCGGCCACGCCACTTCGTACACACTGGGTCCCTTCTTCTCAAAGGTGAAGACCCGTTCTTTTTTGGGATCGGCGGTGATGCCCGGAGAGGCCAGGCTGAAGTCACTGTTGATGAGGTATGCTTTGGGTTTGTACAGTTCCCGTTCGATCGTCAGGCGGTACACGTACGTGCAAAATTCCTCGGTCTCCATCGTGCAGGCCGGCTGCACTTGATACGACGCCAGAATTTTTGTGCCTGGATCCGGCTCCGAGCCTGTCGCAAACTCCACATGGATTTCACGGTCATCGGGTTTGATCAACGATTTGGCGATGGTGCTGTTGCCCGTGAAATCCACACCATTGCTGGTTGTGGCGGAGAGCAAAGCGGTACCCGATGTCCATTTTATCGAGAGGGGATCGCTGGCGCCGAAACGCATGGGTTGTCGGGTAATTAAGCACGTCTTCTGTGCTCCTTTGCACCAAAAGCTGGCCCCTGTGTCAGCGGGGACCTGTTCCATTACGACGTCACCGGAGACGCCGTCTTTGTCCAGTGGGTTGGAACGCTGCGTCAAGGGCAGGTTCTTGATGTTCTGCTCGGAAACAACGTAGCGTTCGCCCTTCTGTTTTTCGCGCTGGCGAACCGTTTTTGTTTTGTCGACGACCACTTCATCCAGATTGGTGGTCAACTCTTGGAATCGTTGAATGGCTTTCGTCTGCAGTAAACGGCGCTGATCGCCCTTTCCGCCTCCGCGAACGAATCGGTCAATGAAACCAGGAATGGGTTCGACAAACTTATATTGGGTCACTGTGACTTTGGCGTCCCGGGGCGAATACATCATCTTGAATTCGCCGTAGCGGTTCTTGGCGTAGGTGTCTTCGATTTGCCATTTGTCCCGCAGCTTGCGTTGTTCGGCGGTTTTCAGATCAAGGATCCCACCATAAAAGAGGGCTTCGACCTGTTCCTTCTTATCCACAGCGGCTTCGGACTGCGAATAAAACACCCAGCCCAGGAACCCCGTGGCGACAACCAACATGAGTACGAGAATCACCCACGAGATGACGTTCTTCCTCACATCCGCGAAGCTGGGCTCGGTTAACTCCGGTGGAAGTTCCACATCTGGATCCTCGTCGCCCTCTTCGTCTTGGAGGAACATACCGACGCTGACCAACACTTCATCATCATTCGTTTCACCCGTCGGTAGTGGCGGTGGGGCGCTAGGAGGAGCGTCTTGCGTTGATGCTTCTTCGGCGGGTTCCGAGTCGATGACTTCGTCGCTGGTGGATGTCTTGTCGGAAGCTGCTTCAGCTTCCGGCTCGTCACCGCCGCCAGTCGAACCGGAGTCTGACGGTTCTGCTACCGTTTCCGGCTCTGTCGAAAGGGACTGTTCATTGTCTTCGCTGGGATCGACCGTGTTTTTTTCGTCAGCCATGCTTCATCCTACCTCAACCAAGGTCGTGTTCGACGGTGTGCACTACACACTAAGGGACGAAACATTAGCGCGCCATGCGGCGTACCGTCAAGTTCGAACCGATGCACTGTGGTGGGGTTCGGGCAGGGTGCTTTATGGCCAGAAGCGATCGTGCCGATGTGAGCCGCACGGGAGGCCCGTGCGTATACGTTCTAGATGGTCCCGATCGATCTCGGCCAAGGTGAACCCAATACCGTCGGCGGCGATGCCCAAAGGGATCCCCCACGGATCGATAATCACGGATTTCCCATAACTGTGACGTACACCCCCATGATGACCAAACTGGCCCGGGGCAATGATGTAGACCTGGTTTTCAATGGCGCGAGCACGGAGCAGGGGAAGCCAATGGTCTTTTCCGGTTTGCAACGTGAAAGCGGCTGGGCACAAGATGATGTGTGCACCGTTCACGGTCAACTCCCGATACAATTCGGGGAAGCGTAAATCGTAACAGATGGTCAAACCAATATTGCCCAACTCTGTGTTGACCAGGCAAGGGTCATTGCCGCGTACCACGTTGTCCGATTCCTTGAGCGTGACGGTGTTGGGGATATCAATGTCGAACAAATGCAGTTTCCGGTACGTGCTCAAGATTGAGCCGTCCGGGCCAATCAACACAGAGGTGTTGTACACCTTATTGGGGTCGTCGCTCGGTTCCGGGAGCGAACCGAGCACCAGATGGATGTTCAATTCGTCGGCTAGTGACTGAAGGGATTGCACGATGGGATCACCCAGTTCGATGCGAGGCTGGGCGGTTGTTTTTTCGACTCGCAAGAAGGCGAAATTTTCCGGCACCGCGACCAAGTGAGCTCCCGCTTGGGCCGCTCGACGAATTTGTGCAACGGTTGTTGCCACGTTGGTCTCGATGTTTTCGGTCGATTGAAGTTGAATGGCAGCTGCCACAAATCGTCGAATCGTCACCACAGTCTCCTCACGCAAAGGGATCGCATTGCAGAATGATAGCACCGGATTTAGCAGGCGACGTCAACATAGGCGCAGGGGCCCTGTCAAGCGTCTCTGAGCGTTGACTCCACTGAGTTCATGACGTAGAACGCCCACATGGTCACGCAAGCCTCTGGAGGTGCAAGAACAATGACAGTCATTTCAGACATTCGGGCCCGGGAAATACTCGATTCGCGCGGGTGGCCCACCGTGGAAGTGGATGTTTTTCTGCAGTCGGGAATGTACGGCAGGGCCATGGTCCCCTCCGGTGCTTCCACCGGGGAGCACGAGGCTCTGGAAATGCGCGACCGAGATCCGTCTCGCTACCTGTCCAAAGGGGTTTTGG
>Ga0114996_10000632_pt1 | contig 49251 bp, 41 predicted proteins | sample ArcticOcean_MG_C_4_FD_87039 | JGI IMG/M metagenome (GOLD analysis project Ga0114996, IMG submission 87039) | Marine microbial communities from western Arctic Ocean - ArcticOcean_MG_CB4_134 | ecosystem: Environmental > Aquatic > Marine > Oceanic | place: Arctic Ocean: Canada Basin | collected... | reverse complement strand
CTCATCGGGGGCAGCTGGCTCCGTTCAGTCGCGCTATCTCCTGCGGCGCCTGATCGGCGTCCAATCCTGCGCCGAGATATCCACCTTCGATCGTGGGGTGGTCGCCGCTCGATGATGAGACTCAGCACCGGTCTCGATGAACCCTGCTGCTGTCGACGTTTCCGTCGAAGGGCCCGGCCAGGCGGTAAGATCAGGTCGACTGACGCATGAGGCTATCTGGCAGAACGTCCCAGCCCCCCGTAGCTCAGTGGATAGAGCAGTGGTTTCCTAAACCATGTGCGCAGGTTCGATTCCTGCCGGGGGGACCACTCACCCGCTCCATCTCAAGGCGCAACGGCCTGAAGGCCGCGACTAGAGCTGTTCCTCCGCCTGCCGCGCTCGCTCGATGATCGTCTCCGCACGACGCAGGTGCGGCACGTCGACCATCTGGCCCTTGAAGCTGAACGCCATGCGCCCTTCCGCCTCGGCCTCCACGAAGGCATTGAGCAGTTCCTGCGCCTCGGCACGCTCCGCTTCGGAGGGGGTGAAGGCCTCGTTGACGATGGGAATCTGGTCGGGGTGAATCGTGATCTTGCCGGTGAACCCCATCCAAGCGCCATGTCGGCACTCGTCACGGAGATCGTCAAGGTTCTTGATGTCCACGTAGACCGAGTCGATCGGCTGGACGCCACCCGCGGTGGCGGAGAGCAGCGTCTGCACGCGGCAATGGCGGAAGACGTCGAGATAGACACCATTCTCGTCGCGATTGCGGCGAGCACCGATCGCAGCGGAGAGATCCTCCGCACCCCAAGTCATCCCGGCGACGCGGGGACATTCTGGAAAGCTGGGCAGGTTCAGCACGCCCCGCGGCGTCTCCGTGGCGACCAGGAGCAGGCGTGTCGCGCCCGGCGGGTGGCCGTACTCGCTCTCAAGGCGGGTCAACTCGGCGTCGACCGCTTCCACATCGGCGAGGGTACTGACCTTGGGGATTAGATAGGCCTCGGGCGGCGTGACCATCGTGGCGCGAAGATCATCCAGCCCCCAGGGCGTGTCGAGGGGATTGGGTCGCACCACCCGCTCCTGTCGACCGAAGTCGACATCCTGGAGCCAGCCGCTGACAACTGCCCGTGCCTCGTCCTTGCGGTCGGGGGTCACCGCGTCTTCCAAGTCAAGCACGAGGCTGTCGGCGGCGAGGCCGAGCGACTTGGTCAGCATCTTCTCGTTGGCACCGGGCACGAAGTGCACGGCGCGGCGCAACCGGGTATCGGGTAGGCGGTCTGTCACGAAGCTAGGCCTCCCTTCACGAAGCTAGGCCTCTGGTCGCATCATCATCATGCCGCCGCGGCGGCACCGCACGACAGTCTCGCCGCGTTGGTTGATGCCCCGGTGTTCGAAGGTGACGATGCCCCGATCGGGCTTGGACTTGCTGGCGCGTTTGGAGACGACCTCGGTCTCGGCGGTGATGGTGTCGCCGATGAAGACGGGGGACGGGAACGTGGTCTCGTCGAACCCAAGATTGCCGAGGGTAGTGCCGAGCGTCGTCTCGCCCACGGAGAGCCCCACGACAAGTCCCAAGGTGAAGATACTGTTCACCAAAATCTGGCCATGAAGCGTGTTCTTCGCGAACTCCGCATCAAGATGGAGCGGCTGGGGGTTCATGGTCAGCGTGGTGAAAAGAAGATTGTCGGTCTCGGTGACCGTCCTGCTGGGCTGGTGATGAAAGGTCATCCCCACCTCCAGCTCTTCGAAGTACTTTCCGGGCACAAGTCCATCCTCTCCCGCTGTTCGCGGCGCGCTGGCAGGCTAGCAGGGGATCGATTCTAGGCGGGCGATCTTGGACCGCGCCGCAACCCGCCGAATTTCTAGGCCGTATCATGCCCCGGGGTCGACCGATCAGGCCCGCCGATCGCGATAGGTAGAGGAGACAGCATGGCTGTATTGACCAACATCCGCGTCATCGACTTTGGCCAGTACATCGCCGGACCGCTGGCGGGGCAATTGCTGGCCGACCAAGGTGCGGATGTGGTCCGCATCGATCCACCCACGGGGCCAGCTTGGGACACGCCGGCGAACGCCACCTGGAACCGGGGCAAGCGCAGCATCACGCTGGACTTGAAGTCCGCGGACGATCTCGCGACGGCGCGACGCCTCATCGCCTCGGCCGATGTCGTGATCGAGAACTTCCGACCCGGGGTTATGGACCGCCTTGGCTTGGGCCCCGAGGCGATGACCGCATCGAATCCGGCACTCCTTTACCTCTCGATGCCGGGCTTCGCGGCGGACGACCCGCGCGCCTCGACCCGCGCCTGGGAGGGCGTCGTGGGAGCGGCAACCGCCACCTATCGACCCACGGTCAGTCCGAATCATCCCGAATCGGACCAACCGGTCTACACATCAATGCCCATCGCCTCCGCCTACGCGGCGTTGCTCGGAGTTTTGAGCGTGGGAATGGGGCTCGTGGCGCGAGAGCGAGACGGCCGGGGGCAGCGGATTGAAGTACCGCTCTACGATGCGATGTTCCCCGCTGTCGGTCTCTACGGTCTGCGCATCATCGATGGGCCACCGCGTCCGCTGCGCGGCAGCCCGTGGGTGCGCCAATACGAATGCCAGGACGGCCGATGGGTCCAGTTCCACGCTGCATTCACCCGCTTCATCTTGCAGTTCATCGACGCCGCCGGCGTGGGGGAATGGCGAGAGGATGGCGTCACGGAGCGACGTCGGGTCAACGAGGAACCGGAACTTGCGGCGGAACTGCTGGACCGGATGACGACGCTGTTCAAGACCCGCCCCGCCCAGGAGTGGGAAGACTTGATCAACGCGGCGGGGACCCCCACGGCCATCTGTCGGCCGAGCGCGGAGTGGATCAACCACCCGCACGCCCAACAATCGAGCATGGTGGTGGAGGTCGACGATCCCCACTATGGAACGATGCGGCAGCCCGGCGTCCAGGCTCGGCTGACGAAGACACCAGGTGCGGTCCAAGGTCCCGCTCCAAGGCTGAACGCCGACCGCGCCGACATCCTGGCCGAGTTGGACGGAGACAACCCCGCCGCACACAGCGGCACGGAGGATCTGCGAAACATCTTGGACGGCGTCAAGGTCCTGGACCTCTGCATCATTCTGGCCGGTCCCACCTGCGGTCGTACCCTGGCGGAGTTCGGCGCGGACGTGATCAAGATCGACGGGCCGTCTCGTGAGGACGGCGTTCTCTTCCACCACGACGTCAACCGGGCGAAGCGCAGCGTGCTCCTGGACCTCAAGACCGACGAGGGGCGCGAGATCTTCTGGAAGCTGGTGGACCAATCCGACGTCATCGTGCAGAACTATCGCAAGGGGGTCACCGACCGCCTGGGTATTGGCTACGAGGCGGTGCGGGAGCGCAAGCCCGACATCATCTACGCGTCGCTGAACGCCTACGGCCACGACGGCCCTTGGGCCGATCGACCCGGCTGGGAGCAACTGGCGCAGGCCGCCACAGGGATGCAGGAGCGTTTCGGTGACGGCCCACCCGTTCTGCAGCCCTATGCCGTCAATGACTACGGCACGGGACTGACGGGCGCCTATGCCGTGGCGCTGGCGATGCTGCACAAGAAACGCACCGGCGAAGGGCAGCATGTGAACGCGGCGCTTGCCTACACCGCGTGCACGTTGCAATCGTCGTTCTTCCAGGATTACGAAGGAAAGAAGTGGGACGAACCTCGCGGCCAGAGCGCTTTGGGGGACGGGCCCTTGCAGCGCTTGTACCAAGCCGCCGACGGCTGGTTGTTCCTCGGCGCGCGCGAGTCGGATTTGGCGGCGCTTGACCAGGTGCCCGGCTTGGAAGGCGCGGCCACGTTGCGGGGCGCGGAACTTGCCAGCTACTTGGAGGCCGCATTTGACCGGGGGAACGTCGATGAGTGGGTGGAGGCGTTGGTGGCGGCGGGGTGTGGTGCGCACCGTTCCGCGGCCATCGACGAGTTGATGGACGATCCGTATGCAATCGAACACGGGCTCAGCCTCACCCGCGAGCATGAAGACTACGGGCTGATCCGTACGACGGGCACCGCGCCACGACTGTCGCGGACACCGGTCCGCCCCGGCCAGCCCGCCTCGCCTCCCGGCATCGATGCGCCAAGTGTTCTCGCGGAGGTCGGCATGGAAGATCAGTTGGCCGATCTGATTGTGGGCGGTGTGGTCGTCGTCGATGGGATACCGGCTCTCTAGGAATCGGCAGCGCTCTCCTATTGGAACAATCGTGACTGCCACCATCTACGACACGCCCGACGCCGCCCTTGCCGACATCCCGGATGGCGCGTCGATCATGGTGGGCGGGTTCGTCTCTGGCGGGTCGCCGAGCAACCTCATTCTTGCCCTGCGTCGACAGGGGGCGGCGAATCTGACGGCCATGGCCAACAACATTGGGCTGGGAGACAAGCTGGATGAGCTCGCAGAATCGCGGCAACTCGCCAAGGTCATCGCGACGTTTGCGATCCGCGCCTCCGGCGGCCGGCAAAGCCATTTCGAGCAGCAGTACCACCGCAAGGAAGTGGAGTTGGAACTCGTCCCCCAGGGCACGTTCGTCGAGCGGATCCGCGCCGGAGGGGCGGGATTGGGCGGGGTGCTGACACGGACCGGATTGGGCACGTCGATGGCAGAGGGTAAGCGCACCCTCGATGTCGACGGCGAGACCTTTCTTTTGGAGACGCCGCTCCACGCTGACTTCGCGTTGATCAAAGCCCACCGTGCCGACACGCTCGGTAACCTCACGTACCGGCGCGCTGGTCGTAACTTCAACCCCGTCATGGCGACCGCGGCGGACATCGTCATCGTTGAAGCGGAGGAGATCGTCTTGCCCGGTGAACTCGATCCCGAACGCGTGGAGACGCCCGCCGTTTTCGTCGACCGCATCATTCGCTGCGATCCGATTGAGGTGCGTTGGGATGGCTGAGACGTCGATCGGACTCACGCGAGAACTGATCGCCATGCGCGTGGCGCAGGAGGTCGGCCCCGGAGATGCGGTCAATCTCGGCATTGGTCTGCCCACCCTGGTCGCCGACTTTGTTCCCGCCGATCGTGGCGTCCTCTTCCAAGCCGAAAACGGCATTCTCGGCTACGGGGGGATAAGCGAAGGCGATTTCGACCCGGACCTGATCAATGCCTCCGGCCAGCCGGTCACCTTGCCACCAGGAGCAAGCTTCTTTGACAGCGCCCTCTCCTTCGCGATGATCCGCGGCGGCCACATCGATGTCGCAGTCTTGGGCGGCTTGCAGGTCTCTGAGCGCGGCGATTTGGCGAACTGGTTTGTGCCCGAGCGCGGTGGTGGCAGCGTGGGTGGTGCGATGGATCTCGCCGTGGGCGCGAAACGGTTGATCATCGCGATGCAGCACACGACGCGGGATGGCGCCTCGCGGCTGGTTCGCGTTTGCGATTATCCGCTGACTGCCCCAGCCTGCGTCGATCTGATCGTGACAAACCTCGCAGTGATCGCCGTGACATCGGACGGCTTGTTGCTGCAAGAGCTTGCGCCGGGCGTCACCGTCGACCAGGTGCGGGCGGCGACGGAACCGGATCTGCGCATCGCCGCGAATCTCGGCGAGATGTCGCTCTAGCTCGACTTCTCCAAGGCGCGTTCGACGAACCGCTGCATTGATCCCACCAGGAAGCGTTCGTGCATCCCCTTCGCGATCGGCTCTTTGTCGTCGTGGGCTTCAACCTCAAAGACCAAACGACGGCCGTCCACCTCCACCAGCCGCGCCGTCGCAGTGACGGTCAGGCCGATGGGCGTGGCGGCGAGATGCTGCACGTTGACGCTGGTTCCGACAGTCCCTGCGCCGTCATCCAGGGTGGGAGCCACACACCCGATCGCGGCCTCCTCCAACAAGCCAACGAGCGCCGGCGTCGCAAAGACTGGCACGCCCGGATTGCCGAATCGGTCCGCGGTGACGTCCGCGGTCACCTCCCGCGTCAGTTCGAATTCGCGACCCGCGGCTAGTTCCTCTGGCATGTCAGATCCCTCGTCTCGAATGAACGTTTCTCTGCGATTCGGATGGATCGGTACTACAGAACATATCTTCCTCTGGTCGAATTGTATTCGACATTGTTTTTGACGAGAACCCAACCCAGTAGCTACTTCCGTGGCGGCCTGGCTGCGCATTGAGAGTGCCGACTCTCAAAGGGCAGCATTACGCTGGGCTTCGGAGCCTCCCCATGGTGCAGTTCGGTCTCAACCGCCTCGACTATCGATCCCCTCGTCACTTCGCGGACGATGCGCAACGAGCTGAGAAACTTGGCTGGGACTGGGCCTTCATCCCGGATTCCCAGCTCAATCTCCCCGATCCCTACGTGATGCTGGCAACGGCAGCACAAGCCACCGAGCGGATCGGGCTCGGCGTGTTGGTGACCAATCCCGTCATCCGCGACGTGACGGCGACCGCCGCGTCCGCGGCGACGCTCGAGTCTCTCGCGCCAGGGCGAACGCTCGTCGGCTTTGGCGTGGGCGATACGGCCGTGCGGCTGGCCGGGAAGCGCCCATCTCGAGTCGCTGAGCTGGAGCAGGCCGTCGCGGAGACGCGAGCCCTCCTGCGCGGCGAGCGCTTGGAAATGGGTGCGGCGCAGCCAGCACAACTCCGATCGGCGCGGCTCCAGCCGAATGGGCCCGCACCGATCTGGGTAGCGGCCGGAGGGCCGCGCACATTGCGTGCGGCGGGACGCGTCGCGGACGGAGTTTTTATCCGTGTCGGTCCACACCCCGGGAACATCCAGCGTGCTGTGGAGGCAATCCGTGCGGGCGCAGCGGAAGCTGGGCGCGACCCCAGCGAGGTGCGGCTCGGCATCGTCCTGCACACGATTCTGCTGAATGACAGCGCCCGCGCTATCCAACTGGGCAAAAGCATGGCCGCGGGCTACTACGAGTACGCGCCGTACCTGTTCGATACTCCTGGACTGACGTGGGACGGACCGTCGGTCGATGAGCTTCGGGAACACGTCTGGCCCGACTTCCACCACGCGCCTGATCTCGACGCTGCCGCAGAGCACGTCGACTTCCTTCCCGATGCCGCGGCGGATGCCTTCAGTCTGCACGGCAACGCGCGCGCGATTGCCGAACAATTGGATGCGGTCCTGGACCTCGGCATCGACTTCGACATCGTGGTGCCGCATCCGGTTCCGCCACCACCTGCCCCGGAGGGCGGCGACGGCACCTACATGCTGAGGTTCATTTCCGACGTCCAGGCGCGGCTCACGTTGGCCTAGCGGGCGAGACGAACTGGCTTAGTGCGTGAGACGACCAAGCGGCCCGTCCCTGCACAAGCACGTCAGATCGGTGATACTTGTCCTGGACCAATCGGAATTCTGATTCCGCTTCACATCACTTCCAGCCACCCGGCACATTGGAGAACTCATGGCTTCACTTACGCGCACCTTGGTCCGCCCCATCGTCCGACCGCTGGTGATCAACTACTTCCTGGCGCGCGATTGGATGCGCAGCCGGGTTATCTACAACCCGCTCAGTTCTCGCATGCACGATGATCCCTACCCGAGCTATACGAAACTCCGCGAGCGAGACCCCATCCACTGGAGCCACCTGACAAAGGGCTGGGTTTTTACCCGCTACGACGACGTCGACGCGATCCTCCGCGACTGGAAGCGCTTCTCCAGCGCCGATCGACCGCCTCGTGATCCGGACAGTCCATTGGCGAATGAGCCCCTCGCCATGCTGTTTCAAGATCCCCCGGATCACACGCGCCTGCGAGGTATCGTCTCCAAGGCCTTCACGCCGAAAGCGATTGAGGCGCTGCGGCCCCGAATCCGCGCCATCGTCGACGAGTTGCTGGACGCTGTTGAAGATGGCGCGCCGGTCGACATGATCGATGCCCTCGCCTATCCGCTGCCGGTCATTGTTATCGCCGAAATGCTCGGAGTGCCCGCCGCGGACCGGGCCGAGTTCAAGGCGTGGTCAAACATCGTGGCTCGAACCCTGGAGCCCACGATCACCGCCGCGGAGGTGCAAGAAGCGGAGGAGGCCTCCGTCAAGTTGCGCGACTATTTCCTGGGCCTCGTGGAGGAGCGCCGCCGAAATCCCGGCGACGACTTGATGAGTGTGCTGATCGCGGCCGAGGAAGACGGCGAGACATTGAGCGAAGACGAACTCTTGGTCACGCTGCGCCTGCTCTTGGTCGCCGGGAACGAAACGACCACGAACCTCATCGCCAACGGCCTGCTCGCCCTACTTCGGCACCCGGACCAGCTCCGGCGCTTGCGCGACAATCCGGGCCTGATGGAATCCGCCGTGGAAGAGCTCCTGCGCTTCGACAGTCCCGTTCAGACCGACGGCCGGACCGCGACCGCGGATGTTCAATTTGACGGTATGACGGTGCGCAAGGGAGAGCGGGTGTTGCTGCTGATCGGCGCGGCAAACCATGACGGCGAGCAGTTCACGAACCCAGAGCAGCTCGATATCAGCCGCGATGAGCGATCGCACATCGCTTTCGGGCGAGGCATCCATCATTGCCTGGGGGCGCCGCTGGCCCGGATCGAAGCGACGATCGCCTTCGAGGGCTTACTTGAGCGCTTCAGCGATATCGAATTGGCCGCGAGGCCCCGCTTCAAAGATCACGTGGTTCTGCGCGGGATGCGGGAGCTCCACGTCGCGGTTCAGAGCTAGCGCAAAAGTAGGCGTCCCGCGAGCGCATTCGACGAACCCACGACGATCTGTCATACGAAGAAGCACGGATCGCCTGGAGGCTTCATGATCTCGAACTGCGTGGGGTGCGGAACCGTCATCGCCAAGTATGCGCCCTTGAACGAGGTGCGATGGGAGTTGTGCAACGCCTGCGTGGAACGACAGCACCAGGTGGAACAGTCGAGGCTGAGCTGTGGGGAGCCTGAATGCGTCTATCCGCAGGTGCCCTACGAGTGTCTGCGCCGCGCGGCTGGCGACGGCTCTGTCGATTGTCCGGCCCAACGTGATCAGGTTGGCACGTCGGTCTAGGTGCACCTCGGCTTAGGAGCACATTGGCTGGAGCACCCCATTCGATCGGGCAACGACTCTCGGATCAGAAACTAATCGCCCTGGGCCCGCATCAGCAGCACCCGCACAAGCAGTGGCACCGCCCCCGTGGGGCCCACCACACGCTCATCCTCACGCAACGAGTCCCGCACCGCTTCGACTGACTCCGCTGGAACGTCTTCGAGTCGCACTAAGAAGCCGAGCATCTGCATCGCCGTCCACCAGGCCTCAAAGTTCGGGAACTGCACGGGGATGTCGTGCTCTTCAATCACAACATCTTTGAGCCCCGGGCGGAAACACCATTGGGCGAGCATCTCGGGGTCGTGTGCCGCCGGCGCGCCGACGACGGGGGCCTCGATTCGATTCATGGCGCTCACGAGACGGTCTCCAGCCCCGCCAAACAGTGGCCGGCCAAACGTGGTGAAGACCACCGCAGCCCCGGGGCGAGCGATCCGGGCCGCCTCGCGGATCACGCGCAACGGATCGGTGAAGTACGGCAGACCCAGGCTGCAGGTTACAGCGTCGACGGAGTCATCTTTCACGTCGACGTTTTCCACGTCCGCGTGGACCATCCGCGCCGTCCAATGCAGTTCGGTCAGCTGATTCCGCCCCGCCTGGAGCTGCCGGTCCGAGAGGTCGATCCCGCTGGCCTCCACCCGGCGTAGGCCCGACCGCTGCAAGGCGAGGAAAACCGTCGCTGGGCCAGCCGCGAGGTCGACAACGACCGCGCCCCGTCCAACCTCCATGCGGCGGACGACAAGATCGGCGACGGCATCAATGAAGGGCGCGGTCGCAGCACGATAATCCGGTCCGGCGCGTTCGAAGACGCGGACCATTCGTTCATTCGCTGTCGCCAAGAGGTCTCCTCAGAATGCCCGCCTCAGGGAGCGCGCCAGGGCTGTGCGCTTCACAATCTGCGCCCGCCGCTCAGAGCGGGCGTGTGGTGCCCGTCGCAGTGTAGTGGCCCCCGCGCTCGGGCTCGGCCCCGCCGCCTACACTGCTCGAAATGTCGCCCGCCTTTGCCTCGCCAATGGTCATCGCCCACCGCGCCACGATGGGCCACGCGCCCGAGAACACGCTGCGGGGGATCCGCGCTGGCCTCGATCTGGGCGTTGATGGGATCGAGATCGATGTCCAGCTGACGGCGGATGGTGTCCCCGTGCTCATGCACGATCGCGACCTCGATCGTACGACCAACGGTCATGGCCCACTCGCTTCTCACTCCTGGGCCTCGGTCCAAGGGCTCGACGCCGGGAAAGGCGAGACGGTTCCAGCGCTGGCGGAGGTGCTCGACACCGTGGGCCGTCGGGCGACCTTGATGATCGAAGTCAAAGCGGCCCCTGGGCAGCACACCGCTGACGTCGTCACCGCCATCACGCGTGAGGTTCGAGCGCGGGACCTGACTCGGCAGGCATGGCTCTGGTCATTCGATGCCGCGCTCCTGGAGGCGATGTCAGTCATCGCGCGTGATATTCCTATCGCGCACCTCTGCCAGGAGCTCACGGATGATGTCCTGACACGGGTATCTCGGTTGCGGTTGGACGGGGTTTCCCTGCATGGATCACAAGTGACGGGGGAGAACCTCGCCATCTTGCGAGAAGCGCAACTCGATGTCTTCGCCTGGACTGTGAATGAGCCAGCGCACCTTGCGCGTCTCGCGGCGCTGGGCGCTGGGGGCCACCAATTGACTGGAATCGTGGGCGACTATCCGCAGCGGATCACAGCGGCGCTCGCCAGAGTTCGCTGATTGGCGTCGGCGCGGACGAGGCCGGAGGTCTCTACCGGGTCACGCGGAACATCAAGCGGAGCGCTGCACTGTTCGGGCTGCGTTGCTCGGAGAAGGAGGCGCTTGATATACTGTCGACTGCGCTAAGGAGTGTAGCTCAGTTTGGCAGAGCGCCGGTCTCCAAAACCGTAGGTCGGGGGTTCGAGTCCCTCCACTCCTGCCACATCTGAGTTCACTGGGATCGCGCCGAGGTGGTGGAATTGGCAGACACGCAGCGTTGAGGGCGCTGTGCTCTTTTTTGGGCGTATGAGTTCGAGTCTCATCCTCGGCACCACCCGGTTCCTAATCCAATGGTGCAGATTTGTGCGGAAGTGGCGCAGTGGTAGCGCGTCTCCTTGCCAAGGAGAAGGCCGCGGGTTCAAATCCCGTCTTCCGCTCCATCCTCTCTCTCAGGGCGACGTAGCCAAGCGGTAAGGCAAGGGTTTGCAAAACCCCGATCACCGGTTCGAATCCGGTCGTCGCCTCCAAACATCGATCATGCCCAGCGGGAGGACTCCCGCTTGGGCGACCTCTCATCGTTCGGCGACTTCGGAGCGTTGGGGGGACCCCGCGCTCTAAATGAGGTCGACTCCACTTCTTCAGACCCATCGCAATACCAAGGATTCCACCATGATCACCGTTGGCATGAACTATCGCGTCATCCCGGGCAAACAGGCCGAGTTCGAAGAGAAGTTCAACGCGGTGATGAGCGCGCTCGAAGCCGCAGAGGGGCACACCACCTCGACGCTTTGGCGGGACGTGGGCGACGATGCGTCTTACCTGATCACGAGTGAGTGGTCGGACGAGGCGGCGTTTTCGGGATTCATCGGGAGTGATGCGTTCCGCGCGGTCACGGACTGGGGCAAGGCCGAGATCTTGGCAGGTCGACCGGAGCACCGCATCTACCGCAACTAGGACGCTGGCGGGCGCGAAGGGATTGCGGCGGAAGCACGTCTGGATACTGCGCTCGTACGCTGTCGACGGTCAAGTCGAGGCTTTCGACTTGTATGGCCACCCCGACCGGGCGACTCATGTCACGCGAGGAGCCTACGATGGGCAGAGATCAGGTGCCCACCTGAGCCGAATGGCGATGATATGCCCAAGAATCCAGAGCACGGCACAGCGCGCGGAAGCAGCGCGGACGACAGCGTGGTTTCGAGTCGAAAGGGCGATGCGGTGCGGGTTCTCCTCGCCGACGACCACGCAGTTGTGCGGAGCGGCATTCGGCTCCTTCTCGATTCCGAGAGCGATATCGAGGTGGTTGGGGAAGCGGAAGACGGCCTCGCCGCCGTCGCTTTGGCCGAAGAACTGCGTCCGGATGTGGTTGTCATGGACATTTCCATGCCCAAGATTAACGGCATCGCGGCGACCCGGCGAATCCATCACCTCCACCCAGAAATCGGCGTCGTCGGCCTCACGATGCACGACAACGAGGCCTACTTTTATGAGCTCCTGAAGGCGGGCGGTTCCGGCTACGTCCTTAAAGATGCCCCAGCCGAGGAACTCGTGGAGGCAGTACGCGCCGCCGCGAGCCAGCGCCCCTACCTCGCCCCGACCGTCGCGGCCCGACTCGTCAAGGACCACCGCGACAACAAGACGAAGAGTGATCCCCTGACCAAGCGTGAGCGCGAAGTCCTCGCTCTCGTCGCGGAGGGCCTGACGAACCGTCAGATCGCCGAGCGCCTCGTCGTCTCGGTCAAGACGATTGAAACGCACCGCACCAACGTCATGCAGAAGTTGGATCTCCATGACCGCACGGAACTCGTGAAATACGCAATTCGCAAGGGGCTAATCAGCCTCGATGCCGAAGACGAGATTGCGCAGGAATAGGCGCTCGCATGTTGCACAAGCGCCAAGAACTCGAACTTCCCGGGGATCCGCAGACGCTCGAAGAGCTATTTCAGGGTGCCTTGGCGATCACCGAGGAACTCGAGGTGCGGGAGACTCTCACGCGCATCGTGGAGGTCGCGCGGCGCGTGACCGGTGCCCGCTTCGGAGCCTGCGGAGTCCTGGGGGAAGGGGGTGGATTCGTCCATTTCATCCACTCCGGCATCTCTCCGAGCGAAGCGACAGAGATTGGCGACATGCCCGCTGCAAAAGGCATCCTCGGCATGATCCTGCGAGCGGATGGTCCGGTGCGGTTAGACGATCTCTCAACCCACCCCGATTCCACCGGATTCCCTGCGCACCATCCCGCGATGAAGTCGTTCTTAGGCATGCCGCTCATCTACCGCGACCGGAATGTCGGCAATATCTACCTCACCGAGAAGGCGACCGATCAGCCGTTCACTGAACAAGATCAGATGGCTGTCGAGATCCTGGCTGGCTTCGCCGCAATCTCGATCACGAACTCGCACCAGTTTCATCAGGTGAACGAAGAGTTGGAGCACCGGCGTGCAGACCTGGACAGATCGAACCAAACCCTGCAAGCGCTGTCTAACCGTGTCCTCTGGATGCTGGAGAGCGAGCGGCGGCTGATTGCTCAAGAGCTACATGACGGCATCGGCCAGGTGCTCACGGGCGCCATCCTGGGAGCCGATGCGATCGTGGAAGGCCGAGGGGATCGAGACGAGGTCGCCGAACGCTTGCGGGACATGCTGCGCGGTGCGGTCAAGGACGTCAGACGGATCAGTCACGGCCTGCGGCCCACCGTCTTAGATGATCTCGGCCCGGTTGCGGCGGTGCGGGACATCGTCGATCAGCTCCGCGGTGATCGCTCCACGTGGATCAGTTTCAACGCCGAAGGAACGCCCTATCGGCTCCCGGAGCCCGTGGAGACCGTCATCTTTCGCGTCGCTCAAGAGGCGCTGACCAACGCGGTCCGTCACAGCGGCGCCGCGCGGATTGAATCTCGACTGGAGTTCGATCCACGCTGCGTCCGACTCGTTATCACCGACAATGGCATCGGCATGCCGCCCACGTCGGCGGGCGAAGGGCTGGGCTTGGCGGGGATGCGGGAGCGTGCCTCTCTCGTCAACGGGCACCTCACGATCGACTCCCGCCCCGGCCATGGCGTGGAAGTGGCGTTAGAGGTGCCGACGGACTAGCGGCCCAGAACTCCGCCATCGCGGGAGAAAATTAGAACGCCGTCATCCCATCACACGTGGGTGCGTGGAGATGCCTCGGAGGCCCACGATGCGCCCCGCGCACCCAGCGCCTCTCGACTCCGCCCTTCTGCTCTCGGCGCTTGCGGATACGGGCACCCGACCCGCGGTGCCCTGGCGCGCGAGACTTTCCGCGTCGCCGTCTTCGTATAAACATTGAGGACGAAGCCGCGTATCCTGTCACGTGAGTAAGCGCCGGGATGGCGGAATTGGCAGACGCGGCGGACTTAAAATCCGCTGACCGCAAGGTCGTGTGGGTTCGAACCCCGCTCCCGGTACCAGCTTGCTCGCGCTCCGGCCGATCCGATTCATCCGCTGCTGGACTTGTGAGGGGCGTGCGTCGTGCTCGAGCCTGATGACGACGATGTCAGCGGGCCAGACCCTTAGCCCTGTATGCGACTGAGGGACCATTCGATGTATCGGCGAAGCGGACGCAGGGCCTAGCGAACAGCCTGACTCACGTTGAACAACCGCACCGGTTCCTCCACCCCCTTCAACGACGCGGGCTCCCGCTCGCTGAACAAGTACGCCTTTCCCGCCACCAACTCCCGCACGACGTTGGTACAGACGATCTCTCCCGCCCCTGCCTGGTCCGTCACCCGAGCGGCTATCTGCACCGCCGTGCCGTAGAGGTCGTCTTCCTCGGCGATGGGCTCGCCCGCGTTGAGGCCGATCTTGACGCCGAGGTCGGGATTGGCGAGGTCGGAGACGCCACGTTGGATGGTCTGGGCGCATTCGAGACCGTTGGAGGCGGCGGGGAACCAGGCCATGATGCCGTCACCGGTGTGCTTGATCTCATGGCCGTCGTGGGCAGCGAGGGCAGTGCGGACGATCTCGTTGTGAGCGCGGACCAGGTCTTGGGCAGCGGCATCTCCGAGGCGCTGGGTCGTGGCCGTCGACGCGGCGAGGTCAGTGAACATGATGGTGCGGAGAGTCGTCCCATCATCTCTATGTACTGACGCTCCATCCGCCGGGAGGCCGATGAAGTCCAGAATGACGGATCTCAGCTCCCGTCCGTAGTCCGCCGAGATGCGCACGTCTCCCTGGAGGACATGGAACCGTGTGTCAGACGCCAGATGAGCGGCATCCTGAGCTGTCTGAAGCCTCGTCACCGTGTGGTCAGCCGGAGCCAGAATGAGCTTGGGTTTCGTCACCTGCGGAAGGAGTTGCGATAGATCAGAATCACGCACCGCGTCCAGGTACGCCATGAACGACTCCTGGGGAATGTCTCGCACGGCCTGTCGCGCGAACGCCCTGACGTCCGATTCCGAACCCCACTGGACCACCATTTGCCAAAAGCTCTCTATGCCGAGCGAGTAGTTGCGGCGGACGAGGTCGAACATGTCGGTGAGCGCAGGGTCCAGAGCCGTACCGGAAAACTGCGGAGCGAAGAGCACTAGGTGAGAGATACAGTCGGGATTCCGTGCAGCGAACTCCGCTGCAATCAAAGTGCCGATCCCCGCCCCCACGAGGACGACGTCCGTGGAGCCATGTAGCTCGACGACCGCAGATAGGTCCGCGAGGAAATCCTCGATGCCTGCGGGTGTCACCCTTTGTGACAGCCCGACGCCGCGGAAATCGAACGATGCCAGCGAGCCAGCTCCACGCAGAGCCTCGAAGTACGGCCCGTAGGTAGGTTCCCGCAGCATCGTTGCGAATGACGGTGTTGGCACGTCAGACAGATGGAGCAGCAGAGGCGGCTCTGAGCCAATCGTCCAGTACGCGATGCGTGCTCCATCCAGAGTCGTCGTGTAGGAGCAGTCTGGCGCGTCCACTACTCCGCCTCCCACTTCACATCGAACAGGTGCACCGCGTGCTCGTAGCCCTTGAGCGCGAACTCCCCCGCGTCGCTGAAGAGGTAGCCCTTGCCCTCGACCAAGTCCATCACGACTTGCGAGACCAGGATCTGACCGCCGTCCGCCTTGTTCATGATCCGCGAAGCCCGCACGACGCTGGTGCCCCAGAGGTCGTCATCCTCCACGATCGGCTCCCCGGCATGCACGCCGATGCGGATGCGGAGGTCGTCGCCATAGTGGGCCATGATCTTGCGCTGCATCGACGTGGCGGCGTCGATCGCGGCGGAGGCACTGCTGAACCAGCACATGAAGGAGTCGCCAATCGTCTTGATCTCGTTGCCGCCGTGCTCAGCCAGGGCCTCGCGGACGAGGCGTTCGTGGTCGGCGAGGAGGGCACGGTATTTGGCGTCGCCATGCTGGACGACGAGATCGGTGGAGTCCTCCACGTCGGTGAAGAGGATGGTGCGGAGGGTTGGGACCGGCGAGGCATCAGTAGCGACCGTTTGCGCCGATCCCATGAATCTCTCTAGCACCGCCATTAGCGGCAGGGGGTCGCCAAAACCGAGCTGGTTCGATTGCCCTTCGATGACCGCGAGTTGAGCGTTGGGCAGTCTCTCCACCACCTTCCGAGAAACCGCGACGGAGTCCCAAGCGCTCTCCCGCCGATGAACGACGAGCGTGGGCGTCTCGATCTCTGGGAGGAGATCAGCGACATCGTTCTTTTGGAACCATTCCAGGTAGTGGCCGTACTCCTCGGTCGTAACAGCCGCCGTCGTAAGCCGCAGGAAATCGGCTCGCTCCTCGACCGATGCGTCTGAGCCGAGGGCCAGCGTGGTGATTGCTTCAATGTAGGCTGGAAAATCTCGACCCGCCATCCCCAAGGAGCTGACTACCGGGGCATCTTCAAGGAGTTCAGCCCACGCAGCCCAGGGGTGTAGAAGAATCAGATGCGAGACTCGATCCTCGTGGTACCTGGCGTAATAGGCGGTCAGCGATGCGCTGGGGAAGTCGCCCAGGAGCGCAAACCGATCCAGATCCGCCGCAAGGATGACGGCGGCCAGGTCGCGTTCCATATCCTCAAGAGCGAACCGCGTAATCTCGCGCTCGGATAGGCCGCTACCACGAGGGTCAAAGTACGTCACCGTCCAGCGGCGGGTCATCAGCTCAAGTAGACGAGTCGAGCCGGGCAGCTCCCAGAGTAAGGCAGCGTGTGCCAACGTACAGTTCGGGACGATCACCAAAGGTGGTCCATCGCCAACCGTCCAGTAGGCGATGCTGACGTCATCCTCGGTTTTCGCGTACTGGATGGGTGGGGCGTCCATCATTCCCACCCCACTGACCACGTTCGCGCCGGTTCGTCGACCCCCTTCAACGACACTTCCCCCTGATCCACGAACTCGAAGTCCTTCCCCGCGACCGCCGCCTTGACGACGTCCGAGACCAGAATCCCATTCGTTTCCGCCGCGCTCTCCAGCCGTTTGGCGATGTTGACGGAGATGCCGTGCAGGTCGTCGTCCTCGGCGATGGGCTCGCCCGCGTTGATGCCGATGCGCAGGCGGATCGGCACATCGGAGTCAGCGAACTGGGCCTGGATGCCGCGCTGCATCGCGATGGCGCAGTCGACGGCGGCGCTGGGCACGGCGAACTCGGCCATGAAGGCGTCGCCGATGGTTTTGATCACGCGGCCTCCGGCCTCGTCGACGGCGGTTTGGAGGACGGTGTCGTGGTCGCGCATGACCTCGCGCATCTTGGCGTCCTTGAGCTGGGCCAGGAGCGGCGTGGAGGCGACCACGTCGGTGAAGAGGATGGTACGGAAGCCGGTTGGTTCCGTTGCTGGCACGGCAACAGCCAGGAAATCCGTCACTGCACGGATCTCATCATCGAGGTGCTCTCCGGTCATGCCCGGCATGATGCGAAGGCTGGCCGATGGAATCCCCGAGGCGAGCTGGCGGGCCCACGAGACATAGGGTAACGAGGATTCCTCATGAGCCAGGACCAAGGTGGGGCAGGCGATAGTGCCGAGCGAGTCCGTCAGATCGATCGAGCCAGCAGCGAGATGAAGTTTTGCGGCCTGCGCGCCGCCCATGCTGCTCTCGACCACGTCCGCGAACTCGGATGCCAAGTTGCTGTCGCGTCCGAACAGGACGTGGGACATGGCTAGGGCATAGAGGTTCCAGGATCGCGTCGTCAGCTTTCCAAGGGCGCGTGTCTCTGGGACGGCGTAGAGATCCTGCACGCGAGCGACAGCATCGATGAGAACCAGCCTGGTCACCTGGTCGGCGTGGTCCAGCGCGTACTGCATGACGACTGATCCCGCATGGCCATGCCCGCCCACGAGGGCACAAGCTTCCAAGTCCAGGGCATCGACCACCGCCGCAACGTCAGAGACGCGGGCGGGGAGCGCGTAGTCCGCCACGGTCCGGTCGGAGAGGCCGGTTCCTCGGGCGTCGAACTTCACGAGCATGCGGTCGGCGGCCAGGGCCTCGTACCAGCGCCGAAACCATTCGGAGCGCCACTCAAGCTCCGCGTGATTGGTGTTGGAATCGTTGACCCAGATCAGCGGTTCACCCTCGCCAAGGGTCCAGTAGGCGATGTTTACGCCATCTGCGGCGCGGGCGTAGTGAATCGGGGGTGCGTCCATCACTCCCCCTCCCCCACGACGAAAAGCCGCACCGGCTCCGGGAAGCCCTTCAGCGTCGCCTCGCCCTGGTCCGCGAACTGGAAGAGCTTCCCGCTGCACAGTTCCTTCACCACGTTGGACACGAGCACCTGGCCCGGCTCCGCCCGGTCGCAGACCCGCGCCGCCAACTGCACGGCGCTGCCGAAGTAATCGCCGTCCTCGGCGATGGGTTCCCCCGCGTTGAGCCCGATCCGCACACGGACTTCGGCTCCCGCCAAGTCCCGCTGGATCTGCAGCGACGCCTCCACCGCACTCACCGCTGATCCGAACGCCGCGAAGATCCCGTCGCCGGTGTGCTTTACCTCTTCCCCGCCGTGAGTTTGGAGGGCGGCGCGGACGGCGTCGTTGTGGCCGCGTAGGATCTCCTGGGCCTTGGCGTCGCCGAGGGATTGGGTGAGGGCGGTGGAGGATTCGAGGTCGGTGAAGAGGAGGGTGCGGAAGGTCGATGGGGCGGCGTTCCGGATGGGTTCGGCGGCATCGACCGTGTCCAAAAAGCCTTCGATCAGCGTCGCCGCTTCCTCAACGTTCCCTTCCCACGGGCCACTCCCCCGGCCACCCACGACCCTGAGCTGCGCCTGCTCGACCGTCGCCGCTAGCTGCTGCGATGCGCGCAGCGGATGCACGATGCACTCGCGTCGATGCACGAGAAGGGTGGGTTGGGTCAGCTGCCGCGCAGCGGCCGTGACGTCATAGCTCTGGACTGCACCGTAGAAGGCCGCGACGCCGCCGTGGTCAAGGGAGCCACGCAGCAGGCGCTTCATATTGGCCACCTGCAGCTCTGTGGCATCCTCCTGCATGATCAGCGGGAGAATTGCCCTCGAACCAAATATCCTGCGCCTGTCCGAACAGTGACGCGCCTTCCGCGCCTTGGTTGTCCACGTACGCGAGGTGTCCGTTCCAGATCGCGAGGGCATGGACCTCGGTAGGACGGGCGGCCGCATAGGCGATACCCACGCAAGCGGCATACTCCTGAGCCAACAAGCTGAATATTTCGAGTCCCGCGTATTGAATCACTGCGGCGACGTCACGCTGCAGGGTGTCGATCGTGAAATCAAGGGGATCCCGATCTGAGAGTCCCGTACCACGCCAATCGAATCCGACTAGTCGTCGGCGCGCCCCCAGGCGGTCAAGGAACTGAGCGGCTTCAGGGATGGACCAAAGCAACTCAGAGTTGGATTTCGATGGAGCGTTGAGGAATAGGACCGCTGGGCCCGTGCCAATCTCCCACCAGGCGATGTTCACCCCGTCTTCGGTGCGGGCGTATTGGATGGGCGGTGCGTCCATGCCGCGCAGTCTAGGGTGCGACCCCGGTACTCGTGGACCCGTCGATCCGAGAATCCCGCGGAAGCCTCTCGTCTTCGCTGAAGAGCGGCCCCCAGCGGACTGAGCCCGACTGGGTGGGGTGAGGCCACCAAACCTTGATCCCTTGAGCGACACGGGGCGATGCAACGCTCCCCAAGTCCGTGCTTTTCGCGGAATCGATCTCCGTCCGAGGTTTGTACGCTACGATCTTGATGGCGTGTGGGGACGCTCCATCGAGGCCGGGACCCGGTGCTGCGGAGAAATTCGATGATCCAGAATCCGCTACTCGCATCCGAGTCGGCTGAACGACTTCGTATCTCGCTGCTCATCGCGGCGGCGATCGCGGGGTTGATCGCCAGCGTCGTCGTCCTCAGTTCGCAAGAGGTCACGGACTTTCTGCGGGAGGGTCCGGCCCGCCTGCTCGACATTCGTGGCGATACCCTCCAGGTTGTGCTGGGAGCGGGATCGGCAATTGCAACCGTGGTCGCGCTCGCCTCTATGTGGCTGGGTGCGCACCGATACCGTTACTTGCTTGCGGCGATTGCGTTGATCGTGGGGCTCTTCCTTATACACATCATGATGGCGCCCGCGGTCACGCTCTTCCTGGCGGCTGCCGTGGCTGATGGATCGTCGCGGGTTTCCCGTGAGCAGTTAGTTGCGGCCGGGCCCCGTCGGCATCCGGCGGCCTGGCTGGGTGGCAGTGTCTTGGGGGTGGGGGCCGCCGTCGCGCTGATCTGGGCCACGGTTTGGCTCGCTACACCGCTGTTCGACGACGGCACCGAGTTGAACGAGATGCTCGCCTTCAACGTGGAGGGGCTGGAACAACCTGAGGTAGTGCCGATCTCGTCGGCCGGGAGCAGCGCGGGGACGGAGAGCTCGGGGACCGAAGACGTCGGCCTGCAAGCCGCGGAGTCGGATTCCGTGGCTGGCGAAGAGGAGGCAGCGGCGGAGGCGGAGGTCGTCGCTTCGAATTCGGTTCAAGCCGAAACGGAACTGGTCTCCCCCAACGCAGAGGATGAGGGAGTCCTAATCTCCCAAGGCGAACTGATGGGAGCCGATGCGTTCCATGCCGGGAGCGGAGCAGTTCTGTTGGTCCAGAGTCCGACGGGAGAGACGATCCTCAGGTTCCAGGACTTCCGCGTGCGCAATGGCCCCGACCTGCGCGTCTACCTCTCGCCCGATCCCGGTGGCTCGGTTCGCGCGGAGGGCGCCATTTCGCTCGGGACCCTGCGCGGAACCAGTGGTTTCATCAACTACACCGTCCCGGCAGACGTGGATCCCACGGTGTTTCGTTCCGTGATTATCTACTGTGAGCCGTTCGGCGTGGTCTTCGCGACAGCGGTCTTGAGTTGAGGTCTTCACGAGCTGAGCCACACCCCGCCGCGACGAGTTCACATCGCCGGTAGACACTCACGCCGCTGGAGTGATGTCGCGCAGCGGAAGCGATTTTCGGACAACGAAGGCCGTCCGGGGAGCGAGTGCGTCAGTGCGCGTCCCTACGCGTCTTGATGGGCCAAGAGTGCTTCCAGGATCGCCGTCGGGGAGGCCGGGAGCTTGCGAATGCGGACGCCGGTGGCTTCATAGATGGCGTTCGTGATCGCCGCGAGCGGCGGCACGATCGGAACCTCGCCCACCCCACGGACCCCGTACGGGTGACCGGGGTTCGGTACTTCGACCAAGACGGTCTCGATTTCGGGGACGTCGAGCGTCGTCGGCATGCGGTAGTCCAGGAAGCTGGCGTTTCGCATCGCGCCGTCCCCGTCGTACACGTACTCCTCCGTCAGGGCCATGCCGATGCCTTGCACGGCGCCACCCTGAATCTGGCCTTCCACGTACGCCGGGTGGATTGCCTTGCCAACATCCTGCAGTGCCGTGTAGCGGAGAATCTCCACCTTCCCTGTCTCGGGGTCGACTTCGAGATCGACGACGTGAGCGGCGGCGGCCGCGCCCACGGTGCTCGGCGCCGTGTCCGCTCGGCCTTGGACCATGCCGCCCGTCGAGGGGCAGAGCTTGGCGATCTCCTGCAGGGTCAGCGCCCGTGGCGCGCCGTTCTCGTCGTCTGGCCCGCGCAGGGTGGCGTCGGCGTCGTAGTGGACGGTCTCCGCCTCGACGTGCCAGATTTTCGCGGCGCGTTCCTGCAACTGGTGTTGGAGATCCAGTGCCGCCTCATAGACGGCCCAGCCGGTGGCGAACGTCGTGCGGCTGCCACCGGTCGTTCCCGTAAAGCCGATTGAGTCGGTGTCGCTGACCTGTGGGTTGACGTCCTCGTAGCTCACGCCCATCGTCTCCGCGAGCTGCATCGCCAAGCCGGCGCGCTGCCCGCCAATGTCGACCGATCCCGTGAGCAAGTTGAACGTCCCGTCGGCGTTCAGCAGCGCGTAGGCGCTTGACTCCCCGCCGCCGTTGAACCAGAAGCCCGAGGCCATCCCACGCCCACGATTCGGCCCCTGCAACTCGGAGCGGTAATGCGGGGTCGCCTTCGTGGCTTCTAAGACGTCGCGTCCGCCGAACGACCCGTGCGGGCGGCCAGACACCATCGCGGTGCCCTGCACGGCGGAGTTCATCAACCTTAGCTCGACGCGGTCGATGTCCAACTGCTCGGCGAGTTCATCGATGACGCCTTCGACGCCAAATTCCGCAGCGGGAGCCCCCGGGGCGCGGTACGCCATGACCTTCGGCTTGTTGACGACAACGTCATAGCCCTCCACGTATTGATTCGGAATCGCGTAGGGGCTGAACGCGCACATGGCTCCGGCGGCGTACGGGGCGCCGGGATAGGCGCCCGATTCAAAGGCCAGGTGGGCCTCCGCCGCCACGATTGTGCCGTCTTGTTTGGCGCCCAGCTTGACGCGGCAGATCGTTCCGGACGTTGGGCCCGCACTCTCGAAGACGTCGGTGCGGGACATGCTGAGCTTTACGGGACGCCCAGACTTTCGAGCCAGCATCGCGGCGATCGGCTCGAGGTAGGGCACGGTCTTGCCGCCGAAGCCACCGCCGATCTCCATGGGAACGACGCGGATGTTGGAGAGTGGCTCAACCAGCAAGTCCGCCAGTGCTTGCCTGATCGCGAAGTGGCCTTGCGTGCTGGTCCACACGGTGAGCTTTCCGTCGGCGGTCCAGACGGCGCTTCCATTGGGCGGCTCGATGTAGCCTTGGTGCGCGGCGGAGGTCTCGTATTCGCGCTCGATGACCACGTCGGCCTCGGCAAAGCCGGCCTCCACGTCACCCAGGTCCAAGATCGTTCGCCGCCCGATGTTCGTGGGGCGCCCATCGATCGGGTCGAAGAGGCCATCGATGGCGGCCACGGTCTCGGGATCGTGCAAAATCGGGGCGTCTGGCGCGGTCGCGTCGGCGATGTTCATCACGGGCGTCAACACTTCGTACTCGACCTCGATCAAATCGGCGGCATCTTCGGCGACGTGGGGGTCCGTCGCGCAGACCGCCGCGACCGCGTGGCCGCGATGCAGAGCTGTCGCGCCGGCAATGACGCGTTCAAGCGCCCAGCGCAGCGGTTCCACCCCGCGATAGGTTGTGGTGGTGGCATCGCCGGGATCGGGGAAATCGGCGGCGGTGATCACGGCGTGAACGCCGGGCAGGGCGAGGGCCTTGGACGGGTCGATGGAGAGGATGCGTGCGTGCGCGTGGGGGCTGCGTTTGACCTTGCCGTAGAGGATACCGGCGGTCTGGAAGTCGGCTCCGTACTTCGCGCGGCCCGTGACCTTATCGGCCCCGTCGGGACGGACCGGGCTTGTGCCGATGACGCGAAGTTCGGGCTTGGAGTCGCTGACGACCATGACTGTCTCCTGCTCTCGATGCCGTGTTTGACGAGGTCATTTCACAGCCTAGGGGAGACTGCGGAGATAAGCCTCCGTCCGGCGCGGGCGAGGTGTTGGTCACCCTAAGGCGCGACTAGCACCTCGACAGTCGTTGACCGCGCCGCGAGCAAGAAGAAGCCCCGGCCCCGATCGATCGTAATCGTCACACGCACGGCGTTCGGTAGTTCACTACTGTCCAGCAGCCAAGTGTTCGCGACGCGGTCCCAGGCCCAGATCAACCGCAAGGCGCTATTCGCGTTCAAAATCTCGCGGGAGGTCGTCGGTGCGCCAAACCATCCGACTAAGTTCAGCCCCGCCGCGACGGACAGCGATTCGAAGCGGTCGTTGTCGGTAATCGTCACGAAGATCGCTCCAAGCTCCGCTCCGACGAAGCCCGACCCGGTTCCACGCATGATCAAGGTGGCGGAGTGCGCCCCCTCCACGGCGGAGTCGTCGACGGCGTGGACGGTCACCGTCTGTGCGAGCTGCCAATTGTTGGGCGTGAACGTGAGTTGGCTGGGGCTGGCGCTGAGTTGGTCGTCTCCGCTGAACTGGAGGACCAACGGTTCACTCGGCGCCACGTCCAGGACGATGGTGTAGGTGTCGGAAAGCCCGCCCTCTTCGACGGATGTCCCGTTCCCTGACTCGAGGATCGTCAGGGTCAGGATGTCGTTGTCGAGGATGCGGACCGCGACATCGGGGATGACCAAGCCGGTGAAACCCGGCCCCGTCGCGACGTGATGTACGACCCCAACGTGCTCGCCCTCAACCGTGTGGTCATCGATCGCGATGACGCGCACCTGTTGGGCGACGTTCCAATTGTTTGGCGTGAAAGTCAGCTGCGTTGATGTGACCTGCAGTTGGCTGTCGCCGGTCACAGTGATGCGGACGGTTCCGGCGGGCTGACTCGTCAACGAGATGGGGTACGAGCCAATGGCGCCGCCTTCTTCTGCGACCGGCTGCACCAACGGCTCCAAGGCCAAGATGAGCTCCGGTGCGAAGGCGCCATTCTGATGCTCCCGGGATGTGTATTCTACGCGGTTACTGGAACCCGCCACGATCTGAACCGTGACCAAGCCATCACCGGCGACGCGTGCTGAGACATCGACTTCAACCCAATTGTTGCTGTTGACGTTGCCCAGCGCCGCCAGAAGTGGGGCGATTCCGGTCGGAGCCGTGGTCCAGGTCACGGTCTCCTCTTCCCAACCGTTGGTCGTCGTCGCAAAGAAGAAGCCCCCGTGGTCAGAGCTGTCGCGGACGAAGAGTCGCAGCACGGCACTTGTCACGCGCCGCCCGCCGACGCCCGTGACGTTGAACTTGATCAGGCCCATCTTCGTCGGCGAGTTGTCCACCTCAATCCGAGTGGTATCGAAGTTGGCATTCGGGTCATCGGCGCGGACGAAGGCATCATCGATCGCATCGAAGCGCAACGTCGCGTTGCCCGCGGTGGGCAGGATGACTCCGGCGCTGTCATTGTCAGTGACTACGGCCGTGACGAAGACGATGGGCACGCCGGTGTAGCCGCCGCCAGAGGCGCTATGCGAGACGGCGACCGTGTGCGTCCCTTCCACGATCACGTCATCGATCGCGGTGAGAGAGACAGTCTGGGGTACGTTCCAGTTCGCCGTCGTGAAGACGAGCGAACTCGGCGTGGCGATGAGCTGGTTCGGCTGGCTGAAGAGACCGATCGTGACGGATCCACTCGGCAGCGCACTCAGCACCACGGTGTAGGAGTCCGATCCTCCTCCCTCGGACAGGGTCGTCTGACCGTTGCTCTGGCTGATCAGAACCTCGCCCAGACCGAAGTCATTGTCGGTGATGTTGACGATGACGGTGGCGATCGCCAGGCCGTCGAAGCCCGCTCCGGACGACGTGTGGGAGATAGTCGTCGAGTGGGTCCCTTCCTCCACGCCATCGTCGATGGCGGTCACCGTCACCGTCTGTGGCGCCGACCAGTTCGCGTTCGTGAAGGTCAGGACGGTCGGGGCAACCGTCGCCTGCGAGGTGCCGTTGACGACGACGGTGACATTCGAAACCGGCTGCACCGCGAGGACGATCGTGTAGGTGTCGTTGCCGCCCGCCTCCGCGACATCGGTCGAGCCGCCCGACTGCACCACGTTGATCCCCGGCAGATCATTGTCGGTAATCAAGACGGCGACATTCGTGATCGGTACGCCGCTATAGCCGCCTCCGGTCGCGCTGTGGACCAGAGTGTCGGCGTGGCTGCCTTCAATGATGGCGTCATTCGTCGCGGTCACCACGACCGTCTGCGGCAGATTCCAGTCGCTGGTTTCGAACGTCAGCGTGGCCTGATCGGGGACGGCCTCTCCTGCGGAGGCGATGGTGACCGTGACGGTGTCGGTCGGTTGTGCGATCAGCACGACCGTGTAGCTGTCCGTCGCGCCGCCTTCCACGACGTCGGTGGAACTGTCCGACTCCGCGACCGCGACACCTGCCGCAATGTAGGTGTAGTCGTCGCTTGCCGTGTCCGTGCTAGTTCCGTCTGCAGTGGTCACGGCGATGTTGACGACCCCCGGGGTATGGGCCGGAGCCGTCGCCAGGATGGTCGTGTCGTCTTGTTCCGTGAATGAAACCAGGAATCCATCGAAACTCACCTGTGTCGTGCTGGTGAAGTCTTGCCCGCTGATGGTCACTTCTGTCCCACCGCTGATCGGCCCACTGTCGGGGGAGATCGATGAGATTGTGGGAGCAGCTGGGCCGCCCGAAACGATCGGGGCCGCGAAGAGGGCGCTCCCGAGGGCGATGAGTGCGATCGCGGCGGCTCAGATCGCCCGCTGCCACCGTCGTCGAGCGCCTGCGGTCCCCATGATGTGTTCTCCAGAGTTGGCCGCCTGAGCACGCGGTCGTGCGTGTGATCCAGTTGTTTAGCCAGGGTAGGTTCAACGCTGACATAAACGTAGGAGTGCGATCAAGAGGTGGTGACCCAGTTGGGGGGATCTGCGCTCGGCTCGTGTGAACACTGAGGTTGCCTAGTTGGGCGGGCGCAGCAACGCCCGCAGCCGCTGCATGTCCAGATGCTGGCGGACTGTGGAAGCGAGTCGATCGAAGGCGGCGTCGCGAGCCGCCCACGCGTTCCCAGCGAAGGCCCCCTGCCAGCCAAAGCCACGAAGCAACGACTCCCGCACGCCGTCATTGTGGAAGAGGCCATGCAGGTAGGTGCCGACGATCCGGCCATCACCCGATATCGCTCCGTCCGATCGCCCGTTCAACTCAAGAAACGCTGCGACGCCATTCGCTGAGTTGCTCATGTCCTGCGTGGCGCCCATATGTATCTCGTACCCCGATACCACCGCGCCGGAGGCGCTGGCCCAAACCCCTTGCCCCGCGACGAGGGTTCCGGACACGCGGCGAGTCACCTTCGCTGGCGAAAACGTTGTCGCCAGAGGGAGTAAGCCCAGCCCCTCCACAGCGCCCTGGGATGGCCCTTCAATGCCGGCCTCATCATGGAGCGTCTCGCCCAACATCTGGAAGCCTCCACAGATGCCGAGTACGTGCGAGCCCTGCCCCGCGCGGCGCTGGATTGCTTCGGCGAGGCCCGTTGATCGGAGCCAAGTCAAATCAGCGATCGTGGCTTTCGTGCCGGGCAGAATGACCAAGCTGGGATCGCGAAGTTCCGCGACCCGATCGACGTACCGGACGTGGGCTCCGGGCTCACGCACGAGAGGATCGAAGTCATCGAAGTTGGCGATTCGCGGCAGCCGGATCACGGCGATGTCGACCTGCCCTGCCGTCGACGAACCCGATTCCTCCGCCCGTTCGATCGCGACGGCGTCCTCGTCCGCGAGTTCAACATCGTCGATCCACGGCACGACGCCGAGCACCGGGACACCGGTGCGCTCCTCAAGTTCCTCGATCGCGTTGCCGAGCAACGATCGATCTCCACGGAAGCGATTGATGATGAAGCCGCGGACGCGGGCGCGATCCGCCTGGCTCATCAGGTCGAGGGTGCCCAGCAGATGACCGAAGACGCCGCCCCGATCAATGTCCCCGGCGATCACCACTGAGGCGTCCGCGTAGGCGGCGAGGCCCATGTTGACGATATCCCCCGACCGAAGATTCGGCTCGATCGCGGCTCCCGCCCCTTCGGCGATGACGAGGTCATACTCGGCGCGTAGCCGATCCAGTGCCTTGGTTACCGCTGGCCACAACTTCTCCTTGCGCTCGCGGAAATCCGCCGACCGTAGGACGCCTGCCGGGCGGCCCTCCAAAACGATCTGCGAGACGTGGTCGGCCTGCGGCTTGAGCAGGACCGGATTCATGTCGACCGTCGGCGCGACGCGGGCCGCCGCTGCCTGTTCGGCTTGCGCGCGACCAATCTCAAGGCCGTCCGCCGTCACGGCCGCATTGTTCGACATGTTCTGCGCCTTGAAGGGGGCGACTCTGATCCCGTCCTGCTGCATGATCCGGCAGAGCGCTGTGACCAGGAGCGACTTCCCCACCGACGACGCCGTCCCGGCGACCAAGAGCACCGGTGCCGGGTCTGTGGCGCGCGTCGGGCCTGCCTGCTGCGGATCGGAAGACACCATCGTTAGCTCCGATCGAGGCGCGGAATCACGATCGGGCGTCCCGTCTGCGGGTGGGGCATCACCGTGGAGCGCTCGCCGTAGACCGCTCGGACAGATTCCGCCGTGACGACCTCCGTCGGGACGCCCTGGGCGTGGACTCGCCCTTGCGCCATGAGGGTTAGGCGGTCGCAATAAGCGGAGGCCAGCGTCAGATCGTGCTCCACCACGAGGATGCCCAGCCCCTCTGCGGCTAGGTCGCGCAGCATCTCGAACACCTCGACCTGCGCATCGATGTCCAGGCTGGTCGTCGGCTCGTCGAGGAGAAGTAGCGCTGGCTCCTGGGCTAGAGCCCGGGCAATGAAGGCGCGGCGTCGTTCGCCGCCGGACAACGTATCGAGCGATCGCTCCGCGAGATCCGCGCAGCCGGCCAAGATCAGAGCATCGTGTGTGATCTCGTGGTCGTGCTTGGACTCACGTCCCAAGAACGAGAGGTGCGGATGCCGGCCCAGTAGGGCGAGCTCGCCAACCCGCATATAGCCTGGCGCTTCCGGATTTTGCTGGACGACGGCGATCTGTCGGGCCAGCGCCCTGCGGGGGATGTCTGGCACGGGGCGCCCATCGAGCTCGATTGCGCCGCGCCAATCAATGACGGAGGTGATCGCCAGCAATATGGTGCTCTTGCCGACACCATTCGGGCCGATCAGTCCCACGATCTCCCCGCTCTTGACCTCCAGATCAACACCCTGAATGACTTCCCGATCGCCGCGCCGGACGCGGAGATCAGAGACGCGAAGGTGGGTCATTGGAGTTGGCCCCCTGCTCGGGCGTAGAGAAGGGATCTTGAGTGCCATCAGGCGCCGTCCATCCGTCGCGTACGCAGAAGGATCAGGAAGAATGGCCCCCCGATCATGGCCGTGACGATCCCCACCGGCACTTCTTGCGGGGCCAGGACCGTCCGCGCGATCACGTCCGCTCCAATCAAGAACGCCGCTCCCACGACGGCTGCCAGCGGCAGCAACCGCCGATGGTCGCCGCCGAAGATCATGCGGACGACGTGGGGCACGATGAGCCCCACGAAGCCGATTACCCCCGCCATCGCCACGGCCGTTGCTGCCACCAATGACGCGGCTGCCAGGATGATCAGCTTCGTCCGTCTCACATCCACGCCGAGCTGGGCAGCCTGCTGCTCATCGAGTTGGAGCACGTTGAGTACCCGCGAGTAGGCCATGACGACCACTCCGCCGATCGCCAGATACGGCAAGGCGACGAGAATCCGTGTCCAACTGGACGCGTTGAAGCCGCCGAAGAGGAAGGCGAAGATCGGTCGCGCCTGTTCCCCGCCGGTTAGCAGGATGAAGGAGGTCACGGCGGAGAACACCGCGGAGAGTGCAACGCCCGCCAAGATCAAGGTGACGTTCGAAACGGCGGCGCCGGTCTGGGCGATCAGATAGACGATGATCACCGTGATGATCGCGCCAACGAAGGCGAAGATCGGTACCCAGCCCACGCCGGCACTGTCCTCCGTCAGTGGCGAGACGATCGCGATCGCCGCCGCCAGCGCCGCCCCCGAAGCGATCCCCAGCAGGAATGGCCCCGCCAATGGATTGCGGAATACTCCCTGATAGGACGCACCCGAATAGGCCAACGCCGCGCCGACCAGTCCCGCGGCGACAATCCGCGGGAGCCGGATGTCGAAGATGATGGTGTGCCAGGTGTCGGGGATATCGGTTGGGGCGGTGACGAAGGGAAGATCGCTGAAGAGAAGGCGCAGTGTGGTGGTCGCGGGGATGGGGGCAGCGCCCTGCGTCACCGCGACAGCCGCCATGGCGATCAGAACGATCACCGCGCCGAGCCCCAAGATGCTCGTTCGATGCGTGAGGTGGCGAACAGCGCTCGCGTCCTCCTTCCGGCCCGCGGGCAGCCGGACATCGATCGTTCGAGACTCGGCGGGGAGCCCGCGTCTCAATCGCCAGGTGTTGCGCTTGATCATCGAATCATCGTTCCGTCACCGCCATCCCCGAGAGACGCGGTTAGCTGCCGCCAAAGCTCTCGGGATAGAGGAGTTCCGCCAGAATCTCCAAGGCTTCGACGATGCGTGGCCCGGGCCGGCTCATCACGTCGGGGTCGACTCCGAAGACCTGGCGGTTAACGACCGCCGAAACGCCCGACCAACCCGGCCGCGCCGATACCGACTCCAGGCTCTCCCCGAACGCCGCGTCGGCGAGGATGATGACCTCAGGATCGGCGGCGATCAGGGCTTCGGCGGTGAGCTGAGGGAAGGGCGAGGTGGAACCCGCCGCCACATTGCGAGCCTTGAGGACAGTAAGCAGCCCGCCGATGAACGTTTCCGGGGAGACCGTATACAGAGTCGAGTCGAGCTCATAGAACACGACGGGGCCGGTCTCAACGTTGGTCAGCGCCTCGGCGACCGCGTCAATGCGGCTCTGGAGCGACGCGACTAATGCGTCCGCTTCGTCGCGGTGGCCTGTGAGCGCCCCCAACTCCGCGATGTTCTGCAGCACCCCCTCAAGCGACTCGGCCTCCCGAACGAAGAGCACGCGCATACCCAATTCGCGGAACTGATCGACCTGCTGCTCCTGTTGACTGGCCATGATCACGACCGACGGATCCAGCGCCACCGCGGGTTCAGGGCCGGGGTTGCTGTAGGTCAGCTTGGGAAGCGTGAGTACGGCCTCGGGAAAGTTGGAGAAATCATCAGTCGCGATGACCTGATCCCCGGCGCCGATCGCGAAGAGGATCTCCGTCGCACCCGGCGAATAGGAGATGATCCGGTCGGGCGGCGCCTCGAAAACGACAGCCGTCTCGCCTGAGTCGATGAACGTGAAGGGGAAGCCAGAGACGCCGGCGGTCTCAGGCGTCGTATCCGAACTGCTGGGCGAGTCGTCGTTAGAGCAGGCGGCGGCGGTCAGCATCGCGAGGAGCGCGACCGCCATCAGAATGGTTCGCCAGTGGTGGCTGTGGATCGTGAGAACGCGCACGAAAACTCCCTCCGGACCTGCGGGTAGAGGGAAAGGAAGCGTGCGGCGATTCTCGCCACGCCGTCTCCTGTCCGCGCAGGTGCGACTAGATGCATGGGCCGGTGCTCTGACTTACCGCGAGACGCGGATCACAGTTGCGGGACAGTGCCGGACTCTCACCGGACTTTCCCAACGCCATGCAGGTTTGAACGGCGGCACGATATCACAGGTGTGGATCAACGCACTATTCGGGGCGAAGGGCGATCGGCGGCGCATCAAGCCGGTCGAGCTCGGATTCAGGCTCCCTTTCCCCGTCGAACGAAGGTGTTCGGATCTGATCGCGCACTCTCCGAACGAAATCCCCGTTATGCAATAACGCATAGCGCCGACTGAGCGCTGCGACTGTGGCATCCACGCTGATCCGAGCTTCTGGGGCAGCGAATCCTTGGGAGGACACGAAGATGACGAATATCATTCTTGTTTGGCGAAATATTTCCGAGATACTGATCTTCGGTTGAGACCCATTGATCTAAGTCCTCTACTGTTTGTGAAATACATTGTGGGTACAGTGCCCTGAGGAGGAGGACTCCACTTGAGCGAGACAAACTATTGGACACGGATGCGCCGCAACCGAATGTCGCGGCGTGGGTTAATGAGCGCCAGCGCAAAGGCTGGTGTTGGCGCGGCGGGCCTAGCCCTCGTGGGCTGTGGCGACGACGACGATGATGACGCGCCTGCTGTCAGTCAGGCGGAGACGCCGGAACCGCAAGCACAGGCGCAAGCTCAGGTTGAGCAGGCGGTTGAGCAGGCCCAGGCGGAACAAGGCGCCGAGCAGGTTGCAGAGCAAGTCGTCGAGCAGGCGGAAGAGCAGGCGGTGGAACAGGCCGCTGTCAGCGAAATCGTTCGCGGCGGCATCTTGCGTTACCCAGGCCCCAACACGACCTGGGACTACATGGACCCGCACCGCGGGATTTTCGGCCCCACCCAATGGGTCATGTCCGACTACATGAACTACCTGATCCGGTGGTTCAACAAGGAACTCGGCATTCTCGAATCCGACATCGGCAGCCTGCCCGAGATTCCCGACGAGGAGACCTACATCTTCTCCATCGACCGGGGCGCGCGCTGGTGGGATCAATTCCCCACCGAGGGTGGCCGCTCGATCACCGCTGCCGACATCGAATTCAACATACAGCGCCAGATCGACGCTGTAGACGCGACCGGCGCGGAAGATGGCACGTTCCTGCAGTCCAGTCTCTACCGCAAGACGGTCGCCACCGATGTCATCGATGAGCAGACCATCGTGATGAAGACGGATGGTCCGGACGCCACCTATCTCACGTCGGTCCACGCCGGGCCGTTCTCCTGGATGACCTCACCGGAAGCCGCGGAGGAGTATGGGGACCGCTGGCGCGATGAGGCGGTGAATGGTGAACTTTCCTCCGGCAGCGGCGCTTTCATCCCCAACGCCAACGCCTGGAACGTGGAGACCCTGTTAGATCTCCCGCGCAACCCGGACTACTGGAAGATGGGCGACGACGGGGCAGCGCTCCCCTATTTGGACGGGACCGAGCAGCACACCATCACGGATGGCACCGCAACAGAAGCTGCGTGGCGCAACAAGCAGGTCGACGCGGCGGCGTTCCCGCTCAGCCTCGTCCAAGTCAATGGAATCATGGAGGACTTCCCGGAGACCCATCAGAGCCGACGGTCCTTCGGTTTCACGATCGGCACAGGCGTCTTCAACTATCTGCCTGAGTGGGCCGGTGAAGATGGGCTCGGGAACCCCTACCTCGACCGCCGCTTCTCCATGGCGATGCAGATGGCAGTGGACCGCTTCCAGATGATCGACACCGTCTACCTGGGCGACGCGCGGCCGAGCGTCAACGGCTTCACGCCGTGGTTCGATGTTGCGTGGGCGCCCCCGGAAGAGGAACTGCTGCAACTGCCGGGCTATCGCGTTGACCGCGACAAGGACATCGCGGAACTGCGTGCCCTCGTCGACGCCTCCGGCTTCGACACCAGCCGCACCATCAACCTCTTGATTCCCGACATCTGGGAAGGTACCTACCCAGGCGTCACCGAGACCGAGCAAGCCATGTTCGAGAACGCTCTCGGCTTCGGCGTCACGTTTGAGGTGCAGCCCTACACGGTGATCGTGGGTCGCCTACAGGACGGCACCTACCCGGGCTCCGGCCCGCAGTGGGGAAACCCGCCGGCGAACCTGGACCCGACCAACGTCTGGAACAACACCCTGCTGCCTGGCGGCAGCGGTAACTGGCCGTCGCTGAACTACGATTTCCAGCCGGTCACGGACATCGTCAATGCGATGCAGACCGAGTTGGACGTAGACGCTCGCAAGGACATGGCTACCCAGGTGACGAACATCCTCACCGGTCAGGATCCGGAGTACGGCCTGGACGGTATCCAGAATGCCTGGGGCGTGATGAACGGGATCCAGCGGGTCGTGGCGCATAACTACACGCACGTTCCGGACGACGAGAACGGTCGCAACGTGTGGCAGTTTGCCCACGCGGCGCACCATTGGGAGAACATCTGGATCGACACGAACCACCCGGACTACCCCGGCTAACCCGCCGAACGTCAGGGCATTCAAAGAAGGGCGGCAGCAATGCCGCCCTTCTTCTCGTCCGACGGAATGTCACGAGCGACGGAGCTCGGCAACATGCCGGCCGCCGCCACGCTGGAGTACACTAAACTAAGTGGAGTCCGGATTCCGTTTGCTACCGGACCGACGAGTCCGCCGACAACGAAGCAGATGACGACGAAGTCCGACGAAAACGATTGGGGAGATGCATGGCTGCGTTGCGAGACTACCTGGACGATCACTTCACGGTCCGCGATCCAGAATATCGTCCCTCCACAGAGATCGATGACGCCGAGAAGGAATCGCTGAAGGAGCGGATCGGTGGCGTCGAGAACTACGAAATCCCCACGCTGCGACGCATGGTTGCCCAACACCCCGAGAACGCTGAGTTTCGCAAGGCACTCGTCTCCGGCATCGTCAGCGCCGAGTATGCGGGCATCGATGCCTTCGGCACGCGCGTCGGGCTTTGGGAGGACTATGACCTTCCTGCCGACCTGCTCATGACGATGATCCGGCAGGAGTGGGATGAGGTCCGCCACGCGCAGCTTGGCACGCAGCTCCTCGAGTCGTACGGGGGAGAGTTTGGGGAGTATCCAGATACTTTGGGAGGCGCCAACCGCGAGCAGGATGCGGAAGGGCGCCCGGTGCGCGGACCGATCGCGACGGACCCCACCGTCTCGCTGTCTGTGGTGAACGTGCAGATTGAAGGCGGCGCGCTGGAGCTTTTCGCGGGCGTCAGCAAGCTCGGCGCGAAAATCGACGATGATCTCATGGAGTTTGTCTACGACTACAACTGGGCGGACGAGGTCGTCCACGTCCAAATCGGCGACTACTTCGTCAACAAGATTGTCGAAGAGACGCCGGAGGAAGAGCGCAAGGCGTTGATGGCGCAGGCGCAGGTTGAGCTGTTTACTTCCGCCCAACGGCAGATTAGCCCCGCCGCCGAAGTGATGGCGTTCATGCAAGAAGAGGCCGAGCGCGCCCGGACCGTGTTGGCCGACGAATAGACTTCCCCGCACGCCCGATCGTGCCGGTCGCCAAGCTGCCCGCCACATCGCGAGTCGACGAAGAAACCAGCCGTATCTCTGACGAGGACACCCTGTGACCTATCGGATCGTGCTTGAGACCTGCTTCAACTGTGGCCTTTGCCGCCGTGTGTGTCCCACGGAAGCGATCAAGTATTACACCACGGGAAGCCGGACCCACATCATCGACGAAGAGTGGTGCGTGGACTGCGACCTCTGCGCGAAGATCTGCCCGGTCGCATGCATTGCATCGCATCCGGCCGTGCAACCGGCCGCGGCGCAGCTTGAACTGGCCAGGGCCAAGGCCCGCGGTTTCGCCAAGAAACAACGCGCCGACCTGCAAGCCGTGGACGCCCGCATCGAGGCCTTCGTTGCGACGACGCCGGCAGGGGATGAGCGGCGGATCGATGACTGAGTACGCCCAAGACACCCGCCGTATTGGTGGCGCGTTCACGGTCGACGAGAACGCCCAGCGGCTCCTGCACTACCGCTTCGCCGAGCAAATCTGTGCGATGACCGGCGCCGCGTGGGCGCCAACCGTCAGCAATATCAAGCTAAAATTCGCCTTATCCGAGTATGCCTATCACGACTCCACTCACTACTACGCGCTGGGTGAGCGCCTTCCGGAGCTGAGGCTCGTGCAGGGCGCGGACCTCGATGCGCCCCCTGGTCGTCGTGGTTCATCGAAAGCGGAACCCCCGAACGAGGCCTTCCTGAAGTTCGTCGATGCCCTGCAGAGCCAAGGGGATCCACTGCTGCGTATCGTGGGACTGTATCGCGTCTTCAAGACGCATCTGGCCGTCAACTATCGCTATCACGCGCAGGCCACTGATCCCGTGAGCGACGCGCCCACCGTCCGCATCCTCAATCACATCCTGCTCGAAGAAGAGGAGCATCTGCGCTGGGGCCAAGCGATCTACGAAGAACTCGCCAACACGGCCGAGCGGAGGCGGGATGCCACGACCTGGCAGGGAGAATTGGAGTCGCTCCTGATTGGCGCCGGCGGTGTCTCCGGCTTGGACGGTTGCTGAACACGGCGGCAACCCAGCTCCCGGGACGGATGTCTAGCGAATGACGTCGCGGGCGAGCAGGCCCACGAACTCGTCGTCGCTGTATCCAAGCAGATCCTTGTACACGTACTCGTTGTGTTCGCCCATGAGGGGCGCGGCACGATGGGGCGCGGCCCGCGTCTCCGACAGCCGGTAGGCCGGTCCGTCGTAGGTGAGTGGACCGATCACGGGATGATCCGTCTTCCAGAGATGCCCGCGATGCCGGATCTGAAGATCCGCCTCCACGTCTCCAGTCGTCGCGACAAGATGCGCCGCAACCCCGTGCGATTGCATCAGGTCTTGTACCTCCTCCGCCCGCCGTGCCGCGGTCCACACCGCCACTGCCTGCTCCAACTCCTCTTGGCGGCTGAGACGGCCGGACGCCTGGTCCAGGCTGGCGTCGGCGGCCCAATCCGTCCGCCCCAGCAGTTCGCAGAGACCCCGCCAGGCTTCGTCCGAAGTCACGGCGACCGCGCACCAACGATCATCGCCCAGACACGGAAAGACACCATGCGGGGCATGCTCGGGGTGCCGGTTCCCCAAGCGTCGGGCTTCGTCTCCCGTATTGAGGAAGCGGACCAGAGCGGCATCCAGCCCGTAGATCGTCGACTCCAACTGCGAGAGGTCAATGTATTGCCCCTCGCCGGTGCGCTCACGATGGTCGACCGCCGCCAGCAACGCTGAGGCCGCGCAGTACGTGGCGAACCAATCGGTGTAGGCCACTCCCGTCCCCACTGGTGGCCGGTCCGGCCAGCCTGTGAGACCGGTGATACCCGCCGTGGCTTGCAGAATCAAACCGAAGCCTCGGAATGCCTCGTGCGGCCCGCCCTGCCCCTCCATCGACATCGAGATCATGATCAGATCCGGCTTGATCGCGCGTAGTGATTCGTAGTCGAGCCCCACTTCTCGCATGAAGCCGGGCGTGAAGCTCTCGGTCACGATGTCGCTTTGCGCGACCAAGCGTCGAGCGACTTCCGCCGCTTCCGGAGCGCGCAAGTTGAGCTGAATAGCCAGTTTGTCGCGATTGTGATTCACCCAGTAGGCGCTCCGGTCCAGTCCTTCCACGTCCGGGGCCAGCGGTCCGCTTCCCCGGAACGTATCTGGCCTCAGCGACGACTCCACCCGGATCACCTGTGCCCCGTGCCAAGCGAACTGTTGCGACGCGTTCGGACCGACGCCAACCCAGGAGAAATCGGCGATGCGTAGACCCTGGAAGAGTTGCCGTGCCAAACCGGCGTCCGGTTCGATCTCCGCTGCAGTGCTGTCCGCCCTGGGGAGCGGCACCGTTCGCAGCTCCTCCCGAAGCACGGCGTTGTCCGCGCCGGGCGACGGCGCGCCGCCGCGGCGCCACGGCGTCGCTGACATCTTGAAGGGCGCTCCCGGTTGCCGCAGCGGCGTCGATAGGTCCGGGTGCGAGACTTCCTCGTAGTACTCGCGGAAGAGGAGCTGAGGATTCTCCGCCAGATCCTGCATCCGGCTCACCGGACAGATCATCAAGCCCCGCTGCTGACCATCCTCGTAGAGGTCATTCGTCGTGCGCGCTGCGAAGAAGGGAATGAGGTCTCCCTCCAACTCCGCCACCTCGTCAGCGGAGGGCATCGCCGATCCGACCAATGCCCGCTTCGACCAGCGATCGACTTCGAACCGCCGCGCTGCGCCTTCATCGTCGAGCCACTTTCCCAGCGCGCTGAACGTTTGGGGCACCCGGATGAACGCGACATGCCCATCGCTGCTGGCGAAGATCATCCGCGTGCCCACATTGCCGAAGGCGCGGCCTCCGCCCGCCCGATGCGTGATCATCCCCTCCATCGCGTAGTACAGACGCGCGTTTCCCAACGCGTTCGAGACCGCGTCTTGCATTGAAACATCGACGTGCTGCCCTCGCCCCGTCGTCTGACGCGCCCGCAGCGCCAGCAACGCTCCCACGGTCGCTTGAACGCCCGCCAGAGCGTGGCCCTGCTCCGCCGTGACCCGGACTGGGGCGCGGTCGCGGTCGCCGCACAGCTTGAGCAGGCCCCCTGCCGCCATGCCGATCAGATCTGAACCCTGCCAGCCTGCCTTCGGCCCATCCTGGCCGAATGGCGTGATCGACGTGTAGATCAAGTCGGGCGCAACAGCGCGCAGGTCGTCATAGCCCAGACCGAGCGACGCCAGCTCCCCGCCTTGCTGCAGTCCCCAGCCCGACTCGACCAAGATGTCCGCCGTCGTTGCGAGTCGGCGCAGGAGATCGCGATCGGCGGCGTCTTCGAGATCGAGCGTGAGTGAGCGCTTGCCGCCGTTCATGAACAGCCAGTAGAGGCTTTCGGCTTTGTTGGCCGCCTTGCTCATGTCTGGGTCGAGGAAGGGAGGCTTTCGACGATCGGCGTGCCCCTCGGGAGGCTCGATTCGAATCACGTCCGCGCCCAGCCCGGTCAGCATGACCGTGCAGAGCGCCCCCAACTCGCCGGACAGGTCAACTACCCGATACGGCGCGAGGGCCCCCGACGAATCAGCAGACATCAGCATCTCATCCCTTGAACCAGCGTCATCCAACTCCGCCATAGTGCCCACAAGCGGTGCGGCGAACAATGTTCTAGGACGATCGGAAGTCGCTGCTCCGCGCCGTGCGAAGCCAATTCTCGCCTCCGCGCGTACCTGTGGTTATGCCTCGGCGTCGAATCAGTCTCCTCCTACTGGTCATCGCGGCGATGATCTCCGCAGCCTGCGCCGGCGCAGACGACGAGCCCCGTGTCTTCGAACCGCTCCATCCGGATGCGGCGCCCATGTCCGTTCCCGAGTTCGAGGACGCGCTGCAGGGCATCGTCCGTGCTCTCGATCTCAGCATCCAGGAGGCCCGATCGCCGTTGGACTCCGCGCGGGGCATCGGCAACTTCCTCACAGCCCAGGCCATCGTTCTCCCGGGCATTCCCTCCCGCTTCCAGAGGGCGCTCGAGGAGGTAGCCCTGCTCGCCCCCCCGCTGAATTGGCAGCACGATCACGCGCGTTTCGTGACCGAACATCGGGACTTGCTGCGCAAGCGCATTCAGCTGTTTGGAGCGCTCATCACGCACGCGAACGACGTCGCGGGCGCGCTGGCCGGCGAAATCGAAGAGCGGTTCGCCGCGATGCTCGCGGAGCTCGACCCTCGCTTCCTGGAGCTCACCGCAGCCTTCTTCGATCCGCGCCGTTACGCCGCAACCCTCGGTTGAGATGTGCAAAGGGTCTCGTGACAGGAGACATAAATGAGAACGATGATCGATCGCATAGCGCGGGTGCGAGTGGTCGGCTTGTCACATAAACCGTTCAAGCTGCTACCATCCTTCCTAGTCAATGGTTCTCCTCGTCCGGAAGATTCGGCAATGGGAAACCATTTGGTCCGCCAAGCAGCGACTGGAGGAGTAAAAGAGTGACGACCACGCAGACGTACACGGAAGAGACCACCTCGGTCACAGGGCTATCGGTACGGGTGCTGCGGGGCGGGCAGGGACCAAGCCTGGTCTGGCTGCATCACTCGACCGGAAGCGTCGGCTGGTTGCCGGTGCACGAGAAGCTCAGCGAGAACTTCACCGTCATCGTGCCGGACTTGCCGGGTTTCGGTCAGTCAGACCGTCCGGTCTGGGCCCGTCATCCCCGTGATCTCGCCCTCCTCATGAACCGCGTTATTGACAAGTTGGACTTGGGCCCCGTCACGCTGGTCGGCGGGGGTTTGGGCGGCTGGATTGCCGCCGAAATGGCGACGATGAACGATACCGCTCTCAGCAGCCTGGTCTTGATTGGTGCCGCCGGCGTTCAGCCGGACGAGGGCGAGATCATGGACCTGATCATGTTCGACTTTGAGGAGTACGTGAAAAACGGCTTCAGTAGTGACGACGCCTTCACCGCAATCTTCGGCGAAGAGATCGAAAGCGACTTGACGACGCTGTGGGACTTCAGCCGGGAAATGACGGCACGGATCACTTGGAAGCCCTGGATGTTCTCCCGGCAACTCGTGCCGATCTTGGCGGAGATGGAGACGCCCACGCTGTTGATTTGGGGCGAGCTCGACCGCGTTGTTCCGGTGAATTGTGGCGAGCTGTATCAGAAGCACCTGGCCAACGCTCGCTTGGATGTCGTCGGTGGAGCGGGCCATTTGGTGGAGTTGGAGCAGCCGGACGAGACGGCGGCTAAGATCACGGAGTTTGCGTCCGGCTGAGCCTGACGACTCGAACGTAGGAACCAAGCAGGGGCCGCGCGCCAGTCGCCCTGCTGCAGAGGGGATACACATGTTCATTGGCTACTTCACCGAGCGTCCTTATCAAGACCCGAACTCCGGCTACTTCGGAGCGACGGGGCGCGGAATTGAGGACCTGAGTCTCTCGAATGCGGACTACAACCCCAAGCTGGGGGCGGATCTCTACAACCGCTACCTGGATGAGAAGGTCTACGCCGAAGAGATGGGCTTTGATGGCTTGATGTTGAACGAGCATCACAGCACGCCCTTCTGCATGGGCGGCGTGATGAACGTGGAAGCCTCCATCCTGGCCCGGATCACCAAGAAGGCCAAGATTGTCCTGCTCGGCAATGTTCTGCCGATTTGGGAAGACCCGCTTTGGCTGGCGGAGGAGCTCGCCGAGATCGACATGATCTCGCGTGGCCGCCTCGTCGCGGGCTGGGTCCGCGGCACGGGACGTGAGAGCGTCGCACACAACTCCCAGCCGCCCTTCAACTGGGATCGCTTCCAGGAAGCCCACGACTTCGTCGTCAAGGCTTGGACCACACCTGGCCCCTGGCGCTGGGAAGGCGAGCATTACAACTTCCGTTACGTGAACCCTTGGGCGCGCCCCTACCAGGACCCGCACCCGCCCATCTGGATCCCCGGCATCCTCTCGCGGAACACCGTCGATTGGGCCGCCAAGCACCGCTATCCCTACATCATGTTGGCGACGGACCTGGAGCCCACCAAGGAATCGTTTGCCTACTACGCCGAGAAGGCCCTGGAGTATGGCTACGAGGCTGGGACCCAGCACAACGGCTATCTCTTCAAGGTCCACGTCGATGAGACCGAGGAGCTGGCGGACGAGGTCGGCCGAAAGTTCGTGCAGGGCCCCAGCAACCCCTTCCTCGAAGGGAATCAGGGCAGCGTGCAGGCCAATCTCCAGAACCTTCCCGGGATGACCTCCCGCACCGCCGTCCTGCCAACGGTGAAGAGCTTCGGGGCTGCATTCGCCCGTGGTCGCGCTGCGGACCAAGCAAAGATCGGCGGGGTCTCCTCTGAGCAGGCGGATCAGGATGAGCAGGAGGCCGGCGACGCGCTCGGCTCCTACAACTCCCAGAAGGAGCGTTACACGATCATCACGGGTACCCCCAAGACGGTGATTCCCAAGATCAAGCACGTCTTGGAAACCCTGCGCCCAGGGAGCATCTTCTTCTGGGATGGCGATGGCGCCATGACCCACGAAGAGTCCATGCGCTCGCTCAAGCTCATGGGCGAAGAGGTACTCCCCGCCGTCCGTGAGATCGGCAAGGAACTCGACCTGAACAGCCCGTTCGAGGTTGATCCCGCGACCAACTTGCCGATTCTCTCCCCGGCCGACTGATCGCGCTCAGCGCAGCGATATGAGGGGGCGTCCATCGGGGCGCCCCTTTTTCGTGCGGAGACTGTCTCACGGGATGCGCAGCGAGAGGGACCAGCGTGCCATCAGCCCGACGACCGACCGACCTGACCGATGTCGTCGTCATTGGCGGGGGTCCGGCGGGGAGCGCGGCGGCCACGCTCCTGGCCGATCAGGGCTGGAGCGTCCGGCTCTTTGAGCGTGACCGCTTCCCCAGGGAGCATGTCGGAGAATCGCTCCTGCCGGCATCCCTCCCCATCCTCGATGCGCTCGGCGTACTGCCCGCCGTGCAGCAGGCCGGCTTCATTGAGAAGTACGGCGCCACGATGGTCTGGGGCACCGATGCTGAGCCCTGGAGTTGGTACTTCCGGGAGACCAACCCCGAGCATCCTCATGCCTACCAGGTCTGGCGGCCGACCTTTGACAAGCTGCTTCTCGATAACGCCGCGAAGCACGGCGTTGATGTTCGCGAGGAGCACCGCGTCATCGACGTCAGCTTCGGCCCCCCCGGGGCCGAGCTTCACGTTGTGACTTCAAGTGGCGTCGAGCTCGACGTTAAGGCCCGCTTCGTCGTCGATGCCAGCGGTCAAAATGGACTGATCGCACACAAGCTCAACCTGCGTCAAAACGACGACTATTTTCAGAATCTCGGCATCTACGCTTACTTCGAAGATGCCGCCCATCTCGACCCGCCTGACGATGGCAACATCTTCATCGAATCCTATCCCGAAGGCTGGATCTGGATGATTCCGCTCTCCGGCGGCCGCACAAGCGTGGGCGCGGTCGTGGACAGCCGAGCGGGGCAGACTGCCATACAGGATCAGGGCCTTGCCGAGTTCTTCCAGTCGCAGCTCGCGCAGGCACCGCGGGCGAGCGCCCTGCTCACGGACGCGCATCGCTACGACGGTCCCCATGTCGTCCGCGATTGGTCCTACGTTGCGGAACCCCTGATTGGTGAGGCGCACATCCTGGTTGGTGACGCTGCCTGTTTCGTCGATCCGCTCTTCTCGTCCGGCGTGCATCTAGCCCTCTCCTCCGCCATGCTCGGCGCCGCCTTCGTCACCACTGCCCTACGCAATCCGGGCATGGCGGCGCCCGCGTCTGAGGTCTACGCCGAGCTCTATATGCAGCAGTACCGGCATTTTCGTGAGTTGGCACGACTCTTCTACGCCAGCAACCGCTCCGTCGACTCGTACTTCTGGGAGGCCCGCAAGATTCTCGAGGATGATGCCAGCACGCCACGCGAAGCCTTCATCCGTGCAGTTGCCGGTCAGCCACCCCAGGGCTACGAGCGCGTGGTCTTGCAGCGGGGCGACGCCCCCCCGGCCTTCGCCGCTGATGTGCGGGCGCTGGAGGAAGAACGTGAACGCCGATCCGCGTGGTGGGACCAGTCGCTGGCCGTCACCGCCACGCGCCAAGCCCTTTACGAGATCACGCCTCGCCGAGGTGCCGAGGTCGAGGTCGTACCCAAGCCGATCTTGGAGGGCGGCGAGTTCGTCTGGGGCAGAGTCTTAGTCACCCCAAATCGGCGGGAGGGTACGCCGGTCAGTTCCCTGATCGAGCGGCTGCTTGAGCTTTGCGATGGCCAGCGCCCGCTCCGGGAGATTCTTGGGCTGCTCATCGAGGGACGCGACGGCGAGGAGTCCGAGCAGATCTTGTCCGCATCGATGACCGCCTTCAAGATTTTGTTCATTGACGGGGCGATCGGCGGGATCGAAGAGAACGCGGAGACGACCCGCTAAGATTGAGCGCATGCCGCAATCCACGAGTGAGGTCGCCTAGTGCTCGGTACCATTCACCAAATCAACGCCTCGAGCGGGGGTGTCCCCAAGTTGCCGTTGCCAGAGGCAACGGTCGGTCCTCGGGGCATCACCGTCGACGACCAGTGGGACAAGCGGCACCACGGTTCGCCAGAGCAGGCGCTGTGCCTCTTCGCCTTGGAGGTCATTGAGGCGCTCCAAGCGGAAGGACACGGGATCTATCCGGGCTCCACCGGTGAAAACATCACCACGCAGGGCATCGAGTGGACATCGGTCCGGCCCGGAGCCCGGCTTCGCTTCGGCAACGACCTTCTGATCGAAGTGACGGACTACGCCAGCCCCTGCAAGACGATCACCAGTTCCTTCCTCGGCGGAGATTTCAACCGCATCAATCATCAAGTGGCGCCGGACGCCAGCCGTATCTACGCCAAGGTGCTGGAAGTCGGCGTCATTCGTCCGGGTGATCGGGTGGAGCTTCTGGAGGAGGAGACGGCGCAGCGGGTGGCGCGCCGCGAGGTGCGTTCCTATCGCTGGCCCCGGGACTTCCAGGACTAGCGGACACTCGGGCAATGCCAGCCGTTGGTGCAGTGCTCGTCCGACCTCGTCGCCACGGTGCGTTTGCCAGCGGATCATCGCCCGGTAGCGTCGGCGGTTTTCCGCCACCGTTGCCCGTCGGGTCCGCCTGCGACTCTCGGTGGGCCCATGCCCCGCTCACGATGACGAGTGCCCCGAGGCCAGGAGCAGGATGAGGGCCTCATCGGCGAAACCGCTCGTGGCGCTGTCCAAGATCGCCTCGAAGTCATCGATGATGCGGATTCTGTTTTCGATCAGCGTGGCGGGCCAATCGTCGGAGTCGTCACGGAGCGCATCCTGAATCTCGTCCGCGGCGACGCCGTCATAGAGCGGACCAGCGGCCGCCGCCACAAGCACCGCGGAGATACACAACGCGCCCGCGCCCCACAGTATCCGCGTCGACCAGCGGCGTCCGCCCAAGAGCCCAATCACGATCGCCAATACTGCGACCACCGCTAACAATCCCCAGCGGACCGATGTCGTGAGCCGCCCCACCCACTTCCGTACCTCGTCCACATCCGCCCGAGTCTGGAGGCCATCCAGGTCCGTGCCGTAGATCCCCTCCAGCGTCAACGTCCAGCCCGACTGAAGCGCCTGAAGGTTGTTGCGCGGGTCGTCCACCACACTGTCGAGGCTGACCCCGAGGCGCTCTTCGAAGTCCGCTTCGTTGAGGATGTAGCCGTCGCGCGCTAGCGCCTCAGGCGTCCGATCCAAAAGTGCGGCAAAGACGGGCGCAAGATTCTCGCGCCCGCGGAATGAGACTTCGATCGCGAAGTCGTCCCGTTCGCCCAGGAGGAATGGCACCAGCGTCTCTAGGGACGAGAACACCGATTCCGTGAACCACTCCGCCGCGTCCTCGCGGTCGGCCAGACGAAGAGCGAGGGCCGCTGTGGGATCCGTCTCCTCAAAGTCCTCGATCTTGCCGTCGATCAACTCATCCACGATCAGGCGTCCCAAACCCAGCTCCCGGAAGGCCACTTCCAGCTCCGATTGGCCGTTGCCCCGGGCTTCGGTAGAGGGCTCCGTCGCGGCTCTCAACCGCTCATCGAAGCGAGGGGATCGTGATCGTGTCGGAGTCGTTCAGGAGATAGGGAATGAACTGGTCGATCAGGTCCTCGGTCTGTTCCTGGACGTAGGACGGCGGCACGACGACCCGCATGAGACGAACCATTGCCTCCTGCGCCGCTTGGTCACGCGGAATCTGCGCCCCGTCCAGGCTGTCGGGAAGGACATCGTCCGGGTTCTCGAGCAGATTTCGCACGGCAGCCGGATAGATGTCGTCATTCAAGAACGCGTAGACATCCAACCGGCGCAGTTCGGATTTCAGATGATCGGGCGAGAGCACCCTGTCGTGGAATTCCTCGACGGCGATGGCCGCCACGAGGAACGCCAATAGAGACAGCCCGAGCCAGACGGCCACGACGCGGCGGAAGATGATCATGTCGTTGATTGTCGACGCTCGACTGGCGTCCGGCCAACCCCTCCACGGCCCTTCTCCGCCCCTTGCTCTCCGCCCGCCCCTCGCCCTCGGGGATGCAGCGCATGATCCCGTAGACTGGCGCCAAGGAGAACCTGTGACGCACACTGAGCTTTGGAGCGCCGTCCGCGCCGCCGTCGATGGGCATGCCCATGAGTCGCTACCCGGCGACGGACACATGGCCGCCGCCGTCTTGATCGGTCTCGTCCCCTACGAGTCAGGCCCTCACGTCATCTTCCAAGTCCGGTCCCACGATGTTGAACACCACAAGGGTGAGATTTCCTTCCCCGGCGGTGCCGCCGACCCTGCGGACGCTGACCTCCGGGCCACGGCGCTGCGCGAGTCGCAGGAAGAGCTGGGTATCGATCCGGCGCACGTGGAGGTGTTGGGCGAGCGGAGCCACTACATCACTCATACCGGGTTTCACGTCACGCCCTATGTGGGCATCCTCGATCGCGCGCCCTACCCCTACGTTTCCAGCGAGATTGAGGTGGCCGAAGTCCTGGACATCCCTCTTCGGCATCTTCTCGATAGGGAAACCTGGTCGCACATCGATCGCGAGCGCGATGGCGTGCAGTTCCAGATGCGGTCCTATCACTGGCAGGAGCACGTCGTCTGGGGCGCGACAGCGATGATGCTCCGCAGCTTCCTTGCCGACGTCGCCACCCAGCTCAGGATTGATCACTAACCCGATTCGTCTCGTGCTCCTGGCTCCCCGCCCGTCACCATCAACACATCGCCTGTGAGTGCGGCGAACAACATCGCACCGTCCGCCGTCCGGAAGATGACCTCCAGCCCATCGATCACCTCGGTCTCCACGATCCCCTTCGCCACCCAGGTATGCGGTCCGCAGTGGGCATCGACCCGCGCCAGGGACGGCCACATCACCAATCGCAAATTACCCGGCTCCCCCCGATGCTCGATCGCGAACACCGGCTCTCCATCGGCGGGCTCGTAGGGTTCGGTCAGAACCTCCACGCCGAATAAAGCCGCGACTGCTCGCACGGCTTCCGCATTCACACCAGCAAAGCTCTCGCGGTGCTTGAGAGGAGCCCGCGAGGGAGGTGCCGGGTCGGTGGATGAGCCGTCACTCACGAGGTTGGCCCCGTGGTGATGGAGGCTGCGGTCGTGTTCTGCCGTGAGGTGATCCACTTTCCTCTCCGGCACCCGCCGATGACGGTGCTTTCAGTTGGCCCGCCTGGTTCGCGGCGCGTTTGCCGCCCGCCAGATCCGGCTCCCGTCCGGTGCTGCCGGGTTGATAGTAGTGCTTCCCCACCAAGCCCTCCGGCAGGTGCGTCTGGTCCTCCGCGACGTTGTCCTCCCGGTCGTGGGCATACTGATAGCCCGTGCCGTAGCCCAGCGACTTCATTAGCCCGGTCGTGGCGTTCCGCAAGTGCAGTGGGATCGGTAGGTCGCCGTGCTCCTGCACGTCGGCCAGCGCTCGCTGGTACGAGGTCAGAGCGGAGTTGCTCTTGGGCGCCAAGGCCAGATAGATCGCCGCCTGGGCCATCGACAGATACCCCTCCGGCAGGCCCACGAAGTGCACCGCCTGCTGCGCCGACATCGCCACGCCGAGGGCGCTCGGATCGGCGAGCCCGATGTCCTCGGACGCCAGAATCACCATCCGCCGCACAATGAACAGTGGATCCTCTCCCGACTCGATCATCCGCGCCAGCCAGTACAGCGCGGCGTCCGGATCCGATCCGCGCAGCGATTTGATGAAGGCCGAGATCGTGTCGAAGTGCGCGTCGCCACCCTTGTCGTAGTGCAGCCGCCGCTGAGCGACCGCCTCAATTGTCGCGACAGTCACCAACTCTTCCCCGGCCGCCTCCGCGTCACGTACGGCCAATTCGAGGTTGTTGAGTCCCGCTCGTGCGTCACCACCCGACAGTTCCGCTAACGCGTCCAGAGCCTCGTCGGCCACCGCCATCGCGGACGTGCCTAGTCCCCGATCTGGATCGGCCAGCGCCCGCTCTAACAGCGTGCGCACGTGTCGTGGTTCCAAGGGGCGCAGCGTGAACACCCGCGACCGCGAGAGCAGCGGACCGATCACTTCGAACGACGGGTTCTCTGTCGTCGCCCCGATCAACGTCACCGTCCCGTCTTCGACGTACGGAAGCACGGAGTCCTGCTGCGCTTTGTTGAAGCGGTGAATCTCATCGATGAACAGGATCGTGCGCTGTCCGCCGTCGCGGCGTCGGGTCTGCGCGTCGGCGATTGCCACGCGTAGATCCGCGACCCCTGCCGCGACCGCCGAGATCGCCGTGAAGTATGCGTTCGTCGACCGCGCCACAATGCGCGCGATCGTCGTCTTGCCGCTCCCTGGCGGTCCCCACAAGATGCAGGAGGGGACCAGATCAGACTCGATCGCCCGCCGCAGCGGTCGCCCTTCGCCCACGATGTGTTCCTGGCCCACGAACTCAGCCAGCGTTCGTGCGCGCATCCGCGCTGCCAACGGCGCCCGTGGGTCGATGGCGTCGACATCGTCGAAGAGGGTGGGGCCGGGAGGGGGACGGTTCGTGGCTCTGCGTGGCGGCATGCGCACAGCCTAGTTCAGTGGCAAGCGCTTGTGGCGCGAATCGAACCGCGTCCCGCCCCGATCGCTACAGGATGCGCAGGCGTTTAGGGACCTTCTTGCGCTGCTCCAGCCAAGATTGATACAGAGTTTCCGCACGGCCCTGAGCGATCTTCCAGTGCCGCTCCGGATCCCTCTTGGCTTCCGGGTGGGCGCTGAGCCAGGCGTCCCGCACATCTCCGGCACGGAGATCACCCACCATCGCCCCGCGCAGCAAAGCCGCGCGCAAGATCTCGTGTGCCTGTCCCCGTGGGACCAACGGGGCGCCGGTTGAACTCGCCGGGCGGAACTGCATCACAGCCACGTCCACGAATCCGACCAACGAGTCCGCATCGATTCCGGACGTGGCGCCCAGAATGTCCTGCGTCGCCCGTTTCTCCGCCACGTACGGCTGGACGGCGGCCATATCCTCGTAGAGCTGCCCTAAGAGGCGCATCGGGAAGCGTTCTCGGCGTCCCGAGAGTAAGAGCATCGCCCAAAAGGCCGGGTGGGCGACGTTGCTCAGATCCCAGCCTGAGACACCGGCAGCGCCGCTTTCGCCCTTACGAGGCTTCAACGGCTTGAGGAAATCATTCGCCGCAATATGCAGAATCGACCGGCGTCGCTTATAGCCCTGGGGGCGGCGATCAATGGCGGCTGCGATCCGGCGGAGAACCATGTACGCAGCCTACCGGGCCTACGTCGCCAACACGACGATCGTCACGCCCTCGCCGCCGTCGCGGCGGTCTGCTCCTTCGAAGCGTGACACGAGCGGATGGGACCCCAGCATCTGTCGCACGGCCTGTCGCAGAGTTCCCGTTCCCTTGCCGTGGACGACCTCGAGTCGCTGGTTCCCAGCCCGATAGGCGCGGTCAATGAACTCCTCCACCGTCGGCAACGCCTCGTCGAGCGTTTGCCCACGCACCTCGATCCGGGATCCGGGGTCGGGTGGCGGACCGGGCACGACCGCAGGCTCCGTCTGGCGACGTCCGGGTGCGCTTCGCTTGATGATCTGGTCGCTGTTGACTCGCGTGCGGAGGGCGCCAAGCTGCACTTCCAAGTGACCGTCGCTCCCCACCTCGGAGAGCGCCTCGCCCGGTTGGTCGACGCCCTCGAGGTAGATCGCATCGCCAATTCGGATCGAAGTGGGATCCGGCCGCGCCTGTCCCTGCCGTCGGCTCCGGCGGCGCTGTTGCGAGATGCGCTCCCGGCGCACCCGCCCCAAGCCTTCGCTGGCCTCGTCGGCCTGCGTGATCGCACCCTGAACGCTGGTCGCGGGCATGGCTGGCTGTTGCAACGATACCTTGCGCTGCTTGGCGAGCTCCTTCTCGGCAGTGCGGATCGCTCGACGCAGATCCGCCAGCTCCCGCTCCATCTCCGCTTCAGTGCGGGCGATCAGTGCCTCGCGCTCTAGCTCGATCTCATCGCGACGCTTGCGCAGCCCTTCGCGGATCTCTTCGGCCTCCTGTCGCGCGAACTCCTCCGCCCGGCGCGAATCCTCCGCCGCTGATCGCTCCGTCTGCAGGTCGCCCAAGAGGTTCTCGACCGTCGCCTGGTCTGGTGAGATATGTGCGGTCGCCTCCTCCAGCACGTCCTCCGGCATGCCCAGACGACGCGCAATCGCGATGGCATTACTGCGGCCGGGCAACCCCATCATCAGGCGGTACGTCGGCGCCAGCGTCTCGGGGTCGAACTCCACCGACG
>Ga0114996_10000631_pt1 | contig 49255 bp, 43 predicted proteins | sample ArcticOcean_MG_C_4_FD_87039 | JGI IMG/M metagenome (GOLD analysis project Ga0114996, IMG submission 87039) | Marine microbial communities from western Arctic Ocean - ArcticOcean_MG_CB4_134 | ecosystem: Environmental > Aquatic > Marine > Oceanic | place: Arctic Ocean: Canada Basin | collected... | reverse complement strand
CCACCGCCGCGGTGGCCTCCGAGGCGCGGACACCTGAGGAGGTCATCGCCGAGACGCTGGCCACGCGTATCTCCGAGCGAGGCGCGACCCGCGCAGACGACCGATCCACAGACGCGGCTATGGAAGATCGCAAGCGCGAGGGATACTTCTAGGATGGACCTGCTCCGTATCGCGACCGCTGGTTCTGTGGACGATGGCAAAAGCACTCTTATCGGGCGCCTGCTGTTCGATTCGAAATCGCTTGATGACGACGTGCTCGCCGCCGTAGAGGATGCGAGCAGGCGTCATCATGGCGACTACGTGAACCTTGCCCTCGTCACCGACGGCCTGCGGGCCGAGCGCGAGCAGGGGATTACCATAGACGTGGCCTATCGCTACTTCTCGACACCGCTCCGCAAGTTCATCCTGGCCGACACACCGGGGCACGTGCAGTACACGCGCAATATGGTCACGGGAGCCTCCACCGCCGAGGTGGCCTTGATTATGGTGGATGCACGTAACGGGGTGGTGGAGCAATCTCGACGCCACGCGGTCATCGCGTCACTGCTTGGCATCGATCACATCATAGTTTGTGTTAACAAGATGGATCTGGTGAGCTACGACGAGCGCGTGTACGAGAAGATACGAGCCGAGTTCGCCGCGCTGATGGCCAGGATTGGAGTGCCTGATGTGACGTATATTCCCGTGTCGGCGCTCCACGGCGACAACGTAGTAGAGCCGTCGACGCAGATGTCCTGGTATAACGGCGAGCCGCTTCTGCACCTCTTGGAACGAATCCCGGTGCGCCAGTGTCTCGACTCTCTGCCGCTGCGGCTGCCGGTGCAGTACGTGGTGCGGCCACTCCGCGCCGAGCACCACGACTACCGAGGCTATGCAGGTAGCATCGCTTCTGGCGTGATACGCACGGGCCAACGGGTGCGCCTCTTGCCCTCAGGCCAGGAGAGCGTGGTGACCGCCATCGAGGCACCGTGGGGCCCAGTGGAAGAAGCCCGCGCCCCCGATGCGCTCACCGTCCTCATCGCTGACGACTTGGACATCACGCGGGGCGAGATGCTCTGCGCGCTAGATGATCCGCCCCGGACGACCCAGACGATCGAGGCGATAGTGTGCTGGATGGACGAGCGTAGTGCTCTGTGCCAGGGGGACGTCTACCGTATCAAGCACACGAGCCGTTCCGCCAAGGCTATGGTTACCAGCGTCGACGCGCGGTTCAGCATCGCATCGCTCACGGGAGAGCCTGGTGTTGAATCGCTGGAGCTGAACGAGATCGGGCGGGTGAGCCTCAGGGTCAGCGTGCCCTTGGCGTGCGACGACTACACCCGCAACCGCATCAGCGGCAGTTTTATCCTAATCGACGAGGGCACGAATGCGACTGTGGCTGCGGGAATGATCGGTGAGCCGAACTTCTCGTTCAATCTTCCGGAGCACTAACCCCCGGAGCGTTAGCCTTTCAAGATATCCGAGAGACGCTCGCCGATCATGACGACGGTGACGTTGGTGTTGGCGTGGGTGACTGTGGGCATGATGGATGCGTCGGCCACGTAGAGGTTGTCGAGGCCGTGAACCTTCAGCTTGCTGTCGACGACGGCCATCGGGTCGGAGGCCGGCCCCATCATGCATGTGCCCACACCGTGGTGGTAGCTGTCGTAGGTCGACTGTGCATATTCGGCCCAATCCTCGGCAGGACCCGGTTGCACGAGCGGTCCGTAGAACGGTTTCATCAGGTCTCCCTCGACGAAATCCTGGATAAATTGCATGGCCGTGGTCATCGCTTTGACATCGTCCGGGTGCTGGAGCATGGCGTCTGCGATGATGGGGAGCTCGCGCGGATCGGTGCTGGCGAGGTGTACGCGGCCCCTCGCGCGTTGCTCGATCAGGTTCGCGGCAACGGGCATTAATGGGGCCAATCCCTCGACTACCACAGGCGCGCGCATATAGATATGGAAGTTAGCGTTGGCCAGGGATGGATCGCTCTTGAACAGCAATCGGAACCCTGACACGACCCAGTCGGGATCGAAGCCTGGGTAACCTTCGAACACCATGTTCACAGCGGCATGGTCCTGGTAGTTACCTCCGACGCCTTCCAGCGCGTGAACGACCTTGATGCCGAGCTTCTCTAGCTCGGCAACGGGACCGACGCCCGAAAGCTGAAGGATCTGTGGGCTGTGGTAGACGCCCGCGCTCAGTACCACCGTATCCGCCGCAGCGGTCAGAGTCTCGCCGTCGTGTTGATACACGACCTCATTTACCCTGGTACCGTCAATCGTCAGCGAAACCACGGGGGCATCGGCGATGATGTGCAGGTTGACCCGCTCGCGAGCGGGTCCCAGGTACGCGACCGCTGTTGACTGGCGCAGTCCGTCTTTGACGTTCTGGGCGCCTGGGCCGATGCCCTGAGGATCGGGTACGTTCAGGTCACGACTCATCTCGTATCCCAGGCCTGTTGCTCGGTCAACGAACGCTTCGATGGGGCCAGAGCGGGGGTCATCGAACGAGAACCCACGCTTCACCGTCAGCGGCCCACTGTTCCCATGGTGAGGGCTGTCGCCGAAGTCCTGGTCCGATTCAATGCGGCGAAGCACCGGTAGGGTGGCCTCGTAGGACCATCCCGGATTGCCGAACGACTCCCAGGTGTCCAGGTCATGCTGCGTCGGGCGCACCACGCCCATCATGTTTACGGATGATCCGCCGCCCATGATCCGGCCAGCAAGCGGGTAGTACGTACTGCCGTCGATCTTGCGGGTCGTGGGGTACATGATGACGTAGTCGGACTGCAGGATGGCCCGGTTTCCTCCCGCACCGCTCGCAATTATCTCGGGAAGGGGTAGCGGGTCGGGACCCGCCTCCAGGAGCAACACCTGCCGAGTGGGGTCTTCCGATAAGCGGGCAGCGGCAGTGCACCCTGCTGATCCTCCGCCGATGACGATGACGTCGTAGACACGTTTCTGTTGCTGCATGGATGACCTCCGGGCAGGTGGATTTACGGTGAACGAGGCGAAGGATACTCCCGTTTCGCGTTTCAGGCGCGGAGAGGATTGCCTGGTGCGCCGAGGTGGAGTAGGCTCGCGCCAATCTAGTCAAGTCGTAAAAGGGGATGCCATGGTTATGAAGGGCACTGACATGAAGATCGCGGACACGCCGTCCGAAGGTCTGACGGATTTCCGCATACCTGACGCCTACGAGGATTGGCTCGCCAAAGAGAAAGTCCTTGTCCACACCACGTTCTACATCCCCAACATGCACGAGATTGAGGTCGGTCCGTGGGAGCGCAAGGGTGGTGAGGGAGCGGTGGTGCATATCGACAACAACCACATGCCCAACGATATGCACGTGGTGGACATAAGGCCGAGCGGCAAGTCCGAGCCCGAGCACCACATGTACGAGATCAATTTCTACATCGTCTCCGGCCGAGGCGCGACGACAGTGTGGACGGATGAGAACAAGAAACAGACGTTCGAGTGGGGCGCAGGTGCCTTGTTCACGGTTCCTTTGAATGCGTGGTACCAGCACTTCAACGGAGCTGGCGATGAGAAGGTCCGCTACATCGCGACAACCAATGCACCGCCGATGATGCGCATGTTCAGGGACGAGAATCTCATGTTCAACTGCCCCACGATGTTCGAGTCGCGCTACGGTGGCGGGGAAGACTACTTCTCGGGCAGCGGTACGTTGTACAACAAGCGGATGTGGGAGACGAACTTCATCCCGAACGCGCCCGATATGGCCCTGTTCGGGTGGAAAGAGCGGGGCGCCGGCGGCATCAACGTGATGTTGAACCACATGGGCAAGAACAACATGGGGAACCACATCTCGGAGTTCCCGGTGGGCACCTACAAGAAGGCGCACCGGCACGGGCCCGGGGCGCACTTGGTGCTGTTGAGCGGCGATTCGGGTTTCTCGTTGATCTGGACCAAAGATGACCGTTCTGACATGATCAAGGCCGACTGGCAGGTTGGCTCTATCGTGATCGTTCCGAGCGATGGAACGTACCATCAGCACTTCAACTCAGGCACCAAGCGCGCCCGGTACATGGCCCTCCGCGACGGTGACGGTGGCTTCATGGCGCCGAACCGCATGGTCGGTGGCGATGTGAGTATGAAGGATGGCGGTATCCAGATCGAGTATGAGGATGAGGCCCGCGAGATCCATGAACTGTTCGAGGCTGAGTTGGCCAAGAAGGGAGTTCAGTGCAACATGAAGGCGTTCATCCCGTACTGCACGGGCGAGGCAGGCATCACTGAGGAGCGCTACGCCTAGCGCCGGCCCGGACGACCAAAGGGCGTTCCAGCTAGGGGCTGGTGGCCCCTCCCACTAGAAACTGGCGCTGACCTCCGCAATCCGGGAGGTCAGCGCCGCTTGCTTTCACCCCACACCTAACTGCTGGCTATTCCCCGCGCTTCGCCGCTGCGGCGCCTTGCGCCATGATATCGTCGAGCTGTTCGAGGACGGGGCTGTGGGATCCGGAGGTGCGCAAGTAGACGGCGCCGCGCTGGTGGTCCTGGGTCGGGCCGTAGTCCCAGGCTGAGGGGCCGAGATCTTGGTTCCCGGCGGGATCTCGGAATACGTTGATCGGTTCTCCGCCGTCCTCAACGACCTTCACCTGCTCCTCAAGCATCCGCCGGTACAGAATCAGCCCGCGGTCTGAGTCGCCCAGGCGCTCTCGCGAGCGGTCCATGATCTCGCCCTGGTCGCGCCAGACGACCATGTCCTGTGCGCCGATGTAGTCGGGAACGTCGCTCAGCGGTGCGTCGAAGGTAGGGATGAACGCTTGTTCCGGCACCGGCACGCCGTGGCCGGGCACGTAGGCTTGGTAGATGATGGACCAGGTAGTGGTGTCGTCGACGGGCACGCGGACCTCCATCTGGTAGAGGCCTGGACCACCCAACGTGACGCTGTTAGGGAAGACCAGCGGGTGGCCGTGCTGCCAGTCGAGGGAGCCCTCCGACCCGCCCTTGAAAAGCCGTCGTTTGACGATGCCGTGGTCGTAGGACTCGTACTCCGTCTTGACGTGCTTCCGCATGCCGCGCTTCACCTGCTCCGGCGTGCCGGGCAGGGTGTAGCCGTGACGCTCGATGACGTACTCCCACAGGTAGCCGTGCAGGTGCTCAGCGTGGATGGGGTCGACGGAGTTCTCCATGCACTGAAGCCAGTTGCAGGGAATGGTGGAGACCGCGACGTGCCGAAAGGCGCCTTCAACGACGAGCGGGCGCCAGTTCGGCACGAGTGGCGCAGGCGCGGGACCGAGGTAGGCCCAGATGAGCCCGCCGAGTTCTTCGACGGGATACGAATCCAGCTTAACCTTTGCCGCGAACGTGCTGGAGTCCGGCTCCGAAGGCATGTCGACGCATTGGCCTTTGCTGTCGTAGGTCCAGCCGTGGTAGGCGCAGCGCAGTCCTTCGTCGACGGGGATACCCCACTTGAGGTCGGTGCGCCGATGAGCGCACCGTTGCTCGATGAGGCCAAGCTTGTCCTGGCGGTCCTTAAACAGCGTGAGGGGAACGCCGAGCAGCTTCACCGGCTTGACCGGGTTGTCGTGCAGCTCGCCGGTGGTGGCGATGGGGTGCCAGTAGCGAGCGAGGAGGTTTCCCATGGGAGTACCTAGGGATACACGGGTGATCCGCTCATTCTGTTCGATGGCAAGCATGGCGCTACGTTCTCCTCAGTCGACGTTGTCGCGCATCATCGGATGCCATGGGGTTCCTGTCCAGCGTGGCATGGCGGGTTTCGTTGCCCGGGTACTTTCACGGTGCTTCTGTCAAACCGAACGGAGTACCTGCGGCTGAGTGGGTAGGGGCCTTAGGAAACTTGCGGCTACCGCACTTGCGAGGAATGAAAAAGCGGCGAGTGCGAACAGCCACAAGTAGTCCCCGCGCAAGTCAAAAATGAGTCCAAAAAGAAACGGACCTCCATACATGGCGGCGTTGTTGAAGGGCTGCATGGCGCCACGGATCGCACCGATGTGAACACGACCAAAGGTGTTGGCCACCACCAAAATCTGCAATACCCAAAATCCCGCGAGAACTAGCCCAAGATAGACCATGAAGATGTACGCCATGGTCGAGTTCTGGGTAAGAATCATCGCCAGAAGGGAAGATGCAACTAGAAAACAGGCAACAACGTAGGGGCGGCGGTGGCCGTACCTATCGGCGATAACACCCCAGACGAAGCCCGCAGCCATTGCACTAAGTGCATATGCGCTTACCGTACCGGCAGCGATCGATGGTGAGATTCCTTGGTCGATGAAAAAGGGAACGAAGTTTGGAATGATACCGCGGATGGCCATCATGCCGAGGCTGACGCTCACAATTAGTATCCAGAATTGCCTTGTTCGGATCGCTTGGCCACTCGTAATGCTGACTTCTGCGGTCGGTACCGAATCTGGTGAAGCGGTTTCCCTGCGTCGCGTGTTCTTCTCAGATTCCCCGTCGGGCCTCAGCCCTAAGTCCTCTGGCTGTCTGAAGATCAACAACGCGGCGGGGGTTCCAATCATCACCAGGGCGACACCCATTGCGAACCAAGTATCGCGCCAGCCGATATGGGCGAAGAGAAACTGTAGAAGCAGTGGGAAAATGAGTGGCCCAGCCCCAATCATGCCAGCGAGGCTGATGGCTTGAGCGAGGCCGCGCCTGCGGATGAACCATTTGGGAATGATATACATCACGAGTTGGATGAGGTAGCGGCCCACGCCCCCTACGATCCCGAAAACAATGAGATACGCGGTGATACTGTGAATATCGCGCATCAACATTGTGCTTGCTCCGGTAAGCAATACACCTGCCAAGAAAAAGAGACGAGGGCCGTGAATTTGGTCCGCATAGCGGCCAAGTACCGGGCCAAGAATTGAGGCCGTGATGCCACCTACCGCCAGCGGTAGGAAAAACACTGAACGACTCCATCCGAGCTCTTGCTGCATCGGAGAAACAAAAACACCCAGACCCCAGACCATAAGGCCAGTATTGAACGCCCCTGATATAGTGGAAATAGCAACAATAATCCACCCATAATAAAAGGGAAAAAAGTTGACCAGTTTATTGCGGATATATTTCCCCCTGCCATTTGTCTACTCTCGTGCATAAAGGACGGTCAAGTAGATGAACACTTTGGCGTGAGTAAGGGCCCCCTGCGTTATGTACCTACACTAACCTGCGCGGATCGGGAACGCGCCAAGATGAACCGCCAGGGCGAAGTAGGCTTTGGTCATTTGGCGGCGTGTTGTGCTGCAGCGGCTGAACGCTCTAGCAACCTGATGCGGCGAAGGAAACAAGACCTGGCGCCCCAGGTGGGATTCGAACCCACGACCCGCTGCTTAGAAGGCAGCCGCTCTATCCACTGAGCTACTGGGACACGCTTTAGCACTTCGAATATAGTATTGGTCCGACGGGAGGGCAAGCGGTTTGGCCCCCCACGTCCACACCTACGGAACTATTGCTACGAAAGCCAGGAGTAAATCATGCCGTTTGAGACCCTCCGGTTTGAGACTGAGGGACACCTCGGAATCCTGACTCTGAACCGGCCTGAGCGACTGAACGCTTTGAGCAAGCAGTTGACGCTTGACCTGATGGAGCTCGTTGGCCAATTGGAGTCGGACGACGATGTCCGTGTGGTCATCGTTACCGGGGAGGGCAGGGCCTTCTGCGCCGGCGCGGACATCAAAGAGCGCGCAGAGAATCCGGGTGATTACTCCATCCAGCGAAGTTCTCGGCTGATCTCTCCGACATTCCGTCGGCTGGAGCGTTTGCCGCAGGTCACGATTGCCGCGATCAACGGTCCAGCGGCTGGCGGTGGCCTGGAGTTGGCGATGGCATGCGATCTGCGTATCGCGAGCGTGACCGCACGGATGGGTTTGCCGGAAATCACGCTCGGGATTCTGCCCGGCGCTGGTGGCACGCAACGCTTGCCGCGATTGGTTGGCCCGGCGCGGGCGAAAGAGATGATGTTGTTCGGCACTCTGATCGATGCGCCTCAGGCTCACGAGTGGGGAATCGTGAACGAATTGGCTGAGCCTGAGGCCCTTATGACGAAGGCGCATGAATGGGCCAATATACTACTTGAACGCCCTCCTATATCCCTATCTAACATAAAATGGGCAGTGAACGTGGCCATGGATGCTGACGTGGACACTGGCATCAGTTTCGAGCAGCGCGCGTCGACGATCGTGGCCATGACAGAGGATCGAATTGAGGGTTACAACGCGTTTGTGGAGAAACGAAAGCCCAAGTTCGAGGGCCGCTGAGGAGCGGGCCGCCAACCGCCCAGCGATGGGCTAGAAGCGCGTGGGAACCCAGTGGATGTTGACCTTGCCCAGCTGGTAGTGAGTAACGTCGACGATTCTCATCATCGCGACGTCGGCTGACGTCGTGTACTTCTGTTGTACGGAGCGGCCGACGGGGCGCGAGGCGACCATCGCCAGCGCCGCGTTGGTGAAGGCGCGATTCACTCCGCGCATGCCACTGCCGCCGAGCCGGTAGCCAACGAGCGTGCCCACCGTCGCGAGGGCAGCGCCGACCACGATATTCGTGCCGCAGAACGGAGAGATCGCCAGATCGGCTTCGCCTGCCTGCATCCGCATCAGCGCCTCGTGAGAGCAGTCGCGGACCTGCTCGGTCGTCACATTGCCGACAACGAAGAATCCGGCGGGTATTGAGTACCCGCCCATCGGCTGGTCATGGGGCACACGGTTGAGCAGCAACGAGATGGCGCCATGCTCTAGGCCATGGTTCCGCTTGGTTCTTTCCCAGATGTTCATGTAGCAATTGTACGCGCACCCGCGCGCGCCAGCTCCCAGGAAATCAACTGCCAGTGCCTAGCTCTTACCGCCTAGTGGGCGAAGATGCTGATGCCGGCTTGGGTTAGAGCAGTGACGATGGTGCCGGCGACGATCACTCCGGCGGCGATGGCGGCGAACCCGGTGCGGAGTGGGACGCGCAAGGCCCACACCGCGAGACTCCCGGACCATGCACCGGTCAAGGGTAGGGGAATGGCCACGATGAGTAGGACGCCCCAGAACCCGTAGCGCCGGACCTGCTCACCCCATGCCTGCTTGATGCGATGGGTGCGCCACCGCAATAGTGAACCGACGAAATCCTCGCGCCGCTCGAGTCGCGAGCCGACGGTCCGCAGGCCCACGATGATGAACGGAACGGGGAGCAGATTGCCCATCACCGCGAGGAGAAACACGAGTGGCCAGGCGAGCTCGTACTTGAGGAGCCCGAGGGGAATAGCCGCGCGGAGCTCGCCGATGGGGGTCATGGAGGTCAAAACGACCGTCAGTTCATCCGTCATGCGCAGGATGCCTCTACGGGGCTGATTGTGCAGGAATCAGGCCGTGGCCTTGTCCTTGGGAAATGGATGGTACCAGAGGTGAGTGTTCTGACCGTTTATTAGACAAGTATAAAACTAAATATAGGTGTTCGGTTAGGTAAATTATGAGAACTATGCTATGCGGTTGGTTGACTATTGTCACAGTCGATGGTATCAACTGGGTATCAAATAGTGCGGAGGGGTCTCAATGGCGCGAAAGACTCGTCTTATGCAGACGGTGGAGGATCGGTTCAAGCAACCGTTAGAACGTTTGCTCCCTGAGATGATTAATGAGCAGGGGCTCACAGGCACAGCACAGACACTCGAAGTGAGCAAAGCTACGCTGGGCTATTGGTTGCTCAAGCTCGGTATCAACGTTAGGCGCGTGGCACTTGCCCCAGGGGAGTCCCTAGAGGTAAAACGGGCAAGCTAACTTAGGTTCCTTTCCCGTTCGTGGCTGAACGGAGTAACGGGCCGGTGGAAGGGGAGTTCCACCGGCCCGTTCCGATTTAACGCCCCTGCCTGCTGTCACCGCACTGGTACGCTACTGAGCCTGCCTGCGCTTGGCCGGAAAGCCCCTGCTGGCACCCCGTTTTGTCTTGACAGTGGGGTGCCTATGCGTAGAATTCTGCGTGACAGAATTCACATTGTTGAAGAGGTTCCTCGTGCGCACCCGCTACCGCAAATTATCGGTTCTCTCGCTCCTCCTCGGTGCGTTGAGCCTTATCGCCGCCGCATGTGCTACTGAAGAGCACACCGGTGATTGTCTCGCCGCCGAGGACGGCACGTTTGTTGCAGCACTGTGCGAGGTTCCTGCTGGTGCAACGGCTGAACCGACACCTACCGCTTCCAGCAGCAACGGTGGCGGCGCTGTGGACCCAGGCTTCACCGCTTTCAGGGCGTCTGGCTGCTCCGGCTGCCACGCCATCGACGGAACGTCGGCCAGTGGGCAGATTGGCCCGAATCTGACGCACATCGCAGACAAGGGCGGGGCGGAGTTCATCATGCTGTCGATTGTTGACCCGAGCGCGGAGATCTCGCAGGATTGTCCTGCTGGCCCCTGCGCGGACGGGATCATGCCTCAGAACTTCGGCGCTGTGCTCCCCGCCGCCGACCTTGGCGCGATCGTGGAGTACCTCGCTGGTCTCTAGTCCTGCCCCTGTACTGACCAAATCATCCGTCAAAGAGGCCGCCTATCTGGGCGGCCTCTTTTTCGTTGGGGCAAATGCGCCATTTGATCAAGTCGTGCAAGCTGCACGGGCACTGGAATATTTTGCGTTTGGATAGCATTTATTAGGAGCGAATTTCAAGGGCCATTTGGTCGTTGACCGGGTACGTGCTCGCCACCTATACTCCGCGAACTTCCGCGATTAACCACAACATGTTGAGGTTGGGCCATGCAGCTTAACTGCCTTCAGGAGAATCTTAGTCACGGCCTCGGTGTCGTGCAGCGAGCCGTTGCCACGAGGACGACGCTGCCTATCACACAGCACGTCCTCTTGAGCACCGACGGTGGTCGACTGAAAATGTCGGCGACCAACCTTGAGATCGCGATCAGCACGTGGGTCGGTGCAGAGATCCAGGAGGAGGGTGCCATCACGGTGCCCGCCCGCTTGCTCACCGACTTCGTCAATTCGCTCACTAAGCAAACTATCTCTGTTACGACAACGAGCCCCGGAAAAGGGATCCAGCTCAAGGGCGACAAGGTGGACGCCACCATCAACGGCGCCGATGCCGCTGAGTTCCCACCGATACCGTCGGTTGACGATGGCATCGCGACGCGTGTGGACCCGAAGGCGATCCGTGAAGCGATCCACCAGGTGGTGCTTGCAGCGGCGGTTGAGGACTCACGCCCGGTGCTCACCGGCGTGAACGTCGAGCTTGAAGGCACGAGCCTAACACTCGCGGCTGCCGATGGTTTCCGGCTGGCGGTGCACAAGGCCGAGGTGCTGGATGCGGTGCCGGAGAAGCTTTCGGTAATTGTGCCCGCGCGCACGTTGCAAGAGGTGGAACGGCTAATCGAGGGTGACGACCCCATCGATATCGTCGTGACACCACAGCGGAGTCAGGTGCTGTTCCGCTTGAAGAACGTGGAGATTGTGTCGCAGTTGATCCAGGGCACGTTCCCCAACTACAGCCAGCTGGTCCCTCAGGATCACACCACCCGCGTGATCGTTGACCTGGGTGAGCTCCAGAGGGCAACCCGCACGGCGTCCATCTTCGCCAAGGACGGCAGCGGTATCATCCGCATCCAAATGTCCCCCGGCGCTAGCGGGGCAGGGACGGTGACGATCTCCTCGCGCGCCGAGGAGCTTGGCGACAACACGGGCGAGATCGAGGCCGAGGTCGAGGGCGAAGAAGGCAAGATTGCCTTCAACAGCCGCTACCTCTCCGACGTGCTCGCGGTTCTGGGCAAGGACAAAGTCGCCATGGAGATGACCACATCATCCAGCCCCGGCGTCATCAAGCCCATCGACTCCGATAACTACATCCACGTTATCATGCCCATGTTCGTGCAGTGGTAAAGTCGTTTTCGGCCTAATTGCTGGTGCTGTATTAGACACATGAACTAAGCATGCATCACTTACTCAGCCTCCCAATTTACCAGCGGCGAAAGCCCTCCGCTCGATTGCAAACCTAAGGATTGCAATCGCGATGATTAGGTCAAACCTAACGCCCTAAGGATGACGGGTTCGTGCCAAACGGCGTTCAGCCCCATGTCATATAGTCCGACAATCAACGCAAGGAAGGCCAGGCCAACGATACCTGACCATAACCACCCTGCTTTGCCATAGACAAACAAGTAATAAAACATCCCTATGGGGAGCATCAAATGAAAGCCTAAGAGCCAAATGGTTAGATACCAAACGCAAATTAACGTCGATATGCGTATGAAACGTCGCCCTGCCGCTTTCGGGTCTCCGCCGACCCTGAAGCCGATATCCATGATTTGACCTGGTGTTTTGCGGGTTTTCTTGAGTACCGCGATTACGCGAAGAAACCAGAAGGGGGTCCCCAGGGCGATAGCCACCCGTGGCAACAACGCACTGCTCGCCTCCCACTGGAATGATCCCACCAACAGATAGGCGAAGAGACCTCCTGCGACCAGCAAGAGGATAAGCTCGCCGACGACTTCTATTGAAAACCAGTACCGTTGTGAATGCTGCTTTTCCATTTTTCCCTTTGCTAGCTGTCGTGTGGCCCTTCTTGGAGAAGTGCATTTTCTTGCGTGCCTTCGACCACGTTGCTCGCGATTACTTTAGCGCTGCTTTGCATGCGGAGGCTGTATACGACGGTGATAACCATTATCAGTACCAGAATCACTGACTGAGGTCGCAGGAACATCTCAAACCCGTACGTGTTGACGTTTATCCACAAGAAGCGCTCCAAGGTATCGGCCAAGGCGACTGCGATCAGAATGGGCGGGCGTGGCCACCCATAGGCCTTCATGAAAACACCGAGTGTCCCAAAAATCACAACTACGAATAGGTCTTCGATTGAAGACGAGGCCTGGAAAGCAGCGAGTGTCACGAAGCCGATCACGATTGGGGCCAGTATGTTCGGCGGGACTGCTGATACCTTGGTTAAGTACGGAGCGCCTGCAAGCATAATGGGGACAACAATGATGTTACCTAGGGCAATGGTGTAAACCATACTGATCGTGAGGTCGAGATGTTGACTCAGCATCGCAGGCCCCGGTTGAATCCCTGACAAGACGAGAATTGCCATAACGATGGCCATACCCGCACTACCGGGGATGCCGAACACTACTGTGGGAATCAGAACTCCTCCATCGCTGGAATTGTTGGCTGCATCTGCAGCTATGACACCTCTGATGTCACCCGTTCCAAAGGTTTCTGCTGCACCCTTCTCTGTTTGCTTGGCTGAAACATAGGCAATCCAATGGGCAGTAGCCCCTCCCACCCCGGGCATCGCTCCCACGAACGTACCAATTAAGGAGGACCTCACCATCAGCCATTTGTGGTTCATCGCGGTGCGCATTCCTCGCCGCACATCCTTCTTCGCATCCTTGAGCATCTCCTCCATGCGCTCTTGGGCAATGGGCGTATCCCCTACAACCAGGTCAATCGCTTCAGGGATAGCGAAAAGGCCGATAACGATGGGGACTATGCTGAAACCTTCCCATAGAAAATCAATTCCAAAGTTAGCGCGAACCTCTCCTGAAAGATTAGAGAACCCAATCATGGCGATGGCGATTCCGAACGCCCCAGTGAGAACTCCCTTAACTAGGGCGCCAGCACTGATTACTGCTACCGCGAGGATTCCCATCAGGGACAACAGGAAAAACTCAGCCGATCCGAACAGCTTGAGAAGTTCCCTGCCTACAGGCAATGCCAAAAGAAGTGCTATTGCGCCAATGATGCCCCCGACCAGAGTGGTTGTGTAACTGGCACCGAGTGCAACCCCTGCTAATCCTTTCTGTGCCATAGGGTATCCGTCCAATATGGTAGCTTGGGCCGATCTCGCTCCCGGTATGCCCATGAGAATCGCAGGGACAGGTTCCGTTATATCGCTCGCAGCCATGGCGAAAACAACGACAGTTATTGAAACCCATGGGTCAAGAATGCCCGCGAAACTGAGTACGACAGCGGTGATAGGTAACCCGCCCCCAGGCATGAGTCCGGAGAACAGCGCGAGGGGCAACATGATCAATATTCCCAGCATCGGTCCTGGGGTGAAGAGGTGCTGCGCGGCGCTGATTGACGCCTCTATCATAGAATCGCTCCTTGCAAGCCCTTGATCTTAAGCCCCTCAATCTGGACGCTTCTCCACGAACCCATCAGAAGATTAGCGGGCGATAAATTGGCCCCCCTCCTCTGATGTGGCAACGGACAGTGATATGGCGTGCGGGACCGGAATCCGTCCCGCACGCCATGTCTCACCTGGAACCCTTGATCGTTAGCTCTTACCTAACAAAGTCTGCAGCATTTTTATGCTCTCTGGAGGCAGGTTCCTGATCGTCGGGAATAGATCCACGAACGCCTCAGGATCCCCTAGTCCTGTGTAATACCCTCCAACCTGTGCAGCTTCGATCATTTCCGGGTCGTTGATTGTGTCTGCGAAGGCTTGCCTCCACACCGCGACGATATCGGCTGGAGTGTCAGGGTGAAGGACATACATCCGCAAGTACTTGTCCAGTTTCACTACGGTTTCGAACATATGCTTTTGGGCATCGGTGTAATTCATTCCTGGCAGGTCAAAGATGTAGTAGGGATCCGGACCACCAAGCTGGTCTAGATAGGCTTGGTCAGGTTTCTTGTTCCACCAGAACAGTGGAACCCAGCGATTGTTTTCGACGAGCTCAGGGAACAATTTCGGATCCCTGCGTTGGATGCACGTTGAAGCAGAAGTCTCACCCCGCTGAAGCGCAGCGAGAGTTGATGACGATCCGCTGTACCCAAAGACCATCTTGATGGGCCCGCCAGCCAATTCGACAAAATGTGCGCCCAATGGAACACGGCCACCTGGCGACGTTGCCGCCATTGTCAGCGGTTCTTTGCGTGCTAACGCTTCTGCCCAGGATTTAACTACCAGCCGGTCGGCACAGATCGAATAGTCGTCTTCGACCCATGTTGGCGACCCTACCCAGTTGATGGTGTTCAAGTCCAGGTCAGGCACATCAATGCCAACCAGTTCCGATTTGATTAAGCCTGATGTCATAGTTAGAGCGTGCAAGCCGTTAGGGTCTCTCTTTACCATCGTTTGAAACCCACGGAGTCCGCCTGCTCCACTAATGTTCTGGACAACGAACCGCGGGTTACCCGGGAAGTGCTTGGGGGCGAACTTGCTAAAGAAGCGGGCCATCAGGTCATAACCCCCTGCAGCCTCGGTGCCCACTACTATCGTTATCTTTTTCCCACCAAAATAGGCTGCCATATCTCGAGCCGGCGTTGGTGTCGGCTCTTTGGCGACAGGGCGCGGAGTGGCGGTCGGAACAGGCGCCGGGCTCTTAGAGGAGCCTGAATTGCTTGGCGTCGGAGTAGCGATGGCAGCGGCCGTCGCCGTCGGAATAGCCTTTGCCACGGTGGGGGTGGGATCATCGCTCCCGCAGCCGAGCAGCCCCACGCTCAGCAGCATCGCAGTACCAATAAGTAACAGTAGCCTCATATGCTTCAAGATTTCCGAGTCCTTTCCTGCGCTGTCTTTTCTTAGTGTTTCTTTGGCTCTTAGTTGCGAGGGTAGAGCGCGTCCATCATCTTTCTCTTGTGCTGTTGTGGAGTTCCCAGGTATTGAAACAGAGTGTGGGCCATCACGCTGTGAGCCATGAGAGGATGGTCGTAGTCCGTTCCGGGACCCGCGTGAACCATGTGCGAGAAATTACAAGCCTCGTAGTAAGCTTCGCTGGCTACAGCCTTGGTCTCATGTGCCTGAGCGACTGCATGGGCGCCGGAGTCCAACAACCACAGAGCTTCATAGGTTACCCAGCGAGCAGCATCTAGGTGAATGGATATGTCTACGCAATGATCCTGAACCCTCTGGAATCGCCCGATAGGCTGTCCGAAGACAACCCGTGTCCTCGTATAGTCGTTGGTGAAGTCAAATATCTCCTGGCAAGCGCCAACCTGGTAGGCGGCCAAGATGGGAAGCGCACGCACCAGTACCGAGTCCAAGAGTTCCCACCCGCTGCCAACATCACCGATGAGATCATCTGCGGTGACGTGTACTCCATCTAGAGAGACGGTAGCCACGGATACCATGAATCCTTCGATCCGCGAGACTTTCACCCCGGGGGCGTTTCGGTCTACGATAACGAGCGTCGATTCGCCGTTCGCGGTTCGAGCGGCACAGATGAATGTGCTTGCTGCTTCTCCATCGAGCACAAACTGTTTTGTTCCCTGAAGCACGAAGCCGTCACGATCAGGAATCAAGCTTGTTTCGACAGCTTCGGGGCCCCATCGCACACTCTTGTCTGTGATTGCAGGTACTACGATGGCGTCCCCTGACGCTATCTTCGGGAGCAATCGTTCTTTTTGAGCGGACGAGCCTCCTTCGATCAGTATTAGCGTCGAGAACACCCCTGAGGAGAAAAATGGGCCAGGGAGAGGCGCGTGGCCCATTCCCTCATACAAGACCGCGCAGTCTGTAAGTGAAACGTCCGATCCCCCGTACTCCTCAGGCACAATCATCCCGAGCCAGCCCAGATCAGCGGCCTTCTTGAAAAGCTCGGGAACGTACGTGTTTTTCTCTTTGAACCACCGAGTGATCTCCGTTGACGGAGCCTCGGCTTTTATGAAATCAGCAGCGGTCTGCGACAACATTGTTTGGGTTTCAGTCAGTTTTAAATCCATTGATCATTCCCCTTCGAAGCAGTGAATCTAGACCGTGGTGGTTGGTGCTTCTTCGCGATGTGGTCGTCCCAGTCCCAAACGCCTCGCGAAGATCAATCGATCAGTGTCCAAGGTGCCGCCCCCGTGAAGCTGACCCGGACCACTCCGAACCATGTATTCGAAATCGGTCGATTCGTCGACTGACATTTCGGGAACGAGGGCATCGTAGCCCAAAATCTGTTGAAGCCTCTCTGCGTTACGGAGACGTACCATGCGGTGGTAGTACCGGAATTGCACTCCTCCGTACTGGTGCGGTTCCCGTATGTAACGGAAGAAGAAATTGCGGTGGCTGAAGAGACGCCCGGTATGCCCTTCAATGTATATATCAGCAATGATGTCGCGAACGCTCTCATCGTCCATGAGCGACTTGCCGTCCAGCTTCATGTTTTCGCAATACTCAACTAGCCGGGTCAATCCGGGATCGTCCGACACGCTCCCTTCACCGCCATGCTCAAGTTCCAAATGTGTGTTTGCGACCTTCCAGCCGTTATTCTCGCCACCGATCAGATTGAAGGCTGGTACACGTACGTTGTCGAAGAACACCATGTTCTTTTGGCCCATCATGAGATAAAGCGGGTTATACGTGATTCCAGGTGAATCCCCTGGAATCCACAGCCAGCTTAGATTCTCGTGCTTTGGGGCATCTGGGGCGGTATTGACCAACGCCCAAACATAATCAGGGAGGTGCGTTGATCCGACCATGGTTTTTTGCCCGTTGACTACGTAATGATCGCCATCCCTGACCGCGTACGTATGGCTGTTGGCAACATCACTCCCGCCCTGTGGCTCGGTTAGGAGCTGCCAGCAAGCGACTTCCGCTCGTAGCAGAGGGGGCATAAATGCTAGCTTTTGCTCTTCTGTCGCCCATTGCAACATGCAAGGCGCGACAAGACGCGCCAGTGTGTAAAAGACGTGCGCAAGGCTGAGGCCGTAATGATCCAGCTCTGTTTCGAGAACCACCTGGTGCTCGAACGATAGGCCCGCGCCACCGTACATACTGGGATACATAGGGAAAAGCCAGTTCTTCGCGCCTAACTTGCGGCCGAGTTCCCGGCGAAACTCATATTCCGCCTCGTCTTCGCGCGTTGACCAAGATGCGGTCCACACTAGGTCTTCAGACCCTTTCATGTTCTCAACGAGCCATTCGTGGACCTCCTCACGAAATGCAATGATTTCGGGGCTGTCAGCTTTGTCCGTCGTCCGTGTGTTGAAATCCATGGTCACTCCTTTCTTAACGCCTTATCGCTTTATCGCCCAGATAGCGAGCCGCCGGGTATTGTTCAGGGGGCTAGGAATTGCCTTATACGACACCTTGCTCCCGAAGTTTTCCTACCGCTTCCGGTGTGAAACCCAGCCGCCCAAGAATCTCGTCGTTATGCTCACCCAGTAGCGGAGCGGCTCGGATAAATTGAGGGGGCGTGTCAGACATGTTGATGGCGCTGCCAATCAACTGCGTAGAACCCATCTCAGCGTGAGTAATGGTCCGTGGAAATCCGAGATGTTGTATTTGAGGATCCTCAAACACTTCCTCAATTGTGTTGATGGGTGCGTTAGGAATCCCTTTTGCGTCCAACGCCGTCAACCAGTGGGCCCGGGGCATGGCTTTGAAATCTTGGCCAAGGATCTCCACGATCTCCCAGTGATGCTCCCACCGGTCCCCGCGCTCAGCGAACCGCGGGTTATCAAGGAGATCACGCCGATTGGCAACAGTGACCAGACCCTCCCAGGCCTCCTGGTGACCGGAGAGATGAATGACGAGGGGCAGGTCATCACCGGCCGTGAAGCAATAAATGCGGCCGCGGGGAAAATTGTCACGTGACACGCGTTCACCTCCGTTCAGATAATCGACGACGTGTGACTCAATAAAGGAAAGGCTGACTTGGAGCAGAGAGGCGTCCACGAACTGCCCTCTACCGGTCTGGTGGCGTGCGAGAAGTGCCGCCAGTGTTCCATAAGCGGCAAAAATGCCGGTTGTATGATCAGTAATGGAGACGCCGACTACGTTTGGATTTTTTCTATCGGTTACCAGACTGAGCATTCCGCTGAGTGCTTGACCTATGGTGTCGAAGCCAGGCTTGTCTCGGTATGGACCGTCCTGCCCGTAACCTGAAATAGAGCAATGGATCAATCGCGGATTAAGTTTGGAGAGTTCCTCGTAGTCTAGCCCAAGACGTAAGCGAGTTTCGGGTCGGAAATTATCCAATAGGACATCCGCGCTTTCGAGCAAGCTGAACAGTATTTCCCGCCCTTCCTGCTCTTTGAGGTTCAGCGTGATGCTCTTCTTGTTGCGATTCAACGCTCTGAAGCTTGGCCCGTACCCCTCGTATAGTGGGTTGCGACCGCGGTGAGTGTCTCCTTCGCCGGGCAGCTCCACTTTGATTACCTCGCAGCCGAGATCCCCCAGCAGGCTTCCTGCGTACGGGCCCGCCACGTGGCCGGCCACTTCAATGACTGTTGTACCTTCTAGCGCCGTGGTCATAAATCTAGTTACCTCTAACCGTTGTCGGCCATTCAACCGAAGCAGCAAGCTTCATGAGGATGGAGCAGGAGCGAATTTGTAGAGCGTGGAATCTTCAGTGATTTCCTCAAACACGACATGCACGGGCATTCCACAGTAGACATCTTTTGGATCGGAATCGATGACATTGCTGAGCAGCCGAGGGCCTTCATCTAACTCAATGATTCCAACTACATACGGAATCTCTTCTTTGAATCCGGGGTGATAGAGACGGTGGTACACACCGAACGTATGAACGGTACCCTGACCACTTACTTCCTCAATCTTCGAACCGGTACTTAGACATTCCGGGCAAATTGGACTGGGAGGAAAGCGGAATGCCGAACAACTGGTGCATTGCTGCAGAAGCAACTGATGCTGCTTGCAGCCATCCCAAAAAAACTCAGTGGTCGCGGACGGGATCGGAATTGGTTTAGCGTAAGTGCTCATTACAGATGCCGCCCTAAGATGAGTGCAGATTGGCACACGGTAGCTCCACCATGGCCGGTCACTAGAACGAGCTCGGCATCTTTCACCTGTCGATCTGACCCGTAGTCATGCCTGACTTGATGTACACCTTCGACGACTTGAAGCATCCCCTCTGCGTGCGCTTCTGATAACTGGCCGCCGGATGTATTTGTCGGTAGTATCCCGTCTAGTTTCAACGCGCCAGACGCTGCAAACTGGCCCCCTTCACCCTTCGCGCAAAAGCCGTAGTCCTCAAGTTGAAGCAGAACCATGTGGGTGAAGCAGTCATAAATCTGGGCCGTATCGATGTCCTTGGGTTCTACTCCCGCCATGTGATACGCGGTCTCCCCGGCTTGCTTCGCGCCAGTGTTGACCATGTGATCTCCGTGGTACCAGCCGCGCAAATTGTTGCCGAAACCAAAACCAAGGATGTGTGCGGGCTCCTGTTTCAGATCTCTAGCTCTTTCCAAAGAGGTCACCACAACCGCTCCGGCAGCGTCGGCAAAGATGCTGCAATCATAGAAATTTAGCGGCTCAACGATTGTCCTAGCGGTGAGATAATCTTCCATGGTCAAGGGATCACGTATGAACGCATATGGGTTCCTTATGGCGTGTTCGCGAAACGCAATAGCAATTGACCCCAGCTGTTCCTTCGTCGTGCCGTACAACTGCATGTGACGACGTGCTGCCATTGCGTAGTTTGCGGGAGCACCATAAAGGCCAAATTCTGGGCCAAACTCCTGCCGTTGAAGTGATTCATGCTGGGTCGAGACTCGCATTTTCGATGTCGCATCTCGATGGGTTCTCGACCATGAATCACGCCCGAATCCACAGAGAACCGTGTCGCACATTCCGGCTTCGATTGCCATACACGCCATGGCAATGTTGAGCACCTGACTGGCACCGCCGTTATCGGTGCTCGTGCTATAGCGGACATCAATTCCTAGGAGCTGACCTAGGCGCTGGTGGTGCACATTGATGTCATCCGGTCCGCGTGTAATAAGCCCATCGATATCACTCTTGCTGAGCCCTGCATCCTCAATCGCATTCTTAGATGCCACCGCGAGCAAATCCAAGGGGCCCATATCCGGTACCTTGCCGAGGGGACTCTGTCCGACCCCAACAATCGCGTACTTACCACGAAGATTCTCCAATTGATCACCTCTGCATTACTTACTTACTTACTGGACGCAGACCGGGTTTAGTCCAAGAGCTCGTGCAACTGCTCGATGAACGCTGGTAAGACCGTTTCCCAATCGCCTACTACTCCGAAACTGGATTCTTTGAAAATGTTTGCCCCTGCGTCCTTATTGATCCCCACGATGGTGCGTGCGGCACTGCACCCTGCCATATGCTGGCTTGCTCCTGAGATACCGACGGCTATGTAGAGATCGGGTGTGACGGTTTTTCCAGTGAGTCCAACTTGATAGCTCGATGGCACCCAACCTGCGTCGCAAGCGGCCCGCGAGGCACCCACTGCGCCTCCTAACAATTTGGCGAGGTCGTCCAGGTGGGAAAATGCCTCTCGAGACCCGAGCCCACGGCCTCCACTGACAATGACCTTGGCATCTTCCAGACGAACCCCTTCGGGCTCTCGTTCCACACGCTCGATGCTCCGGGTTCTGATTACATTTGTGGTCAGATCAACGTCTAATCGAATCACCTTGCCTGCACGAGCGCTATCTGACGGCAATGGCTCAACGATCTTCGATCTCAGAGCGGCCACGGCGGGTTCGCTGAGGCAAGCAATCGTTGCTTCCGCGTTGCCGCCGTACGTTGGGCGAACGGCGATGAGTCGTCCCTGCGCATCAACGCTGAGCGCGGTACAGTCCTGCGCTAGAGCTGTGCCCAGGCGTGCCGCTAGACGCGGTAGCGTATCCCGACTAAGCAGGGTTTTGGTCCCGATGACGAAGCGCGGCTTTACTTGCTCGACTGCCGCTTGCGCGACGGCGACCACAGCATCCGGGGGGGTGCCCGCAAGAGCTTTATCCTCAATCACATAAACGATGTCGGCGCCATGTGCTATCGCTATCAGCGGCGCTTCCCCGACGCTCTCCGAAGCGAGGAGTACCGCGACCTGCTCGTCTGGGAACGATGCAATCAATTGCTGGCCCGCAGCAAGCGCTTCCAACGTCCCCGTTGCGGGTGTGCCGCTCGTCAGCTCTCCAATTATCAAAATCCCGTTCGTCACATTCTCCTCGCTACACGATTTGTGATTCGCGCAGACGCAAAGCGAGCTTTCTCCCGGCGTCTGCGTCGTCGTCGCCGACGATGAACTCTGTTTCCATTGATTTCGTCGGTTTGGCTAGTCCGATGAGGTCGAAAGCGGGCTGAATAGCAGCTACATCAATACCGATATCGGATGCTGACCAGACAACGGGCTGAACGCGACGTGCCCCCATTATTCCGCGCATGTTGGGATAGCGAGGAGTGCCAAGCTCGTTGGATACAGTGATTACCGCAGGGAGGTCGAGTTCCACCAACTCATGGCCATCCGGTAGCACACGCTGTACACGTGCAGTGTGCCCTTCTACGGTCACGCTCTTGGCCACCGTGGCAGAAGGCCATCCAAGCGATTCCGCGACGGCAAGTGGTACTTGCCCGTTGTCCCAATCGGAAGCTTGTCGCCCGGCAAGAACTAGATCTACGGAGCCAAGTTTCCGGATAGCTGCTACCAACGCCGTAATCGTCAGTGTGGGGTCGATATTGTTCTCGAAAGCAGAGTCTTGGATGAGAATTAATGCGTCCGCACCCATGGCTAAAGGTTTCTTTATTACGTCAAGAGCGAAATTCGCGCCGACAGAGATGACGGTGACATGCACGTCGTTAAGTGTTTCTTTGAGACGTAAAGCTGCTTCTATTGCTTGTTCGTCAAAGCCATTTATTACGGAAGACTGATTTGGGGGGGAGGCAACACGTCCGTTGTCGACGCGAAATGCAGAAAGCGGAGTCTCAGGGTCAATCACCTGTTTCACGGTCACAACGAGATGCAACATGGAAAACCTTTGGGACTACCGTAGGGTAGTTGGTATTTCGTCGTGCATTTCTACGTTCTTTGCCATTACAGTTCAATGCCTGATGAGATATGCATAGCATGCGAATAATGTATGCTAGCTGTTATGACAATAGCATTTAAGGGAGGGGATACCGGTGGCGTTGACTGAGCTGCGTGCGTTCTACGTAGCATCTCTGCTTGGTAGTATTACCAAGGCGGCTAATGCGCTGAACACCTCGCAACCGACCATTTCACGGCAAATCGGTTCCCTTGAAAAAGAGCTAGGGACTGGTTTGATAGTGCACGGCCACCGTCCACTGAGATTGACTGGCGCTGGAGAGGCACTCTTTGATTTGGCGGGAGCATTTTTAAAGGCCATAGAGGCATTGGATGCCGTGCCCCCTTTCAATGATTATGAGGCACAAGTCACCGTGGTCGCGACTCCGACAGTCGCGTCTCATAACCTCGTGGACGCGATCGCTAGGTTTACGAGTGATCATCCGCGATGGAGCGTCCAGATGATCGCGGAGAATCCCATTGATGGGTTATCACTTATCCAAACCGGGTATGCAGATGTTGGTGTGTTGCCCGATCCGGGAATCCCCTATCGATTCGACTTCATCGAATTGAGCGAAACGCCGTTGGTGGTGATTGCTCCATTGAATCACGCGGTCGGGGAGTTGCCCCTCCCGCTTGAATTGGCGCAGGTCATATCGTTTCCCTTAATCCTGCTACGACAGGGGAGCGCAACTCGAACAGCAATAGATAGCGCACTCCGACGGCTCAATCTCAGTGGTCATCCGTCTATTGAGGTTGAAGGTGTAGAGGCCATTAAGCGGCTTATCCAGCAGACGCAGAGTGTTTCGATCGTGCCCACTCGAGGATTGACCGATGAAGATTACGAGTGCTTCACCATCGTGCCCATGTCCCACTTGTTTCAGCCCTTGAAATCGGGGATCGTTACACTGCGAGATCAGCCAATTAACCGCGTAGTTGAGGCCTTCATAGACAACTTGAAGGATAGTTCGTGGCTGAGCAGATCTTGATTTTGTTTTGGCGATATAGAGACCTGCCCTTTCAACGTACAGATCCACTGTAATTAGGAGGCGCTGCGATGTTACGAATTACTAGAGAGGGCTGAGAAACCCCATGTTAGCTCCGTAGATGCTGATCCAGCCACGCCAGCGCATCACTCCAAGCCTCATGAGCAGACGCGGGATTGTAGCGTTCAGGATTCCGATGATTGAGGAACCCGTGGAGCGATGATGGGTAAACCGAAATGTGGTGCTCAATGCCAGCCGATTCAAGCGCTTCCTTGATGGCGGGCAGTCCTGCGTTGACACGCTCGTCGAGATCCCCATAAACCGCAAATACGGCTGTATGAATATTCGGTACGCCCGCAAGTGGAGGGTTTGTTCCATAGAATGGGACGGCAGCAGCTATGTCCTTCGCCTCGATGATCAGATTCCAAACCACTGCACCACCGAAACAAAAGCCGATTATGCCGATTCGTCCAATATCATCGCGTGCATTTAAATAATTGATGACAGTCTGGACGTCGGTCGTGTGTCGTTCGGACTGGATCGTTTGTAATTTCTCAGGAATTTCCTTGTTGATGTCCTGAAAGCTGTAAGTTCCGCCCTCTCGTGAAAGTAAATCCGGTGCCACTGCGAAGTATCCCGAACTTGCTAGGCCGTTCGCGACGTCCCGTAGGTAGGAAACCAATCCTCGGTTTTCATGGATGACGATTACGGCAGGAAAGGGCCCGGGTACTGTCGGCTTGGCTTGATAAACCTTCAGATCGAAGCCGTCACTCGATATCTCTATGCTCTCGGTAACAATTTCTGACCCGGGCACTAGCGTTGGATTCTCAGCCATGGTTTCACTTCCTTCACTTAGTACGATCCCCTGATGGTGAATGCTACCTCGGGTTACTACATGCAATTGGCATTTCTGGTGGGATTGCTAGCTGGCCCAAGAGTCCTTCTGCCTTGGTTGCCGAGGACTTCCGGCGGCTAATGGGCGCCTGACTTTCGCTTTGTTCTGATCAAGAAAGTTCACATGAATCAAACAGCGGTAGGTACGTTGATTGGGATACGCACGAATGTGCCCCCAAACCCATTCCTAAATGTACGAGCACAATCATGTCAACGTTCTCGTGATTGTGAGCGACGCTGAGTTCCGAAATAGGGATAGCAAACGAGGCGCACCAAAGTGCGCCTCGTTTGCTATCCCTATTTCGCACGGTTTAGCTTAATGCCGGGCAGTTGCCTCTTGGACTTCCTCGATGCGCCGGTGGACTTCGGCGACGAGAGGGATGGCGGGTCCGAAGCGGTCGGACTCCCAAGTGGCGCCGCCCTTGTGATATTGAATCCGGCTGCCCCTGTTGATCCCCAGCCCGTTCTTGGCCCAGTCGGGGTCCTTCCACGCCTTCGCGAGGTCGCCACCGCCGTAGATGATCTCCGGCATGGCTGCGGGGTCGCGGAAGGTGTTCATGGGCTCACCACCGTCTTCGACAATCTTGATCTGCTCGTCCAGCTGACGGCGCAGGAAAACGATGGGGATGTCTGTGCGACCCAGGTTCTCGACGGACCGGTCGGTCAAGGGTCCCTGGGACCACCAGCCAACAAAGTCCTGGTTCAGGATGCAGTCCAGGATCGGCTTGCCGTCCTGGTCCCAGACGGGCACTTCGTAGTAAGGAATCACGTCCTGCGTGGGCGCCTCGACCCCTGGAGGGGCAGCGTAGCAGTTGTAGGAGATGTGGTACGTGTGATAGTCGTCAATGGGCACCCTGATCTGGAATTCGCTCCAGGGCGCGCCCGCGGCGTTCTGCTCTGTGTAGAACGGGAAGATGACGGTCGAGTGGCGAGTGGTCTCGTCTTTCTCCGCTCCCAGTTCCTTGGAGTAGATCACGCCCTTCTCCATGCCATGCTCGGTGGCGTTGACGTAGAGGTCCTTGATACCCGTGCCCCGGCGCATGAACGAATGGTCTAGGTTGGAGAGACGCTCGTGGTCCTCCATCTTCTCGAGCGTGTACTTGAACTGGTGCCCGTGGAGCCAGACGCCGTGAGTCGGGTCGCCGGTGTTTTCCTGACATTGGAGCCAGTTCGCCTCCAGGAGCGCGTATCCGATCTGGCGCACGGAGTTTGGCCAAACGAACAGGTCCCACGGGGGCAGTAGCGGGGCGGGCTGGGGGCCCATGTACGCGAACAGTAGGCCTCCCATCTCCTGGACAGGGTAGGCGTCCAGCTTGAGGCGGTCGCCGAACATATCGGGTCGCGCCTCCAGCGGCGCCTCCACGCAGGCGCCGCTCGTGTCGTACAGCCAGCCGTGGTAGGGGCAGCGTAAGCCGTGTTCGTCAGGGATGCCCCAGCGCAGGTTCACGGAGCGGTGGAGACAACGGCTGCCGATAAGGCCGATGTCTCCCGAGCGGTCGCGGTAGCAGATCAGATCCTCGCCTAGGAGGCGAACCTGCTGAACAGGGTCCTCGTCGAGCATGCCCGCTGGCAGGAACGGAACCCAGTATCGTCGCATCAACTCGCCGCCGGGTGTTCCCGGACCTACACGGGCCAATCGATCGTTCATCTCAGTGCTCAGCATGCGTCACACCTCCAAGGGGATACTCTAAGATGCAGCATACTACTGGCCCCCTCGAGATGGCACGCTTTTGGCCGCACTCACGTACTTCTCGCCGACCATAAGGTGCGTTCGCGCGCTCGCCGAACCTACGGAGTAATCTCAGAGCACGTCTTTGTACTCAGAACAACACCTGACGTCCGCGTTCCAGTGGCTACGGACACGCCCATGCTCACGCATCTCGCCACTGTCCCTTCCCACGATTAACTATGGAGAGTCTAGACTGAAGGGCGGTCGTTCAACGAGCCATGTTGAATGTCGCCATGTACTTTCTCGGGTGGTTTCGCACCTTCAGAGTACTTCGATCTGAAGTGACCTAGCCGTCTACGCACCAGAGAGATTAGATCGGCGATGGGCACAACCCTCGCGGTGACCTTGGTGTTGCCCCGCTGAGGGGCAGGTGATCTGGGCGCACCGGGCCTGCCGCTCCGCGTTTGTTACGCTGGCCCTCATGCTTTGTGAATACTGCTCCCACATGAAACCCATCATCTCTGGGAAAGGGGAGGTATTCGTTCAATGCCGCAAGCATTTCGAAGATGTAAGCTACCCCAAGTACCCTCGCGTGCCAGTGCTTCGCTGCCTTGGATTCAATGACCTCAACCCAACGGTGCGTAGTTTTCATGCACCCCCATAGCGCGGCGCTCTCTCGTGCGCTATCGTGGCGACTCTCAGCACGCGTTTGGAGGATGCACACGTGGGTACCAGCGTCAGGATAGAGATTGACAGGCAGGTGAGCTTTGCCGAAGGGGGGGCGTTCGGCGATGTGGGGGCGTATGAGCGCCTAGTTGGCAGGGCGCATTTCGCGCTGGACCCGCGCGACACGAGGAATGCAAATGTGGTCGATCTGGGCCTCGCGCCGGTCAACGGTGAGGGTTTGGTAGAGTTCACCGCTGACCTGGACATCCTGAAGCCGGTGGAGCTTGCTCGTGGTAATGGCGCGCTGCTCTACGACGTGAACAACCGCGGCAATATGACGGCGATGCGGGCGTTCAGCGACAGCCCGCCCGACAACGATCCGCTGACGCTGGCTTCTGCAGGCAACGGCTACTTGCTGCGCCAGGGCTACACGATCGTGAACTCAGGCTGGCAAGGCGATCTCGTGCCCGGCGTGGGTTTGTTGACGTGCGACTTGCCCGAAGCGTTGCAGAGTGGCCAACGGCTGGGGGGATTCGTGCGCCAGGAGTTCATCGCGGAACGTGAGGGCGTGTTGTCCATGCCACTGAGCGGTGCGCCAGTGATCCGCAACTATGAACCCCTGGATCTCGATACCGGCAACGCGACGATGACCGCGCGCCACCTTGAGCAGGACGAACGCGTACCGGTGTCGCCCGACGACTGGGCGTTTGCGTCGGTAGAGCAGGGGGCCGACGGACAGGTCACGGCACGGGCATCGGCTGGCGATTGTCACGTCAAGGGAGGATTCAAGCCCGGCTGGATCTACGAGCTGATCTATGAAACCGAAGGCTCGCGTGTGATGGGCCTCGGCCTTGTCGGGATACGCGATCTGGTGGCGTACTTGCGCAAAGATCTGTCCGCCGCCAATCCCCTAGCTGGGGGCGTGAGCCGGGCGTACATCTACGGGCAGTCGCTGAGCGCACGCTTAGTGCGGCAGTTCGTGTACGACGGCTACAACGCCGACGTGGATGGATCGCGTGTGTTCGATGCTGTCTACACTCACGTTTCAGGTGGCGGACGGCTGTTCGCCAACGCCCGCTTCGCCCAGGTAGGGCGTTACCCGCGTCAGCACGAGGAGCACCAGTGGCCGTCGGAGCGGTACCCGTTTGCGTACACCGCCGTGCCCGACGCGTTCTCGGATGAACTGGACTCGGTCCTGAAGCGGCCTGCGTCTGATCCGCTGGTGATGCATACGCACACGAACACGGAGTACTGGAACCGGCATGCATCGTTGGGGCACACGGCCCCGCGTACGGGGGAGGACATCGCGTTTCCTGACACCGTTCGTGCCTACTTCCTAGCGAGCGCCCAGCACATGGGGGGGAACCCCGCCCCCGAGGATCTTGGGCAGCAGGCGCAGAACCAAATGTCCAACGGCCCGCTGATGCGAGCGGCCCTAGCGGCGATGGATCGTTGGGTGACCGACGGCACGGCACCACCCGCGAGCATCGTGCCGCGTCGCGCCGACGGTACGTTGGTTTCGCCGGAGCAGGCCATAGCGGCGCTTCCGAAAGTGCCAGGGGTGACGGTGCCCGCCGCTCCAAGCCGGCTACCCCTCTACGACCACGGTCCCGATTTCGATCGCGGCATGGTCACCGAGCTTCCCCCCAAGCCCGTACCCGGCAAGGAGTACACGGTCCAGCTCCCCCTGGTGGACGCCGACGGAAATGACCTCGGCGGTCTGCGTTCGCCGGAGATCATGGCGCCCATTGGCACCCACACTGGCTGGAACATCCGCAAACGAGAGCTCGGCGGGAACGACCTGGCATCGTTGCTCGGCAGCTTCGTGCCGTTCCCGCGCACGAGGGCCGACCGCGAAGCGTCCGGTGATCCGCGCCTCTCGGTCGAGGAGCGTTACGGGACGCACGACGGGTACGTCGACGCCGTGCGCTCAGCGGCCAAGGAGCTGGCAGGGGAGGGCTTTCTGCTCGACGAGGACGTAGCGCGATACGTCGCGGCCGCGCAGGCCCGCGACCCGCTGGACACGAGCGTGCCGTTGCGGCCGCTGGTGCTACCGAATCGCTAGATCGGTGTCACGGGCGTGGCGATCTGCATGAACGTGCCGGGGATCTGCTGCCACGAGATGAACCGCAGCGGCTCATGGTTGGGATTGAGCGTCTCGTGGCGAGCGCCAGCGGGAATGCACATGAAGTCGCCGGTGGCGACCTTGATCGGCTGGTCGTCCACGACCTCGGTGCCCTCGCCCCATATGTAGTAGCGGACGGCGTCGCCAGAGGACCACGGATCGCCCTGGTCAGTCTGGCCGGGGACGTGCTCCATGAATAGCTGGAACGAGTAGATGTCGAAGCCCTGCTCCGGCGAGATGATGTGGTGGCGTCCGGGGCCCCACTCCATGAGCGGTGCCTCCTCAGCGGTCACTAGCAATCGCTTCTGCTCGCGGCGCTTCTGAAGTTCCATGGCTACCCGGCCGAACTCCATTTGTTCCGCCAGATAGCGGAGGTACAGGGGCCATGGCTCCAGCTTGCCCAGCTCCTCCTCCGACAGGTCTTTAACCTCCGGCGGCTTTTGCGGCGCGACCAAATGCATGAACGGCGTGGCCACCTGACGGTACGTGCCAGGGAATTGCTGCGCGGCAAGGAACACCAGCGGCTCGGGGTTCGGGTTCTCGGTGCCATGCCAGATGTTGGCGGGCACATGACAGAAATCGCCGATTTTGACGTCGAACCGCTCCTCTCCGATCAGCTCCTGGCCACCGCCCTTGATGTAGTACTTCAGCGCGTCACCGTGGGTGTGGTAGCGCTCGGATTCACCCGCTCGGCCTGAGGTGAAGATATGGAGGTTGTGGATGTTGAAGCCCATCTCGGGCCCCACGATCATGCGCTGGTTGGGCCCGGCGTTCTCGATGTCCGCCTCCGACGCGGGGACGTGCAGGCGACCTGCCTGACGGCGGTTCTCCAGTGCGCGCGACGCCTTGCCGAAAGCGATCTGCTTTTCCATGTAATGGGCCCACAGTTCCTCTGGGGTGAGCTCTGCCAGTTCTTCGGGATGGGGCGTGGTCATGGTGTGCCTCCGACGAGTAGGTTGAAGTGACTAGCCGACCAGTTCGGCGATGATCCGCTTGGTGAACTCAACGCGCATCTCCTCGGCCCTGCGCTTGATGACCGAGCTTCCGAGCGCCGCGAGCTTGCCGAACAACGTGAAGTCGATGGTGTACGCGACCCCGGCGCCGGACGGCCGTTCCTCGAGTTCCAGCGAGAGCCGGTTCAGCTTGAGCCGGTTGCCCATGTGGTCCTTGCCGGTGCCGGACACCACGACCTGCTTGCCCTCGTGCATCTCGTCGATGGCTAGGTCGATGTCCATGGCGATTTGAAAGGGGCCGACCTTCTGCACCATGCGAGCCTTGTACGTCGTGTCATCGATGGCCTCGATGCTCTCGCAGCCAGGCAGGCACATGGCGACGCGGGGCAGATCCCAGAACAGCGCCCACGCCTGATCTGGCGTGGACGGAACGTCAAAGCGATCAGCTATCTCCATTCGGTCTAACTCCCCTGCTGGGCGACGGCCGCCTCCACCGAAGCTAGGATGCCGGCGTAGCCGGTGCAACGGCAGATATTGCTGCCCATGTAGCGAATGATCTCTTCGCGCGTGGGCTGTGGGTTCTCGTCGAGTAACGACTTGGTGAGCAGTACCATGCCCGGCGTGCAGTACCCGCACTGGAGCCCGAAGTTGTCCACGAACGCCTGTTGGATGGGGTGCAGGTCATCCGGTGTGCCGAGACCCTCAATGGTCAGCAGCTCGTGGCCATCGGCCTGGACGGCGAGCGTTGAGCAGGCGCTGATGGCCTTGCCGCCCATGAGCACGGTGCACGCGCCACAGACGCCGCTGTGACAGTATTCTTTGGTGCCTTTGAGACCGAGCACGTCGCGTATGAACTCAAGGAGCTTGACCGTCGGCGCTACGTCGCGCTGTTCTGCTTTGCCATTGACGTTGACGTTGACGTTCATGTGACCTAGGCCTCGCTGCTGGCGTGGGAGTCCAGCGCCTCTAGCACTTTGAAGGGCAAGAGAGGCACCTCGTGGAACATGACGCCGGTGGCGTCATTGACGGCGTTGAGAACAGCGCCGGGCACGATGACCGCGCCGATTTCGCCCATGCCCTTTGCTCCGAACGGTCCGCCGTCGAAGGGGTGCTCGACAAAGCGAGGTTCGTAGTGGGGCATCGTCTGCATGGTGGGCAAGGGGTAGTCCATGAGCGTTGCGTTCATGAGCTGGCCGGAGTCGGTCCAGACCATCTGTTCGAACAACGTGGGGCCCATCTCCTGGCCAACACCGCCTTCGAGCTGCGTTTCGATGGAACGAGGGTTGATGGCTGTGCCAGTCGTCGCTGATGCTGCGGCGCTCACCAGACGGACCTCGCCGGTTTCCGTGTCGACCTCGACTTCAGCAGCGCAGGAAGCGAACGTCCAGAACGTTGATGCTATCGGGTACTCGTTGCCGTCGGGAGCCTTCCACGTGCCGCCGACGATACATTCACCCATGGCGGCGAACGGGCCACCGTTGCGGCGCACCAGTTCGTCGAAGCTCAGTCCGTTGCCGGGATCCCCGTCGACGCTGATGCCCTCGTCGCTGATGGTCAACTTGTCGGCGTTTTGCTCCAGCATGGGGGCGGCGGCCGCGAGGATCTGCTGCTTCAGCTTGTCGGACGCGTCCACCAACGCATTACCCATGTGGTAGGTCGAGCGGCTAGCCGTGGTTGAGCTGTCGACGGGCGTGAGGCCGGTGTCACTGTGGACGATGCGTAGCAGGTCGAGTCCCACGCCGATGGAGTCGCCAGTGATCTGTGCCATGGTGGTGTCCGAGCCCTGGCCGATGTTCACGGTGCCGAAGCGGGCCTCGAAAATGCCGTCCTCGCCCAGGGCGACCTCAGCGCTGTTCTCTGACATCTGCCGTGGCGGTGTGAGCGTGTACTTGATGGTGGACGCGACGCCTCGGCCGCGTACGATCTTGCCGTCGTCAGAAGGCGGCAGCGGCTTGTCCCAACCGATGGCCTCGGTCACCTGGTCGAGGCACTCATGGGTGTGTGCGTTGCGAAGCCAGTCACCCGTGAGGTGGATATCTCCTTCGCGCACGAGATTGAGCCTGCGGAGTTCTAGACGGTCGATGCCAAGGTCTTTGGCGATGCGGTCTAGTTGCGTCTCGTAGGACATCGTGTGCTGGGTGGTGGGCAGCCCTCGGTACGGCGCACTGGGGGGCTTGTTGGTGTAGACGGCGTAGCAGTCCACCACGGCGTTGGGGATCCTGTAGGGGCCGGTCGCTACTTTGAGCGTGTTGTTCGCCGAGCGCGCGCCGCTGATGGCGTATGCGCCTACGTCCACGGTGAAGATGTGGTGGCGGGCAACGATGGTGCCGTCCTTCTTCACGCCGGTCTTGATCCAACTTTGGTAGGCGGGCCGGATGAAAGTCTGGAAGGTTTCTTCCTGGGTCATGATGTAACGCACGGGGCGCTTGGCGAGCTTGGCCGCCGCGGTGATTACAACTTCGATCCGTTCCCTGCTCTTGGAGCCGAACCCACCGCCCACATACGGCACGATGACTCGAGCCTCTTTGCCGAAGATGCGCTTGATCTCACGCTGGAGGGGGAAGGGCGATTGACAGTTCGTCCACACCGTGATCTCGTCGCCCTCGTAGTCGGCGATGACAGCGTGCCGGTCCAATGCGCAATGCTGCACGGGCGGCGCGCTGTAGGAGTCTTCGTAGATGAAGTCTGCCTCAGCGAATCCCTGATCTATATCACCCTTGGTAATCTGCGCCTCGTGGCAGATGTTGGTGCCGATCCGGGGTCTGAGTTCAGGTGCGATGGGGAAGAATTCGTCGTGGACGTGGACGGCTCCGTCTTCGAGTGCGGCATCCACGCTCATCACGGAGGGCAGCTCCTCGTAGTCGACGTCGACGAGTTCAGCAGCTTCCTCAGCGCCAGTCTCGGTTTCGGCGACGACGACAGCGACAATGTCTCCTTCGTGGCGCACCTTGTCGAAAGCGACCACGGGGACGTCGCGATAGACGAAACCGTAGAGAGTCTCCATGTTGGGGTCGGCGAGGAGCTCATCGCGGGTGAACACGCAAACGACCCCGGGCAGCGCCCGGGCGGCGGATGCGTCGATGGATGTAATGCGGGCGTGGGCGAAGGGGCTGCGAACGATCTTGGCGTGGGCCATGTTGGGCACGGAAATGTCGCCCATGTACTCGACACGGCCGGTGGCCTTATCGGCGGCTTCGAGGGTCGGCATGGACTGGCCGACCAGTCGGGTTACTCTGGGTTGTTTGGGGTTTTCTGAAGCGCACATTTCAGAGCTCTTTCCACCAGGACGCGCGCGATCCGGCGCTTGTACCAGACCGGGCCTCGCAGGTCTTCGATTGGGTCGGTTTCGTTGGCAGCCTGCGCGGCGATGTCCGCGAACAGGCTGTCGGCAGGGCTCTCGCCGATGAGCCCGGTGGCTGATGCCGCAACGACAGGCGTGCCGCCCACGGCGCCGAGCACGAGGCGAGCAGCGGTAATCTTGCCCGACGATGGGTCGAGGGTAATCAACGCGGAGGCGTTGGCCACGGGCTTGTTCTCGGGCGAGCCAATGGTGAACTTGAGGTGGCAGCCAGCGCTGTTGGTGGAAGGCTTGGGAACTCTGACTCCTACGACCAACTCGCCCTGTTCCAGCGCGGTCTCGTACGGGCCACGGTAGAACTCAGCGATGGGCACCTGGCGTGTCCCACCGGCGCCAGCGATCTCAATAGCCGCATCGAGCGCGGTAAGTGCGACGGGCGTGTCCGTTTGCGGCTCGCCGTAGGCGACTGCGCCGCCGATGGTCGCGGCGTTACGGACGCGGACGTTGGCGACCTGCGAGGCGGCTTCGGACAACAGGTCGTAGTCAGCTGCTACGGCGGCGTCAAGCTCGATCGAGCGCACGGAGGTCAACGCGCCCAGGTGCAGCGAGCCATTCATGGTCGTTTGCCGTAGCGAGTCCACGCCGCTCAGGTCGACGACGTAGCGGGGCCTGACCACGCCGAGGTGCAGGAGCACGACAGCGGCCGTGCCGCCGCCCATGATCAGCGTGTCTTCGGCGTTCTGGGCGAGGAACGCCGTAGCTTCCTCTACAGTGGTTGGCTTGATGTACTCGAACGGGCGCACGGCTAGCTCATCTTCTTGATGACGTTGGCGGAGAACGCCTGGAGGTACTCGCGCCGAGCGTCGAGGCCCTTGGGGAGGTTGTAGAACGTGGCACCGACGTAGTCCACGCCTTGCTCTGCGAGCTTGGAGAAGCCTTCGATGCAGTCGTCGCCGTTGCCAGCGACAGCCCAGTCGTCGACTTTGGTGTCGTCGTTGATGTTGATCTTGACCATGGTGTCCTCCTGCATGTTCCAGGTGCTGTACATCCGGTAGGAGGATTCGGCCGCCGCTGTGGCCTCGGCGATGGCGGACGCTTTGTCAGTGCCGAACGCGACGCCGCGTGAGATCGTCACGCGACCGCCGCTCAACCCTTTGGTTGCCCGCTCGTCCCTGTAGGCACCGATTAGGGTCGCGACATCGTCGAAGCCGACCTGGGGTGCTAGGTAGCAGGCGTCCGCTATTCGGGCGGAGCGTCGTACCGCGCCGTTGGATTGGCACGCGATCCAGATGGGAGGGTGGGGTTCCTGGTAGCAGGGAAAGCCCATCTTTGCACCGTGGATCTGCCAGTACTTGCCCTCGTAATCGATCTCCTCACCCGTCCAGAGCTGCTTCATGATCTGGATGGACTCGGTCATACGAGGAACGCGGTCCTTCCGAGTGGCGCCGACCGCCTCCAACTCGGTTTCGCGGTATCCGATACCAACCCCGAACACGAACCGACCCTTTGTGATCTGGTCCAGCGTGGCCACGTCTTCCGCCATTTGGAGCGGGTTGTGCAAAGGCAGCAGCACAATGCCGGTCATTAGCTTCATGTCGCCGGTCTCGGGCGCGAGTCGTGCCAGGACGGAGAAAGGTTGCGGCCACGTCGTGGGATGCGACACCCAGTGTTGGGGCATCGTCACCGTCGAAAAGCCCGCGTCACGCGCGACATGACATATCTCCACGACATCATCAATCTGCTCATGCAGGGGGCGCGTGCGGTCCGTGAGGAACGAACGCAGGTAGAGGCCGAACTCCATTGAATCACCTAGCGGGAAAATCGTTCGCACGGAGCCTATAGGCGCGCCCTTCGCCCGTCAACAGGATGGGGGAAGGGCACGCCTGCCAAGGTCGCGCTAGCTATTGTGGGAGGAGAGGGATGTTTCGAGGACTTCGTCTCGACTCAGCATGACGTTGACCATGTGAACAGGCGCCTTGGGGCTCGCGACCCGGCGTTGGCATTGCGAAAGCCAGGTAAGTGGATCGGCGCGTAAGCATACTCAGGCCTCTCCCCGGGCGCCCGGCCTAGCTGGCGAGGAACTCTGCGATCGTGCGCGAATAAGACTCGGGCTGTTCGAGGTGCATCCAGTGGCCGCCGCCGGGGATCTCGATGAGCTTACAGTCCGGGATCGCCTGCTCCATGCGAATGGCGACATCATGCCGCAGCAACGTGCTGTCGGCGCCACGCGCGATGAGCGTCGGTACGCTGACGTGAGCTAGCGTGTTCCACACGTCAGGGCGGTCGTACTTGGTGACGACGTCGCGGGAGCGCTTCCAGGTGAGTTTCCCGTCCGCGCGGACGGTCGTCATGACCTCGGCGTCGTAGCGTGTCTCAGCGTCGGACGCGTTGGGCTGGCGGTCGCGCAGGCGCGCTACTACCTGATCCAGCGTGCCGTACTCGTCGTCCTCCGCCTTGTAGCGAGAGATCATCGCAACCGAGCCGGGGTTGTGGGAGTCCGGATCCATGTCTGTGATGACGAGCTTCTGGGCGATGCCGGGGTTCTTGGCAATGCACATCCAGGCGTTCTTGCTGCCTGCCGAGTGTCCGATCAACGTTACATTCGTGAGGTTGAGCGCACGAACAACGTCTGCGGCTTCGTCCACGTAGTCGGAAATCGGGTACGCGTCCGCGCGTGCGCTGTCGCCGTGGCCACGGTGATCGAGTGCCACGACGTGGTAGCGATCGTTGATGCTGGTGGCGAATGTGGTCCAGAGCGCGGCACAGTCCTGCAATCCATGGAGTAGTAGCACGTGGGGCGCTGTCGGGTTTCCCCAATCCAAGTAATGGAGGTTGAGACCGTTGGCCTCGACCCATCCTGAGGAGGGAGTATCGTTCGTCGTCATCTCGCAACTCCAGTCAACATGTTGCCGCGGGGCGATGGCCAGGGTAGCATCCGCGAATCCATACTGAGGGTGGGATGCTTGTATGAAACCATTTCGGCTGTATGAGCCGACAACGATCAATGAAACAGTTGCGACGCTCAGTTCACTGAGCGTCGGCGGGAAATTGTACGCAGGCGGTACTGAGTTGTTGTTGGCCATGAAGACCGGCCTGCTCCAGTACGAAGGCCTCGTTAACGTAAAAAGCGTTCCTGAGCTGGACGGAGTGTCGTTTGCCGACGACACGTTGACCATCGGTGCGCGAGCAACGCACTCGATGGTGGAGCACTCGGCTGACGTGCTTGCGCATGCTCCGCTGATAGCCAGCGTCGAGCACCGCATAGCCAACGTTCGTGTGCGGAACGTTGGCACGGTCGTGGGTAACCTGTGCTTTGCCGAGCCACACTCAGACCCGGGCGCACTGCTTCTGCTGTACGAGGCTGTGGTGGATATCGCGTCGCCCAGCGGACCGCGGTCTGTATCTGTGGAAGAGCTTGTCGTCGGGCCGTACGAGACGTCGTTGGCCGGTGACGAGTTGGTCACCCATGTGCGCGTACCTTTGCTGCCGACGGGGATGCGGGGAGCCTATCTGAAATTTGGTTATCACCACAGGCCGACGCTGGGAGTTGGCGCTGCGGTGACCGTGGTGGACGGCAAGTTCGTCGACGTTCGCTTAACACTGGGAAGCGCTCCACCGAAGCCAACACGGCTGCGGGAGGCGGAGACTCTGCTGCATGGTGCGGCCACGGATGATGGCGCGGTCGCCACCGAGGCGGGCCGTATCGCCGCCGAGGCTTGCGATGCGATCGACGATCTGCATGGGTCGGCGGAGTACAAGCGCCACCTAGTCCAGGTGTTCGTTCAGCGGGCGCTGACGGAAGCTGTCGAGCGAGGGGTGAAATAGCGTGGTTGAAGCGAAGGAAAAGATAACCGTCTCCTTCACGGTCAACGGCGGTGACGTGGAGATCCAAGTCGCGCCGGAGATGGCGCTGGTAGACATGCTCCGTGATGGACTGCTGCTCAAGGGGGCGAAGCGCTCATGCGATATGCAGGTCTGCGGTGCGTGTACCGTGCTGGTGGACGGCGTGCCGGTGAGCTCATGCACGGTGCCGGCGTTCGAGGTGCGTGGTAAGAGCGTGACGACTATTGAGGGCTTGGCTGCCGATGATCGCTTGGCGGGCCTGACCGATGCCTTCATAGATAATGCGGCGATCCAATGCGGATTCTGCACGCCGGGCATGGTGCTGGCGGCGAAGTCGTTGCTGGATAGCAATCCTGATCCATCGGAGGACGAGATCAAGGATTACATGCGCGGGAACATCTGCCGCTGCACGGGTTACAAGAAGATCGTTGAGGCAATCCGCGAGGCGGCAGATAAGGCGGTGCAGGCATGACGCAAGAGCGGCAGTTCAACACCGTCGGGCAGTCGGTAAAGCGTATCGATGCGTTCGACAAAATATCGGGTAGGGCTGTGTATTCAGTGGACGTAGTGGTTCCAGGCATGGCGTATGCCAAGCTTGTGCCGAGCCCGTTGCCGCACGCTCGGATCAAGAGCATCGACGCGTCGAGGGCACGAGCGTTGCCAGGCGTGTACGCGGTTCTCACTGGCGCCGAGCTGGTCAACATGGAAACGCACTACGGGTCCGACAAGAAGGACCGGCCCATCGTCGCGCTCGAAAAGGTCCGCTTCCAAGGCGAGCCGGTGGCCGCCGTGGCGGCGGTTGATCTGGCGACCGCGGAGGCCGCTGCTGAGCTGGTCGACGTTGAGTACGAGGAGTTATCTGCGGCGTCCAACCTGGCATCGGCGTTGTTGCCGGATGCTGAGCCCATCCACGACTCGAATTATTGCCATGAGTACGGCTACGAGTGGGGTGATGTTGATAGGGCATTCGCCGGTTGTGACCGGATATTCGAGGACACGTTCGTGTTCCCGATGGTCTACCACTACGCCATGGAGCCGCACACGTGCGTCGTCAGCTACGAGGGTGACCGGATCCGCACGTGGACGTCCGCACAACATCCGTTCTTGGTGCGCGCGGAGCTGGCTCGTATCTTCGGCATGCAGCTCGACCAGGTGCAGGTCGTTGTTCCCTACGTGGGTGGTGGATATGGCAGCAAGTCTTACACCAAGATCGAGCCGATTGTCGCCGCGTTGAGCCGTGAGGCGGGACGCCCTGTGCGCCTTGCACAGTCGGTCGAGGAGTCGATGAAGACGGTACGTAGGCATGCGGCTCGGGCGACCGTGCGTACTGGTGTGATGAACGACGGTACATTCGTCGCTCGCGAGTGCTTGTCTTACGTGGACACCGGCGGCTACACCGACAATGGTGTGCGCGTGACGGAGCGCATCTCTGACCGCATTGTGGGACCGTACATGTTCAATAACGTGCGGGTGAAATCCTACGGCATCTACACCAACACCACGCCTGCGGGATCGTACCGTTCCATCGGCGGACCGCAGGCATCGTGGGCGTGCGAGTCTCAGACCGACATCATCGCCGAAGCGCTGGGGATCGACCCCATCGAGTTGCGGTTGAAGAATCTGGCCAAGAAGGGTGATCAGGTTCGGCGCGGCAAGCGTCCCCTGGAAGGCGATCTAGCGCCGAAGTTGCAGATGGTGCTCGACAAGTTTGGCTGGGGCAATTACGTGCGTGAGGATCCGAGCCCGACGGTGAAGCGGGGCATCGGTTTCGCGTGCAACGTGACGAACTCGGGCGCGAGCCCCACGTCGACGTCGCTGGTGCGATTTCACGCAGATGGATCGGCGACGGTGTACATCGGCACCACGGAGCTCGGCCAGGGATCACGGTCAGTGATGGCTCAGATTGCGGCTGAGGAGTTGCGAATTCCCTTGAGCTCGATCAAGGTGATCGGCTCAGATACGGACGCCGTCCCTTACGACCGCTCAACCGGTTCCAGTCGTTCGACGACGCTGATGGGCCTCGCCGTGCACGACGCTGCGGTGGATGTGCGCGAGCAGCTGATGGAGCTTGCGGCGAAGCACTTTGAGACGTTCCCAGACCAGATCGATGCGGCCGACAGCCAGGCCTCGTTCAAGGGCGAATCGTTGACGTTCGGGGCCTTGGTGCGTGAAATGTTCGGAGGCTCTGGTGGTGAGCTGATGGGCCGGAGCTACGTTACGCAGAACCACTCCAGCGGTAGATTGACAGAAGACCCGGTGTTCTGGGAAGTTAGCATCGGCGCGGCCGAGGTGGAGGTCGATGAGGATACCGGCACGGTGAAGTTACTACGCTACGTATCGGCTTCGGACCCCGGAAAGGCGATTAACCCCAAGCAGGTGGAAGGCCAAGATGAAGGCGCTGCGATGCAGGCGATTGGCCACTCGATGTTCGAGGAGATGCTGTTCGAGGAGGGTCAATTTCTGAACCCGAACCTGGTGGACTATCGAGTACCTACGTTCGAGGACCTACCGGGCGAGTTTGAGACAGTGCTCATCGAGTTTGGTGATGGTCCGGGTCCGTATGGTGCGAAGGGTGTTGGCGAGGGCGGTATCGTTTGCGTCGCTCCAGCCATAGCGAACGCGATCTTCAACGCGACGGGTGTGCGGCTTCATGAGCTGCCGCTGACGCCTGAGCGAGTTTGGCGTGGTATCGAAGAGTCAAGGCGGTAGGCGGAAAAGCGGGAGAGTAAAGATGGACGACGCACAGATCCAAGACCTTCGCGGGCAGGTCGCGTTGGCGAATCGGCTGTTGCATCACTACAGTCTAGGAGCGTACGAGGGCCACGTCAGCGCACGTGTGCCGGGCGAAGATTTGGTCATCATCCGCGCACGACCGGCGGTGAGCCTGTCGCGTGTCCAGCCGAAAGACCTGATGATCGTCGATTTCCACGGCAACGTGGTGGAGTACAACCCCGAGTACCCAGACCGAGTGAACGGCTGGTCATTGCATACCGAGATCTACAAGGCGCGCCCCGAGATTGCCTCGGTGACACACACGCATCAGAAATGGTGCACGGTGCTCGGTATCGCTGGGCGTGATGTGCTCCCGCTGCTGCATCCGCCCACGGCGTCGGTTGCGGCCGAGGCGTGGCCGGTTTACGACGAGGACGGCGGCTTGGTACACAACCCAGAGCAGGGGCAGCGGGTGGCTGAGTTGCTGGGCAACAACGTGGCCTGCCACCTCCGCAACCACGGCATGGTATTCGTGGGTACGACGGTGTCCAAGTCAGTGCTTGCGGCGGCCGATGCTGAGGAGCAGGCGGAGATCACGTGGCTGTCCATGCTGGCGGGTACGCCAGAGCCCATCGAGATGAAGTATGTCGAAGCTGAGGTCGCCAAGCGTTGGGAGCCCCCGAAGCCCGACGTCCGGGATGGTGTGGCCCGCGGTGAGTGGGGCAACCAGGAGTGGCTCGACGACAACCGCGATGCGGCCTGGGTACGTGGGATCTCGCTTTAGTTGGTTTTTAGGTTTTGGCGGTAAAAGACAGGAGACGCTGGATGACGACTGACAGCAGGGACTTCGCTGCGTTGAAAGAGGATGTGGCGCTCTCGCATCGCTTGCTATACCGCACCGGGTTGGGCACCACGCGCGGTCACACCAGCGCACGCATCGAGGGGACCGACACGTTCGTCATCAAGCCGTGGCCCCACATCCAGATGCACCGAGTGGTCGCGGACGACCTGATCATCATGGACTTCGATGGCAACATCGTCGGCGGCAACGTCAAGACGATCACCAAGGTTAGCGAGTGGCCCATCCACGCTGAGTTGTATAAGGCGTACCCGGAGCTCGGTAGCGTGCTGCACACGCATCAGAAATGGGCGTCGATGATGGCCATCGCAGGTCAAACGATCCTGCCGGTCATCGGTGCTGAGCTCGCCACACCGGTCGCTGAGCCCGCGCGGGTGTTCGACGAGGACAAGGCGCTGATCAGACGGGTGGAGCAGGGCAAGGCGGTCGCCGCCAAGATGAAGGACGCCGTAGCTTGCCACCTCCAGAACCACGGAATGGTGTTCGCCGGTCCAAACGTACCCACGGTGACGATGGAGGCGATCGCCATCGAGTATCAGGCAGAAATGACGTGGCGGGCGCAGCTCATCGGTAAACCAGGCGTGCTAACCGACGCGACGCTGCGTCCTGCGCTCGCCAAGCGTGGCCGAGGCGAGGTTGGCGAGGCATGGGAGCACTACTGGCGCTGGGCCGATGCACGCCCGGAGGCGTTGCGGCCGAAGACCGCCGACCTCTAGTCACCGCAAGCACACGCTCGCATTCATAGGACGTTTGCCCAGGCTCGCACGCGCTTTCACGTGACGTGCATGCTTGGTCGGTAGTGTTTCCTCAATCTCGCGCGACAACCGATGGTGGCTGAGCACAAGTAGACCAGGCATAGATGCTGACCCAGGCAATGCATGACCGCTACACGAAGTAGGGCCGGGCACCGCAACGGGGGCGCTTGTGCGCTGCTGTGGGCAGCCTGTTCCGCCAACAGTTGGAGCGAAACATCAGAATCGTCGAGGACGATAGGGATCCGATGGAGGTGATCTGAGACCCCTACAACGACGCACTGATCACGTTTGAGACGGAGTAAGCGCTGTACTCCAACCTGACCGATCGCCAGGGTGCCGCCAGGTTGCTCAACAAGAGCCTAGACGAGCGCGCAGCGAAGTAGGGTATAGTCTGTGCTGCTGCAGACATAGATATCAACGCCCAGGTTGGGCATCACACTAGGCCGCGAGCCAACGAATCGACAGGAGGCAGGAATGCTCAGCATCAAAGAGAACGAAACTCTAGCGGTGATCGACCGAGGGAGCCCTATGGGCGACTACATCCGGCGCTTCTGGATGCCGTTCCTGCTGTCCAGCGACATACCTGACGCGGACGGCGAACCCGTGAACATCACGCTCATGGGCGAGACGTTGCTCGCGTTCCGGAATACGTCAGGCAAGGTTGGTCTCATCCAGCGCAACTGTGCGCATCGTTGGGCCTCGCTGTTCTATGGCCGTAACGAGGAGAATGGCATACGCTGCTCCTACCACGGCTGGAAGTACGACATAAGCGGCCAATGCGTCGACATGCCGACAGAGGACGAGGCCAGCAATTTCAATGAAAAAGTGAAGATCGTCTCATACCCAGTGGTCGAGCGCGGTGGCGCGCTTTGGGCGTATATGGGTCCGCCTGAATTCAAGCAGGAATTCCCGGAGTTCGAGTTTTTCAACGTCCCGGAAAGCCACCAGTTCATTTCCTGGAACCGCCAGGAGTGCAATTACGCCCAGGCGATTGAGGGTGGCATCGACTCCGCGCACTCCAACTTCCTGCACGCCTCGCTGGACGCGTACTGGCGCACCGACAGCTGGTTGGCTCAGGGCAAACGAAGCGGCAACCTCCGTGATATGTACCACGCCCGTGACCAACACCCCAAGTTCTTTGCCGAGGACACGGATTACGGAGTCGCTACCGGTTCACGTCGCGAGACTGGGGAGGACAACCACTACTGGCGCTACAACTTGTTCTTGCTCCCGTTCTACACGATGCCCCCGTCTGGCCCCCAGCAGAAGTTTTTCCACGCGTTCGTGCCGATCTCCAACGGCGTCACCGCGCGCTGGAGTTTCGTTTGGACGCTGGATAACCCGATTCCGCGGTCTGACCGGCAGTTGTGGGGACGTGGGTATGGCATCCACTCCGAGGTGCACCCTGGCTCCGACCATACTCCGATAAGAAACGAAGCCAATCATTACCTCATTGACCGGGAGATGCAGAAGAACGTCAATTTCACTGGCATCGCGGTACTGGCTGACGAGGATTACTCGGTTCAGGAAGGCATGGGCGTCTTGACTCCGCGCCAGAACGAGCACCTGGGCACCACGGACGTGGGCATTATCAAGTCTCGACGGCGGATGCTCCGTGAGGCCAACGATCTGCGAGAGGGCAAAGAGCCCTACGCGGCTGGTAACGGCAGCGTGTTCCACGTTCGCGCAGGTGACGTCCTGCTTGAGAAGAATGCGGACTGGTTGCAGGACGCCAAAGTCAAGAAAGTGATGACCGCTACCTGGTAGATATCGCAAGAAACCGTGACGAAAGCGGGGGCCATCCGGCCCCCGCTTTTTGTTGAGCAGGTACGGCGTGATATGGTTCGGCTAAGACAGCGAGATTACGGGTCAGGGGCAGGAGTATCCAATGCCACGAATAAGTCACATCGCAATCGCCACGCAAGACCTGGAGGGCACGACGAAGTTCTACAAAGAGGGGTTGGGTCTAATCGAGGTTGGGAAGGTTGATTCCGCACTCGCGGAGGGCTATTACCTGAGCGACGGCTACATCAATCTGGCGATCCTCAAGTACCGGACCGATGAGGTCGCAACGACTGAAGGGGCTCCGCGCCACGCGGGTATTCATCATATAGGCTTCTCGGTCGACGACATGGAGAGCGCGCAGGCCCAGATCATCGACGCTGGGGCAAAACCCCATCTTGAGCAGCAGGTCAACGCGGCGATGAAAGCGCCGAACAGTCTGAACGTGGAGTATAAGTTCACCGGGCCAGACGGTGTCACGCTGGATCTGTCGGCGTCCGGATGGGCGACGAAGACCGACTGAGCGTATTCTAGCGACGTGGTGGGCGGCCCTCGGCGGCTGCGAGTGTCGGCTCCGCCTACGATCTGTCGTTGGTGGTGTTGACGAATTCGTAGTAAGGGTCGAACCGGCGGACCGACTCGAACCAATCGGCGTCGCCGATTGGCCACTCCACCCTCCAAAAGCGCCCCTCACGCACGAGTACTTCGACGCGTAGCTCGGATAGGCCATCCGACATCTCTTGGATGAGCCCTGTCACGGCGCTCCGGCCGTAGTTGCGGACCCCAAGAGAGCTGAGCACTGTGGTTGTGGACTCACGGCTCAGTAGATCCAGCAGCGCTGTTGTTTCATCAGACCTGAGCAGGTCAAACTGCTCCTTGGCGTCGTCACTCAGGTACTTTCTCACCTCGCTGGGCTGGCCATCCTGCGCTGCCTGATACATCGCAACGGCGACTTCGCCGGGCGCCCGAGCAACGTGCGTTAGGCCGAGGCCCAAAGCCATAATCCAGAGTAGCGTGCCGCCGATGAACGCGAGCGTGATTGCAGCCGTCCATCTGTGAATCGGGGCGAACCACCGTATGCCGTTCCATAGCTTCTTGAGAGGGGGCATCATTACTCGTCCCGAGGCGGTGCAGCGGGTGTTGCCGGTACGGTTGGCGCCCGTTGGGGCAGCGGAGGCTTGCGAGCGAGCAGGAAGAACACCGTGCTAATCCCTGTCAGCGTTCCCACCAGCGTGAATGCCTCGGTGTAGCCGCCGAAGTGATCGTTGAGCCCGCCTGCGAGTGCCGGCCCGATTAGTGGCCCCACCATGATGATTGCGGAGGAGTACCCCATGATTTTACCGAAGTTGCGCATGCCGTAGAAGTCTGCGCGGATGGCCATCATCAGCGGACCGCGCACACCCCACGACACGCCGTGCAGCATCGCAGCTGCGGCGATGATGATGCCGCTGCCTGCCGTAGCCATCATGATGAGGGCGGCGCAGTGGCCAACCATGCAACCTGCAGAGAGCCTCGTCTTGTTGAATCGATCGCCCAGGAGACCCCCGCCAATCTGACCGATCAGCGCACTGGTAGAGATCAGGGCAAACATCGTCTGCGCTGATGTCTCGCTCCACCCATGTCCTTCAACGAGCAGAGGTACGAGATGCACCATCACCGCAAACACGGACACGAGCGCCATCCCATGGCCTACAGATACGAGCCAAAAGCCCCGGTCACGCATGGCCTCTGCGACGGTGAAGTCCACGGTGGTGACGGCTTCGGGGAGGGGAGGTGGGGCCTCGCCTCCCAGCCCCGGTTGCGCGCCATCGGGTAGCATTCCGTAGTCCTGCGGCCGCTGGCGTAATAGTTGGCCCAATGGCAACGTGATAAGCATGACGGCGACCCCCGTCCAGAACGCAGTTGGACGCCAGCCATTGGCCACTAATGACCAAGTGACCAGCGGGGCTAGGAGGCCGCCGATACCGATTCCTGTAGACGACAGACCGAGGGCCAACGCTCGCTTGCGGACGAACCAGTTGGCGACCGCCGTGTTCAGCGTGATGAAGCCCGCCAGGTTCATGCCCAGTCCCAGTAGCAGGACGATGGAGTAGAACAGCCAGAGGTTGTTGACCAGACTCAGCAGTACGAATCCTATGCCCAGCATAAACACGCCGATGCGCATCACGAACCGAGAGCCGAACCTGTCGATCATCCAGCCTTGGGCGGGCGCGATGAAGCCGCTGACGACCTGCGACACGGAGAATGCGGTGGAGATAGCTAGCTTGCTCCAACCAAACTCGTCCTGCATCTGAAGCAGGTATGCCCCGAACGTTGCCCCCCAAGCTGCGGTTTGGATGGTGAACATCGTGGCGGCCGCACCGGAAACCCACCAACCGTAGAACGGGCGGCGGGAGCTCGGCATGGACGGATTGGGTGTCACTAACGAGACTCCTAGGATGCATTGATGCTACCAGTCTGGCCAGCCGACGCAGTAGCAGAACAGGCGCAAAAGAAAACGCCCCCGCCGGTCGGCGGGGGCGTTCGATTTAGCTGTTCTATCGTCTAGCCTTCGAAGACCAGCGACTTGACCACGACCGGAATCGCCTCGACCGATTCGATGGGCTGACCGAGATCGACGAAATTGAACTCGCCGACGTTGATGCCGTCGACGACGATGACTTCAGGCTCGACTTTGAGCTCACGCTTGAGCATTGAGCCGACCAACCCCGCCACGTCAGCACTGAGGATGATCGTCCACGGCCAGTCTGATAGCGGCTTGAGCGCCTCGGCCAGCGCATCGCAGATCGCCTTGATGGAGTCGTACGTTGGGATGACCGGCCCGATGAGCGCTACCGCAATCTGCCGCCCGATTTCGTCTGGTGCAATGTCCAAGCGCTCGAAGCCCTCGGCGATGGCCTTCGAGACGGCCTCTCGCGTCAGGTCGTTGGGGTTTTCAGGCAGGTAGGCCGGGACTACCTGGAGGTCTAGTTGCGGTAGGAGTTCCACCTTCGAGTAGTAAACAGTAGAGCTTGAAACTTGGACCGTGTATTGGGATGCGCCGATGACTGTCGCCCGAATGCGCTCAGCGCTTCCCGACACAGGCATGCCAAGCGCGGGCAGGCGCTTGCGGACGGCCGCGCCCAGCACAGGGCCGAGGTCGCCGTAGTCCTGGCTGTCGTAGTCGTAGACGTATTCTGCGACGCCGCCTGAGAATCCGATCTCATCGATGGGGCCCTCGAACTTGAGAGGACCAGACACCAACAACTGAGTAGATAGAGGTGAGTATTCGGAGCGGGTGAGCGCCTCGAAAAGGATATCCGCCAACTGCTCGGCGAGTTGCTCCTTCTGTCCGTCGGTCAGCGAGTCTCCCAACTTGATGTCCATGCCGAGATTGCGACCTATGACGTGGCCCGCGTTCTCGACACGTCTAATGACGTTGTTTTCATCCCACGCGATGAGCCGCGCGCCTACATTGATGGCCATGGTCTCGACGACTTTACCCTGCTGGACGATGGCGATCTTGGTTGTGCCGCCGCCCATATCTACGTTCATTCCAGCGTTAATCTTGAAGGAGCGGGCTGCCGCGCCTGAGCCGTGGGCGCCGAGGATGGCCTCCAAGTTCGGGCCGGCCGTTGCGCACACGAATTTGCCGCCCGCCTCTGCCAACATGTGAATGATGCTGTCCGAGTTGTGCTTGCGGACCGCTTCACCCGTGCAGATAACCGCGCCGGTGTCGATGTCGTCGTGTACGAACCCCGCTTCCTCATAGCTCTTCTTCACGAAAGCGCCGAGGTTCTCAGTGTCGATGGTGTCGGGATCGGAGTAAGGCGTCAGCAGGATTGGCGAGCGGTAAAGTACCTGCCGGAAGACGACCTCGAACTCACTGGACATCTCGGTGCTGCGACGCCGCATGACCAGCTTGGAGAACATGAGATGGGAGGTGGAGGAACCGATGTCGATGCCCACGCTTGTGAGGCGCAGCCAGTCAGGGTTGATGGGGAAACCATCGTCGGCGATGGATCCGAAAACAACTTCTTCTTCCTCGCCGAAATGTCCGTGTTCCCATGGATCGTCGTGCATGATTCCTCTATTCTGGCGCAGCCGGGACTTACCTGGCGGTAACGCCGGTCTTCAGGCGCGCTGCTTGTGGGGCTTGTGTGGCGGGACGGTGGGCCTTCTCAAGGATGAGTGGCACCATGTCGCTGTCGCATGATTGTATGCGCTCAGGTATGTGTCAAGCGAATGGCCACATCAAACGTTCCTTGACGCCTGCTGAAGCGTGGTGTAGAACGCCGGTAGGATAGCCGATTCTCATAGCTGTAAATTATCAAAGAAACCCGCGCGTGCGGGAGTATTTTTGGAGGAACTGGATGGTAGACCTATCTGCACGGCCGGAAGTCAAGGAAGGGCAACAGCAGCTCACTAAGGTTTCGGCTTACGACAAGTTCATCGAAAAGGAAGGCATCCCGAACATAACGGGATTCGCGGTTGACGACGTGCGTGCGGTCGAGGTGAAGCCGTGGGCGCGCCTCGATTGCCTCGGTACGTACATCAACCTCGACGGCAACGCCGGAACCAACGACGCCTACGTTGCCGAAATCCCACCTGGCGGCAAGATGGCGCCCGAGAAGCACCTGTTCGAGAAGGACATCTACGTCCTGTCCGGTCGGGGAGCCACGATCGTTGGCGACGACCCCAGCCACCAAACATCGTTCGAGTGGAAAGAGGGAAGCATCTTCTCGATCCCGCTCAACGTGTCGCACCAGCACATGAACGGCAGTGGCACCGAGCCTGCGCGCTTCTTGGCAGTGACGACGTTGCCCCTGGTACTGAGCCTTTTCCACAATGAAGAATTCGTGTTCAACAACCCCTTCGCGTTCAAAGACCGTTACGGCGACAATCGCCAGTATCAGGGTGAGGGGCGCATGTTCACGGGCAACTCAGGCCGGGTGAACGTGTGGGAAACGAACTTCATCCCAGACATCGAAACGTTCACCACGTTCGCGTGGAAAGAGCGCGGCGCCGGCGGATCGAGCGTCATGTTCGAGCTTGCCGACAACACGCAGGCAGCGCACGTTTCTCAGTTCCCCATTGGCACGTACAAGAAGGCACACCGTCACGGTCCGGGTGCCCACGTCATCATCGTGTCTGGGACGGGCTACAGCCTGCTTTGGCCGCCCAACGGCAGCGTGCCGGATGATGTCATCCGCGTCGACTGGAAGCGTGGCGGCCTGATCGTCCCTCCTCACGATTGGTTCCACCAGCACTTCAACGGTGGCACCGATCCGGCCCGTTACCTCGCGTTCCGCTGGGGCAGCCAGAAGCATGGCTTCGTGTTCGACCCAGGCGAGGCCGACCTGAGCGAGAAGCTCGGCGGCGCGCAGATCGAGTACGAGGACGAGCAGGAGTGGGTCCACGATACGTTCCAGGAGACGCTGACCAAGGTCGGTGGGGACTCCAAGATGGCCGACTTCATCCCGCGTCTTCGTCGCTAGTAGTTCCGCTCCACGGATAGCCGAATCTAGATTGGATTTAGAAAGGACTACGACGATGACCACGTCCAAACCCGAGGTCACTGCAGATCAACCGCGCATTGTTAAGTACACCGCTTACGATGCGTTCATCGAGAAGGAAGGCATCCCTAACATCACGGGATTCTCGGTCGACGACCTTCGTACCGTCGAGGTAAAGCCGTGGGCGCGCCTGGATTGCCTGGGTTCTTACATCAACCTAGACGGGGCGGGGAAGACCAACGACTCGTACGTTGCCGAGATTCCGCCTGGCGGTAAGATGGCGCCCGAGAAGCACATCTTCGAGAAGAACATCCTCGTCCTCGAGGGCCGGGGTGCAACGCTGGTCGGTGACGACCCTAGCAGCCGTCAGAGCTTCGAGTGGAAGCGCGGCAGCGTGTTCTCAATCCCGATTAACTTGTGGCATCAGCACATGAACGGTAGCGGCACCGAGCCCGCGCGCTTCGTGGCCGTGACGACGGCACCGCTGACGATGAACCTGTTCCACAACGAGGGCTTCGTCTTCAGCAATCCGTACGTGTTTGAGGATCGCAT
>Ga0114996_10000630_pt1 | contig 49266 bp, 43 predicted proteins | sample ArcticOcean_MG_C_4_FD_87039 | JGI IMG/M metagenome (GOLD analysis project Ga0114996, IMG submission 87039) | Marine microbial communities from western Arctic Ocean - ArcticOcean_MG_CB4_134 | ecosystem: Environmental > Aquatic > Marine > Oceanic | place: Arctic Ocean: Canada Basin | collected... | reverse complement strand
AAACGTTATTCTTCGTCATAGTGGCGTATCTCCTTTGGTTGGTTTTGGTGTCTTGCAACAACAAATCAACCTGATACGCCGCTTCTTTTCAAATCCTCAAACACCAGATTCGGGCATAACTCTATGGCGGCGCCGTCGTTAGCGATCTGACCAACAAACGGCAAAAAGAATTTGTCGCCTGGCTTCGGACGCGCGGCTATTCCGACGGCTATATCAGCCGGGTCTTGTCGGTGGGCAAGGCGGCCCTCAACATGGCTTACAAGAGCGACGAGATCACTACGGTGCCCCACATTGTGACGGTGGCGCGCGGGCCGGCGCGGGAACGGATTCTGTCCCTGGAAGAGGCGGCGGCACTGTTCGACGCCATCGATCAGGATCATATGTTCACGTTCAACATTTTGATGTTCAACACCGTGTCCCGGCCCGAGGCCATTTTGGAATTGACCCGGTTTCAGATCGATCTGGATAATCGCCTGATCAAGCTAAACCCCGAAGGGCGCAGGCAGACCAAAAAAATCCGGCCTACGGTGCCGATTACCGACACGCTGTTGCCATATCTCGCAGCGGGCCGTATGGCCACCAGCCACTTGGTCACTTGGCATGACAAGCCAATCAAAAGACTCAGTGGCTCCTGGCGCAAGTTGCGGGCGCGTGCTGGATTGAGTGAGGACGTGATCCCGTACACCATCCGCCACACCATGGCCACGGAAATGCGAAAGCGGGGCGTGCCGGCCTGGGATGTTGCCGGTTTTCTCGGCCGCAAGCTGGGTGGATACGATTCGACCGAGATTTATGCCAAGTACGCCCCTGACTATTTGAGCCAGGCGGCGGCGGCAATTGATGATTATTTCGTCGAGTTGCAGGCAATAACGAAGCGGCAACTCATTATCCCACAACCGGCGGTGCGTGCCAGTTGCGTGTCAAACGGGACCTCCGGCGATATTGCCGGCATGGCCCAAATTGTTGATTTTCCTATAGAAAGTATGGTCGGGGAGAGAGGATTTGAACCTCCGACCCCTACGTCCCGAACGTAGTGCGCTACCAGACTGCGCCACTCCCCGACGATAAGCCTTAAGGGTCAAGGCGCGTTTTATACAAAGCCCGGCGGCGTTCGGCAAGCCGTGTGGCTGCCGGCCTGGCTCATGACCCGGCCCGAAATCTAGTGGGCCCGGTGGATGCAGAAATCGATGGCGTCGATCAGCGCCCGCTTTTCCGGGCCATCCTCGAAGATGCCCATGGCGTCGCGGGCGATGGCGCCGTAATGGCGGGCGCGCTCGACGCTGTCATTGATGGCTTCGTGGCTGCCCATCAATTGGGTGGCCCGTTCCAGATCGCCGTCCTTTTGGTCGAGCTCTTCCATGGTGCGCCGCCAAAATTCACGCTCGGAATCGTTGCCGCGCCGGAACGCCAGGATCACCGGCAGGGTGATCTTGCCTTCCCTGAAATCGTCGCCGATGGTCTTGCCCAGCTTCGCCTGGCTGGCGGAATAATCGAGCACGTCATCGATCAACTGGAAGGTGATGCCCAAATTCATACCGAAGGCTTCCAGCGCTTCTTCTTCGACTTGGGGCCGCTCGGCCACCAGCGCGCCGATGCGGCAGGCGGCGGAAAACAATTTTGCCGTCTTGGCGCAGATCACATCCTGGTAGGCGGTTTCCGAGGTTTCCACATTGTTGTTGGTGGTGAGCTGCAATACCTCGCCCTCGGCGATGACGCTGGAGGCCCGGCTGAGGACGCCTAGAACCGGCAGCGAGCCGTCGGCGACCATCAATTCGAACGAGCGCGAGAAAAGGAAATCGCCGACCAGCACGCTGGCCTCGTTGCCCCAGATGGCGTTGGCGCTTTCGGCGCCGCGCCTGAGCGCGCTCTCATCGACCACGTCGTCATGCAATAACGTGGCGGTATGAATGAACTCGACGCAGGCGGCGAGGCCGATATGGCGATCTCCATTGTAGCCGCACATGCGCGCCGCCGCCAATGTCAGCATCGGGCGCAAGCGCTTGCCGCCGGCAGCGATGATATGGCTGGCGAGCTGCGGGATCAGCGTCACCGGGCTTTCCATGGCGCGCAGGATCAACGCGTTGACCGCTTTCAAATCATCCGCGGTCAGCGCATCAAGCGCCGCGATGGAAGGTGATGGTTCGGGCGCCGAGCCCAGATTTACTACTACGCCCAAAGCTCAAAATTCCCAGATGCCTTGACGATTGCAAACGTGCGGGGGAGCATAGGAGGCGCGTTCCGGGCGGGTCAAGCCCGGATCGTGGGCTCGGGCAGCCTAGGATACGGTAATGATTGAACTTTTGCGCACCAACGATCCGGTCTTGATCTCCTGGCTCAGCGCCCTGCTGGCCGGCGAGGGCATTCAAGTGCATGTGTTCGACGGCCATACCAGCGTGCTCGAAGGCTCGGCCGGCGCCATCCCAAGGCGCCTCATGGTGGCCGATCAAGATTACCGCCGCGCCGCCGGGCTTTACGAAACCTCCCGCGCCCAGTTTGAAGATGCCGCACAACAAATCAACGCCGGTTAGCACCGACGCCCTGCTCGGCGGCCGCGTCATTCTGCGCCAGCCCGAAGATGGCTATCGGACGGCGATCGATCCGGTGCTGCTCGCCGCCGCCGTGCCGGCAATTCGGGGCATGCGCGTGCTCGATGCCGGCTGCGGCACCGGCGCTGCGTCTTTGTGTCTGGCGGCCAGGGTGGCGGGCGCCGACATTACCGGCATCGATACCGAGCCGGAATTTATCAGCCTCGCCCGAGACTCTACAGAATTAAACGATTTTGCGCCGCCGCCGGTTTTCGAAGTTGGCGATTTGCGGGACTACCGTAACCACGCGCCCTTCGATATCGTCATGACCAACCCGCCCTACCGGACCAACGATAGCGGCCATCCCCCCGCCCACCCCTTGAAGCGCGCCGCCAATATCGAAGGCACGGTGACTTTAAGCCAATGGATAGATTTTTGCTTCCAGCTGCTCAGGCCCGGCGGCTGTTTCACCATGATCCACAGCCGCGACCGGCTGGAGGAGGTGCGATCCTTAATCGCGCCGCTGGCCAGCAACGCCGTCATTCATCCGCTTTGGCCGAAACGCCGGCGCAAGGGCGGCAAGCGCTTTTTGGTTTTGGCCTTTACCAACGATCCGCAAAATTCGTCCATCGATCGCGGCGGCGTGCATATGACCGATGGGCTGGTGCTGCACCAGGCCGACGGCGCCTACACCGAAGAGGCGGAGGCTATCTTGAAATCCGGCGCCGGCTTCGGCTTCAATTTTCCGTGACCAGGGCGCAATCAGCGCCGCCCCCTTGCGCTGGCAGGTTACGCCGGCCTAGTTTATGGCCATGATTAGACGATTTCTCGAAGCCTTGCGGGTGCCCGGTTTCCGCAATCCGAAACCGGTCGTCGCCGTCCTCCGCCTGACCGGCGTGATCGGCCAAGGCGCCTCGCCGCTGCGTTCCGGTATGACCGTGGCGGCGCTGAACCAGCCGATCGAGGCGGCGTTCGCCACCAAGCGCTTGAAAGCGGTGGCCTTGGCGATCAACTCGCCGGGCGGCGCGCCGGCGCAGTCGTCGCTCATCTTGAAACGCATCCGGGCGCTGGCCGATGAAAACGATATTCCGGTATTCGCCTTTGCCGAGGATGTGGCGGCGTCGGGGGGCTATATGCTGGCCTGCGCGGCGGACGAAATATTCGCCGACGAAACCTCGGTCATCGGCTCCATCGGCGTGGTGTCCGCCGGTTTCGGCTTTCCCGGCCTGCTGCGCCGGTTAGGGATAGAGCGCCGCCTGCACACCGCCGGGACACGCAAGGGCATTTTGGATCCGTTCTCGCCGGAACGCCCCGAAGAGGTGGAATTGCTCAAATCCCTGCAGCGGGACGTCCATGACAGCTTCAAGGACATCGTCCGCGACCGCCGCGCCGGCAAACTAAAAGCCGACGAAGATACGCTCTTCAACGGTGAGTTCTGGACCGGCCGGCGGGCGCTGGAGCTGGGCTTGATCGACGGCATCGGCGAATTGACCGCCGTCATGAAGGAACGCTTTGGCGACAAGGTGCGCTTCCGCCCGGTCGGTCCGCGCCAATCCTGGATCAAGCGCAAACTGGGCACCGCCTGGCCGGGCAGCGGGGCTGCGTCCAGCCATGCCGGCGCGATTGCGGGCGATCTGCTGGCGGTGATCGAAGAGCGGGCGCTCTGGTCCCGTTTCGGGCTTTAACTTGACCCGAAACGTATTGAGCCCCTAAAAGGTTCCCATGCTTGGTTTCAGCCTTCCCAAAATCCTGGTCCTGATCGTCATCATCATGGCGGTCTGGTACGGCTTCAAGTTATTCGGCCGCGGCCGCAATGTCTCGGGAGGCGCCAATGCACCGAAACAGACCGGCCAGGAAAAAGCCGACGCCTCGTTGGAGATGAAGCCCTGCGAGGTGTGCGGCGATTACGTGGCCGCCGGCGCCAAGACCTGCGGCCGCGACGACTGCCCGTATGGATAGGTGACCGTAGGGGCGGGTTTAAAACCCGCCCGTGGATCATGGATAAATTGCCGGGCGGGTTTGAAACCCGCCCCTACGTTTTAGATGCCAACGGCGCGTCGCATCAGCATTGCGGTTTCATGGCCGGGGGCGGCGTCACAATCGCGTCCGCCTTGACCCGCTACTTATGCCAACGTATCACTCCCCGGCAACCGCATTTTTCTTTAATTTCCGCCGGATACAGACATGGCGAAGGCCCCCGCTCGCGACACAAGTTTCCAGTCCCTGATCCTGAAATTACAGTCCTATTGGGCGGATTACGGCTGCGTGATCTTGCAACCTTACGATATGGAAATGGGCGCCGGAACCTTTCATCCGGCGACCACCTTGCGCGCCCTGGGCCCGGAGCCGTGGAAGGCCGCCTATGTGCAGCCGTCGCGGCGCCCCACCGATGGCCGCTACGGCAAAAACCCGAACCGTTTGCAGCATTACTACCAGTTCCAGGTGATCCTCAAACCGTCGCCCGCCGACGTACAGGATTTGTACCTGGCCAGCCTTTACGAGCTTGGCATCGACAAAGAGCTGCACGATATCCGCTTTGTCGAGGATGATTGGGAAAGCCCAACCTTGGGCGCCTGGGGCCTCGGCTGGGAGGTTTGGTGCGACGGCATGGAGGTCAGCCAGTTCACCTATTTCCAACAGGTCGGCGGCATCGATTGCGAGCTGGTCTCGGCGGAACTGACCTACGGCTTGGAGCGCCTCGCCATGTATATCCAGGGCGCCGAGAACGTCTACGATCTGGATTGGAACGGCAGGGGGGTGACATACGGCGATGTGTTCCTGCAGGCCGAACAGGAATTCTCCGCCCACAATTTCGAACACGCCGACGTCGACATGCTGGCCCGGGAATTCGAGGATGCGGAGAAGGAATGCCTGTCTCTGCTCGGTCACAAGCTGGCATTGCCGGCCTATGATCAATGCATCAAAGCTTCGCACCGGTTCAATCTGTTGGATGCGCGCGGCGTCATTTCGGTAACCGAGCGCCAAGCCTACATCGCCCGCGTCCGCACCCTCGCCAAGGGCTGCTGCGAGATGTGGGTGGAAAGCCGGAAACAAGAGGCGGGGAGAGGCGAAGCCGCGACAGGGACAAAAAAATGAGCGGAGTAGGGGAGCTTGCGGTTAGGAATTTACAGGCTATATACAGTCTATAAGCCTTAACGGAAGCTAAAAACTGATGATTCTATTTGCCCCGATTACCCATACTTATCCATACCAATCCATACCAATCCATACCGGATTATTACCAGCCGATGTCGCACGAGAATAAATTAGATAAGCAAGTAATGGTTGAAACACAGAGATCACAGAGGACACAGAGAAGAAAAGTAAATGGAGAAGGACCAGTTAACAGACCGGGTAATTGGGCTGGCGATAGAGGTTCATCGTCAATTGGGACCGGGTTTATTGGAATCTGTCTATGAAGCTTGTCTTTGTCAGGAGTTGCGTGAAAGCGGATTGAAATTTGAACGCCAGAAAGCCATTGGCATTCATTACAAGGGAACGGAATTGGATGGCGGTTTTCGCGCTGATCTGATTGTCGAGGATGAACTTTTGATCGAACTGAAAGCTACGGAAAGATTTTTGCCGATCCATGAGGCGCAGCTATTGACCTATTTGAGACTTTCTAAAATCGGCACCGGATTGCTCCTGAACTTCAACACCAAGGTATTGAAGGACGGCATCAAGAGGATGGTCGTATGATTTCTTCTTCTTTCTCTGTGATCTCTGTGATCTCTGTGTTTCAAAACCTTTGCAGCCGCAAAGTTCCCGCCTCATTGCTGCCCGGAGGAAACCATGGCTGAGCTTCTTCTGGAAATTCTGTCGGAAGAAATCCCGGCGCGCATGCAGGCGCGCGCTGCCGAGGATTTGAAGCGGCTGGTCTGTGACCAACTTAACAAGGATGGCTTCGAATTTGAGAGCGCTAAGGCTTACGCGACACCCCGGCGATTGGCTCTGGTGGTCGATGGCCTACCATTGGAAATAAAAGCGCTCGAAGAAGAGCGTCGCGGCCCGCCCAAAACGGCACCTGAAAAAGCTGTCGAAGGTTTTGCCAAGTCGACCGGGATAAGCGTCGATCAACTGGAAATTCGCGATACAGGAAAAGGCGAATATTATTTTGCGGTCATCAAGAAAGATGCGCGCCTGACAATTGACTATATGCGGTTAGTCGCATCGGGCGCCGTAATCAATTTTGTTTGGCCGAAATCGATGCGGTGGCATTCGGGCACGACAACTTGGGTGCGCCCGATACAGAGTATATTGGCTGTCTTTGATGGAAAGCCGTTGAAAGATTTTCTTCAGTTGGGTTTAGAGGACAAAGTTCCCGGATTAAAGATAGCGATGAACAATGGATCGGAAGCTAAACCAGGTGAACTGGAAATCCCGATTTCCAACACCACCCGCGCCCACCGCTTCCTCACCGACACGGTGATCGAGGTCAATGATTTCGCCGACTACAAGAAACAGCTCGAAGATGGCTACGTGATCCTCGACGCCGCCGAGCGCCGGGCGCGGATCAAAGAGGGCGCGGAAAAATTGGCGGCCGATGCGGGGCTTCATTTGCGCGACGATCCGGCGCTGCTCGACGAGGTCGCCGGGCTCGTGGAATGGCCGGTGCCGCTGATCGGGTCCATCGATGCAGAGTTCATGGTCCTGTGGTCGGATGTTCTTGTAACAGCTATGCGTAAGCACCAAAAATATTTTGCCTTAGAAGATAAGGATGGCAATCTGGCGCCCAAATTCATTGTAGTTGCCAACAAGGATACACCCGACGCCGGTGCCGCCATCATTGCCGGCAACGAGCGTGTTTTGCGAGCGCGATTGGCGGATGCAATGTTCTTCCGAGATCAAGATATGGCACAGCCTCTAGAGAGCTACGTGCCTTATTTGAAAAACGTAGTCTTTCACCGTGAGCTTGGAAGCATTGGAGACAAGGTTCAACGCATGGAAATTCTAGCCGGTGATATTGCCGCTCATAACAGTGTTGTCGATTTGAAACCGGTGCGCAGGGCGGCTCATCTTTCCAAAGCCGATTTGGTGACACAAATGGTCGGTGAGTTTCCAGAGTTACAAGGTACGATGGGAAGGCGGTACGCATACTATGGATCAAGTGGCGAAGTATCTGAAGTCGCAAGCGCCATCGAGGAACACTATGCGCCTCAGGGGCCGTCCGATGTCTGCCCGACTGCGCCGGTCAGCGTCGCCGTTGCTTTGGCTGATAAGATAGACACATTGGTCGGATTTTGGGTCATCAATGAGAAACCCACTGGATCAAAAGACCCGTTTGCGCTTAGGCGTGCGGCCCTAGGTGTAATTAGGTTGGTCATTGAAAATGAGCTGCGTGTAAACTTGAAAACATTTTTTGAGTCTGCGGATGAATTAATTCAGTCATCGCTGATAGCCGCAGCTATGGAAAAAGGGGGAGAACAACTAGAAGAGGAAGAGTCTGATTTTGATCCAGACGACCTCCTCTCCTTCTTCGCCGAACGCCTCAAAGTCCACTTGCGCGAAAAGGGCGTCCGCCACGATTTGGTCTCCGCCGTTTTTGCTGTCGGGGGCGAGGATGATCTGGTCCGCCTGCTCGCCCGGGTCGATGCTCTCAGCAAGTTCCTGGAGACGGAGGATGGGGCCAACTTACTCACTGTCTATAAGCGGGCTGCCAACATATTGGGAGCAGAAGAGAAAAGGGACAGCAAGAAATATGTCTATGATGGAGCTACTCCGATCGTTTCAAATGAGACCGCAGAACAGGCATTAATCGACACGTTGATGGATGTCGGGCCAAATATCACTTCGGCTATCGATTCTGAGAAATTTAGCGACGCTCTAGAATTGTTGGCTTCGACCAGAACAGTGATTGATGATTTCTTTGATCAAGTAACTGTAAACGTTGAAGAATCTGAACTGCGCGAAGCGAGGCTGACGATGCTTGATTTTATCAGGAAATCGTTCGAGAAAATTGCAGATTTCTCACAAATCGAGGGGGGTGAGCGTTGAACAAGTGGGTCTATGCATTCGGTAATGGCACCGCCGATGGCAGTGCCGATATGGGATCGCTGTTGGGCGGCAAGGGGGCCAATCTGGCGGAAATGTCGGCCCTCGGCCTGCCAGTGCCGCCGGGCTTCACCCTGACCACCGAAGTCTGCAATCATTTCACCAGCCATGAAGATACCTACCCGGAAGAATTGGCCGGCGCGGTCAGCGCGGGCCTGCAAGCCATCGAAGATGCCATCGGCGCCAAGTTCGGCGATGCCGCCAATCCTTTGTTGGTCTCGGTGCGCTCCGGCGCGCGCGCCTCCATGCCGGGCATGATGGATACGGTCTTAAATCTTGGCCTCAATGATGAAACCGTGAAGGGGCTGGCCGCCGCCGCCGGCGATGAGCGCTTCGCCTATGACAGCTACCGCCGCTTTATCCAGATGTATGCGGACGTGGTGCTCGGCGTCGGCCACCATCATTTCGAAGACATCCTGGCGCTCGCCAAGGAAGACAAGGACTTGGCCCTGGATACCGACCTGGATGCGGACGATTGGAAAGCCATCTGTGCGGCGTTCAAGGCCAAGGTCGAGGCCGAGCTGGGCGCAACCTTCCCGCAAGACCCTAAGGATCAGCTTTGGGGCGCCATCGGCGCGGTGTTTGGCAGCTGGATGAATGAGCGTGCCATTATTTACCGGCGCCTGCACGACATCCCCGGAAGCTGGGGCACCGCCGTCAATGTGCAAAGCATGGTGTTCGGCAATATGGGCGATCGGTCGGCCACCGGCGTTTGTTTCACGCGCAATCCGTCCACCGGCGAGAACGCGTTCTACGGCGAATATCTGATCAACGCCCAGGGCGAGGACGTGGTCGCTGGTATTCGGACGCCCATGCCGCTGACCATTGCCGAGGCCGAAGCCGGTCATTCCAGGCTGCCGTCCATGGAAGAAAGCCTGCCCGCGATGTTCGGCGAGCTATCCGATGTGCGGGAGATATTGGAGCGCCATTACAAAGACATGCAGGACATGGAATTCACCGTCCAGGAAGGCAAGCTTTGGATGCTGCAGACCCGGAGCGGCAAGCGCACCGCCAAGGCGGCGCTCAAAATCGCCGTGGAAATGGTCGCCGATGGGCTGGTAAGCCGCGAAGAGGCCATCCAGCGCATCGATCCGGCGCAGCTTGACCAATTGCTGCATCCGACGCTGGATCCAGACGCGCCCCGCCATGTGGTCGCCAAGGGCCTGCCCGCATCGCCGGGCGCGGCGTCGGGGCGCATTGCCTTTTCGGCGGCCGATGCCGAAACCATGACCGCAGCCGGCGACAAGGTCATCTTGGTGCGCATCGAAACCAGCCCCGAAGATATCGGCGGCATGCACGCCGCCGAGGGCATTCTGACCACCCGCGGCGGCATGACCAGCCACGCCGCCGTGGTGGCGCGCGGCATGGGCCGCCCCTGCGTTGCCGGGGCCGGCGATATCCGCGTCGATTACCGGGCCGGGACCATGCTCACCCGCGGCCAGACCATCGCAGCGGGCGATATCATCACCATCGACGGCTCCCGCGGCGAGGTGATGCTGGGCGAGGTGAAAACCATAAACCCGGAAATGATCGGCGATTTCGGCACCCTCATGGAATGGGCCGATGAAGTGCGCGAACTTGGCGTCCGCACCAATGCCGAGACGCCGGAAGACGCCGCGACGGCGGTCAAATTCGGCGCCGAGGGGATTGGTTTGTGTAGGACCGAGCATATGTTTTTCGATCCCGCCCGCATCATTCATATGCGCGAAATGATCCTGGCGGTTGACGAGGATGGGCGCCGTGCCGCGCTGGCCAAACTGCTGCCCTATCAGCGGGGCGATTTTATTGCGTTGTTCCGCATCATGAAGTCCCTGCCGGTAACCGTGCGCCTGCTGGATCCGCCCTTGAACGAGTTCCTGCCCACGTCGGACGCCGAATTGAACGCGGTCGCCGAGGCCGCCGGCGCTGATCCAAGCGACGTGCGGGCGCGCGCCGCTTCGTTGCAGGAATCCAACCCCATGCTGGGTTTGCGCGGCTGCCGCCTCGGCATCATGCATCCGGAGATTTACGAGATGCAGTGCCGCGCTATCTTCGAAGCGGTCGCCCTGGTGGCCAAAGAAGACGGCGAAACGGTGGCGCCGGAAGTGATGATCCCGCTGGTCGCGTCGGCCCGGGAATTTGATATCCTGCACGCGCTGGTCGATAGGGTCGCCGCCGAGGTGTCGGAGGCCGAGGGGATCGCGCTTAGCTATATGACCGGCACCATGATCGAGTTGCCGCGCGCCGCTTTGCGCGCCGGCGAGATTGCCGAGGGTGCCGAATTTTTCTCCTACGGCACCAACGATTTGACGCAGACCACGTTTGGATTGTCGCGGGATGATTCGGGCTCGTTCCTGGACGCCTATCAGGACCAAAACATTTTTGAGAAAGACCCGTTCGTCACCATCGATCAGGCCGGCGTCGGCGAGTTGGTGCGCATCGCCACCGAGCGCGGGCGGGCGACGCGGCCCGGTCTCAAGCTCGGCATCTGCGGCGAGCATGGCGGCGATCCGGCCTCCATCCATTTTTGCCAGGAGGCGGGGCTGGATTACGTATCCTGCTCCCCCTACCGGGTGCCCATCGCCCGCTTGGCGGCGGCGCAGGCGGCGCTCGCTGGCAAAGTATTTGAGGACGCATAAGAGGAGACGATCATGGACGGAAATTCATTTGAAAGCGTTTCGGATTTGCGCGAAATCTATGCCGAGCCCAAGCAGCGGGTGCTCGACAAGCAGATTACGTATCTGGATGAGCATTGCCGGAAATTTATTTCGCTTTCGCCCTTTATGCTGCTTGGTACCGAGGGCGATATATCGCCCAAGGGCGATGCTCCGGGCTTCGTTGCCGTGCTCGACGACAAGCGGGTTTTGATCCCTGACCGCAACGGCAACAACCGGCTCGATTCGTATCAGAACATTCTGGCCAATCCCAAGGTTGGATTGTTGTTCATGATCCCCGGCCTCAATGAGACCTTGCGCATCAACGGCAGCGCCGAGATCACCAGCGAGCTTGCTTTGCTGGCGCCCCTGGCGGTCAACGGCAAGGCGCCCAAGGCCGGGCTCATGGTGCATGTGGAAGAGGCTTATCTGCACTGCGCCAAGGCGCTGATCCGGGCCAAAATCTGGGATGCGGAGACCCGCCAAGAGCGCTCTGTCTTACCCAGCTATGGCCATATGGTCTCCCGCCAGATTGGCGCCGAGCCCGATGAGATAAACAAGCTCTACAACGCCTCGGTCGACGGCGACATGACGGCGGAAGGGCGACGCTGAGCGGCACGCCGCCGGGATTTTCCAATGGCCATTGATCTTCACACCCACTACCTGCCCGAACCGGTCGCCCATATGTTGCGCGCCAGAACCCAAGCGCCATTCATCAGCGCCGATGCTGGCGGCGAGACCTTTCATATGCCGAACGGCGCGCTGGCGATCAACGCCGCCTACCATGATATGGAGGCCCGCCTGGAATTCATGGATGCGAACGGCGTCGCGGCGCAAATGCTGTCCCTGCCCGGATTGTTCGGCGCCGATTCGTTGCCCGCCGACGAGGCTCTGCCCATCTGCCGGGCGTTCAACGATCATGTGGCCGAATTGGCGGGGGCGAATAGGTCGCGCTTTGCCGGGCTGGCGGCATTGCCGTTCGCCGATATGGACGCGGCGGCGGCGGAATATGAACGCGGGCGCACCGAGCTTGGCTTGATCGGCGCGGTGCTGCCCAACAATTTCTTTACTGGTATCGATTGGGCGCAAAAGATTGCGCCGGTGATGGCGGCGGCCAACCGGCTCGGCGGGCATATTTTCATTCATCCTGGCCCCAGGCCCGATCAGCGCGCCGATTTGGCGCCCGGCCACGCGCCAACGTTGCGCGACAATCCCCTGGCGCGGGCGGCCTTGGATGTGCAGTCCATGGTCGGCCACGCCATGGTGACGCTTTTGTTTACCGATTATCTGGACGCCTATCCGGATTTGTCGCTGCACGTGGCCAATCTGGGCGGCACCCTGCCGGACGTGATCGAGCGTATCGATCATCTGTTCGTGACCCGCTCCCCCGACGAGCCGCTGCCATCGTCCCAGGCGCGCCGGGTGCATGTGGATTGCTCGTCCCTCGGCCCAAGGGCGATTGAAATTGCAATTTCGTTATTCGGGCCCGAGCATATTGTCTTCGGCACCGATTGCCCCATCTTCCGCACCGATTGGACCTTTCAGGCTATCGATAACGCGCAGATTTCCGAGACCGAAAAAGAGGGCGTCCGGTCCACCAACGCGGCCCGATTGTTGGCGAACCTGTGGCCCGAGTTGGGCGGCTAGCAGGACGTCATGATCGATCTTTATTTCTTCACCACCGCCAACGGCTATAAGGCACGGCTGATGCTGGAGGAGTTGGAGCTGCCCTACGCGCTGCATCTGGTGGAATTGCCGAAAAGCCAGCATCTGAGCGAGGCCTACCGCAAAGTGAGCCCCAGCCACAAAATTCCCACCATCATCGATTCCGATGGCCCCGGCGGCGGGCCGGTAACGATTATTGAATCGGGCGCCATTCTCCGCTACCTGGCCGCTAAAACTTCCAGCCCGCTGCTGCCGTCTGATCCGGTGGCGGCGCTTCAGATGGAGCAGTGGTTCAACTACGCCCTCTCCACCTTCGCCATGACCCTGACCCAGCTCGGAACATTTTTGGGCCGCTTCCCGGAAGATCTGCCATCGGTAAAGAAATTCTACGCGGACCTGGCGCTGGATCATTACCAAGTCATCAATAGCCATCTGGCCGGCCGTGACTATTTCGCCGGCGATTACTCGCTCGCCGATATTGCAACCTATACCTATGTGAGGACCCACGAATTTCACCAGATACCGCTCGCCGATTTTCCCGAGGTGAATCGCTGGTTCGATGCCATCTCGGAGCGCCCGGCGGTGGCCCGCGCCTATGCGCCGGTGCAAGGTTAGTGCATGGCGAAGATGACAAATTCCCTGGGGCTGAGCACCTCGACCAGCCGGGAATTCAGGCTCAGATGGCGCTGGCAGAATTGCAGGTAATGATCGGGATCGCCGTAATACAGCGTCGGCTCCCGGTTGGGATTATGGACGCTCAGCATATTGAAGCCGAGGCCGACGCGGCTCATGGAGAAAAGATGCTTGAGGCTGCCCTCAACCATGGCCTGCCAATCGCCGTCGAAGGCATACATCTTCATGTTGTAAGTGCCTGAAACAAAAGAGTAATCCGCCACTTGGGAGGCGCTGTGGCCGACCCGGAAATTGGCCCTCGGATCATCGATGCGGGCGCGCGCCGCCTTGATCATTTCCGGCGAGATGTCGGTGCCGTAATAGCGCCCGTTTTTGAGGGAAGGCAGATCGCGGAAGGTGTCGAACATGGGACCGTAGCCGCAGCCGAGATCGTTGACCGATATCGGCTGGTCCTCGCCCAGATGCGCGATCAGCCCGGCGAATATCTGGAAGCGGCGCAGCATGCGTTCGGCGTCCACCCAGGCCAGCGCCTTGTGCATCGGCCCATAGGCCTTGTAGGACCGACCGAACGTCTTGGCCACCGGATCGAGCAACGCGCGGTCGTAGACAAGCTTGTCTTCGCTCATGAGTCCGGCGGGGTTGTCTGCATCCAGGCTGGCCGGATGGGCGTGATCTTGGCGGCGCCCGAGGTCAGCGGCGCACCGGCGGCGCGGGCGTCTTCGATCACTTGCAGGCGCAAGAGCGCGATGGCCCGATCGCCGGCGCCGGATTTGATGGTGCCGGCATCGGCGCCGTTGAACGCGACCGGGGCGCCCGGTTCGGGCAGCGGCCCGTCGATCTTCACCGGGAACAGGCGGCGCTTCACCAGGCCCCGGTATTTGGTGCGCGCCGTCAATTCCTGGCCCATGTAGCAGCCCTTGTCGAAATCGACGCCGTGCAATTCTTCGAAGCCGCATTCCAGCAGGGTCGATTTGTCGATATCCATATCGCGGCTGCCGTCGGGGAGGCCATGGGAAAGACGCAACGTATCGTAGGCGCCGGCCTCGGCGATGGTAATCGCAAGTGCGCCCAAGTTATCAACTGGCGCCAAAATCAGGCGCACGCCCATGGCGGCCAGACGCGGGTCGGTATAGGCGCCGCCGCCGCCGAAGGGCATGGCCGCGCCCGGCTCTGGTCCGAGCCCGAAGGCGGCAGGCGCATCGCCGCCAAAGGCAGCGGCGACGGTAAACTCGGTTATCGCCAGGGTGACCTTAGCGCGCAGTTTGAACATGGTCAGGCGCTTTATGAAATCATCGGCGCGCGCCGCTTCGCAATCCAGATGCAATTGGCCGCCGATTTCGGCGACGAAGAAATCGAACAGGAATTTGCCCTGGGGCGTCAGCAGGGCCGCATAGACGGCGCGGTCCGGGCCAACCTGATCGATATCGTTGGACACCAATCCTTGCAGGAATTCCGCCGCGTCTTCGCCGGTAACCGCGATCACGGCGCGGTTTTCTAAGAGGGTATATTCAGATTTGCTCATGGCTAATTATAGTACCTCCGGGCGCTTCGGTTCAATTCCCCTCATCGACGTTGTTTTCTTATGCTTCGGCGTTGTGTAAACAGCCGCCATGAACATCACCATGATCGATGATTCCATCGCCTTCGATGGCGCCTCGCCCGATGCCCGCGCCCTTGGCGGTGCAGAGAAGGCGTTCGCCCGCCTGGCGGCGGCCTTGGCGGCGCGCGGCCATTGGGTAACCGCCATCAATCAATGCAGCGATCAGGTTCAGATCGATGGCGTTGACTGGCTGCCCTGGAGCGCGCCGCGCCCACCCGATACCGATGTGCTGATCGCATTTCGGAAACCGGCTTTGCTGGACGAAGTGGACGAGGCCGAGCATCGCTGCCTTTGGCTATGGGATGGCCCGAAATTGCTCGACCAGCCTGCCGCCAAACGCATCTTGAAGCGCCACAATCCGGCGCTGGTGTTGACCGGGGCGGCGCACCGGGCGGCCCTCAAACCCTGGACCGAATTGCGCCAATCGGTGATCCAGCCCGGTGTCGGCGCGGTCTTCTTAGGCGCCGGCGGGACCAGCGATCATATCCCTAAGCCGGTCGCCGTGGTAACCACGCATCCCTTGCACGGCCTGGCCGAAATGGTTGAACTTTGGTCGGAGCGTATTCATCCCCTTAGGCCGGACGCCAGCTTGCGCATTTATTCCGCCGGCTTGTGGCGCGCCCTGGACGGCGGCGCTGCCGATAAACGCTTAGGCCCGGTCCTGGAAGCGGTGCGCAGCGCAGCCGACGCCGGCGCCGAAGTGCGCCTGCCGGAAGCCGATCCGGGCATGGCCACCGCCTACCGGGAAGCCGCCGTGCATCTCTATCCTTCCATCAAGGGGGAGATGTACGGCTCCACCCTGGCCGAAAGCCAGGCCGCCGGGACGCCGGCCATCCTGCATGCAACCGGCGGCGCCAGCCCGGCCTTGTTGGAGCGCATCGAAAACGGCCGCACCGGGTACTTGGCGCCCGACGATGACGCCTTTGTCAATTTGGCCCAAGGATTGCTGGAACCGGGATCGGAAATGTATCAAAGTTTAAGCGGTAGCGGCGGCGGCGCGCGCCAGAGCCGCACATGGGACGCGGCGGCCATCGAATTTGAAGCGCTTTGGACTTAGGTTGGACTTAGATTGGACTTAGAATTGACGGCATGAAGCTTTTATTTGTCACATCCACGCGGGTCGGCGACGCGATTTTGTCGACCGGGCTTTTGCACCGGGTGATCGAGAATAACCGGGATGCGAAAATTACCGTGGCGTGCGGGCCGGCGGCGGCGCCGTTGTTCGAAGCGGTGCCCGGATTGGAGCGGATTATCGTCCTCGATAAAATGCTCTGGTCGCTGCACTGGCTGCGCCTGTGGCTTTTGTGCGTGCCCCGCTTCTGGGATCTGGTCATCGATCTGAGGAACGCGCCGGTGACCTATCTTCTGGCAAGGCGTCAGCGGCGCGGTATGTCCCGCAAAGGCTCCGACCAGCGCCGGGTCGAGCGCATGACCCGGGTGCTGGATTTGGAGCAGACGCCGGCGCCGAAATTGTGGATCGCCGATAAACATGTGGACTATGCGCGCGCCGCCATTGCCGATGGCGGACCGGTGCTGGCGGTGGGCCCGACCGCGAACTGGCGCGCCAAAACCTGGCGCCCGGAATATTTCGCGGCGCTGATCGAGCGGCTGACAGCCGCCGACGGCATATTGCCCGGCGCCCGCGTTGCCGTCTTTGGCCGCGATGACGAGCGGCCCATGGCGCTGCGCTTGATTAGTGGCATACCGATGGAGCGGCGCATCGATCTGGTCGGCAAGCTGGACTTGCTGACCGCCTATGCCTGTTTGGCGCGCTGCGGGTTTTATGTGGGCAACGATTCCGGTCTGATGCATCTGGCGGCGGCGTCCGGGGTACCGACTTTGGGCCTGTTCGGCCCCACCCAGGAATCCCTTTATGCGCCGTGGGGGACCCATACGGGCATCGTCCGCACGAAAGTGCCCTACGCCGAATTATTCCCCGAAGAGTTCGACCACCGGACGTCGGAATCGCTGATGGACAGCCTGACGGTTGATATGGCCGAGACCGGCGCCCGCGATTTGTGGCGCCGCTGCCGGGACGCCGCCGAATGAGCATCCGCCTTTCCGCCGTGACCTCGATCCGCAACGAAGAAGCGCGCCTGGCAGCGTGCCTCGATCACATAACATTTGCCGATCAGATCGTCGTCGTCATGGACCGCTGCACCGATGGCTCGCGCCAAGTCGCCGAACGCTACGGCGCCAAGATCATCGAAGGCGCCTGGGATATCGAGGGCGACCGCCGCAACGCGGCCATCGAAGCCTGCGACGGCGAATGGATATTGGAAGTGGACGCCGATGAGCATGTGACCGAAGCGCTGGCGCGTGAAATACGCCAGGTGATCGAAAATTCGGACAGCGATTGGCACGAAATACCGGTGGACAATTTCATTGGCGAGCGCCGCGTGCGCCATGGCTGGGGCGCGTCCTACGGCAAGGCGGCCTATCCGGGATTGTTTCGCAATGGCGTCAAAACCTGGGGCCGGCAACGGGTGCATCCACGCCTCGCATGGACCGGCGCAAAGGGTCCCATGTTGAAACACCGGGTCAATCATTATGTGGACCGCAATGTCTCCGACATGATCCGCCGGTTGGATAACTATTCCTCGGCGCGGGCCAAGGATATGCGCGAGGCCGGTGAGATCGGCAGCACCGCCAATAATGTGCGGCGGCTGTTTTCGCGCTTCATCAAATGCTATATCGGGCGCAAGGGATACCGGGAGGGCGGTTACGGTTTGCTGATCGCCCTGTTCGCCGGGCTCTACCCGATCATCTCCCACATCAAAGCCAAGCTCGAAGACGACTGATGGGCGCGCGCATTGTTCTTGCCGATGACGGCATTGAATTTGACGGCGAAGGCCCGTCCAAGGGACCGCTCGGCGGGGTCGAAAGCGCCATCGTCAATCTGATGCGCGCCCTGGCGGAGCGCGGCCACGCGGTTTATGTGCGCAATATATGCGCGAACGCCCGCGTCATCGACGGCGTCGATTGGGCGCCGCTGGCCGATGGATTGCCGGAAAACGCCGATCTCTATATCGCCAACCGGGGCGACAAGCTGCTGGGCCTGATGCCGGGCGCCGGGCGCACGGTGTTCTGGATTCATAATCCGGCCCGTTACCTGATGAAATGGCGCTATCTTTCCAAGCTTTGGCGGATCAAGCCGGCGATCATCTTTATCGGCGACTACCATGCGTCCACCTATCCCGGTTGGGCGCCGTCCGGGGAGCGGTGCGTCATTCCCTATGGCATCGCGCCGCCGTTTTCAGATGTGGGCGCTTTGGCCGCCGCGCCGTCCCGGCGTGCCATATTCACCTCGAACCCCTTGCGCTCGCTGGATTGGCTGCTGGAATTGTGGCGGGATCAGATCCGCCCGAATGCCCCGGATGCGGAGCTGCACCTCTTTTGCGGTGCAACGACCTATGGTTCCGTGGGCTCAAGGTTGGCGGCCGAGATGGAGCAAGTTCTTGAAACTGCCCGCTCGATGCGGCATGAGGGCGTGGTTTTGAACGCACCAGTGGCGAAAGAGAGGCTGGTTGAGGAATTTGGCAGAGCTCGGGTCATGCTCTATCGGGGCGACATCAACGAAACCTTTTGCCTGGCGGTCGGCGAAGCGCAAGCTGCCGGCGTCCCAGCGGTGGTTCAGCCCATCGGATCGGTGGTCGAGCGGGTTATCGATGGCCAAACAGGTGTTGTCGCCGCTGACGATCAGGCTTTCGCCGAGGCTGCGGTCAAATTGTTGAACGACGATGAAACATGGCGCCGCTTTCACGAGACGGCGCTTGCAGAACAAAGTAAGTGGGGATGGGCGGACGCTGCCCGGTCCTTCGAAAGGTTGATCCCGTAATGAAAATCCTGCAAGCGATGGCGGGCGCGGACTATGGCGGCGCGGAAGCTTTTTTTACCCGGCTTTCGGTCGCCTTCCAGCGCGCCGGCGTGAACCAGCGGGTGGTGATGCGCCCCCATGAAGGCCGTGCCAAGGTGCTTAAGTCTGCCGGTATCGCGCCGGTCGAACTGGGCTTCGGCGGCAAGCTGGATATCCTCACGCGCCTCGGCCTCAAGCGCCAGATCAAGGAATACCAGCCCGATATCGTACTCAGTTGGATGAACCGGGCCACAGGTTTTTGCCCACAAGGCGACTTTACCCATGTGGGCCGGCTGGGCGGATTTTATAACGTCAAATATTACCGGAATTGCGATCACCTGATCGCCAATACCTCCGAGATCGCCGATTATCTGGTCAATAGCGGCTGGGACCGCGAAAGGGTTCACTATCTGCCCAATTTCGTCGGCGGCCGCCGCGCGCAGCCGGTCAAGCGCGCCGATTTCTATACCCCCGATACGGCGCCGCTCATTCTGGCTTTGGGGCGGCTGCACGAAAACAAGGCCTTCGATGTGCTTTTGAAGGCGGTCGCCCGGGTCCCCAATATTTATGTCTGGATCGCCGGCGAGGGGCCCTTGCGCAAGCAACTGGAACATGAGGCCGAGGTGCTGGGCATCAAGCCGAGGGTCCGCTTCCTGGGCTGGCGCGACGATGCCGAGGCTTTGTTCGCCGCGGCCGATATTTTCGTCTGCCCGTCCCGCCACGAGCCCTTGGGCAATGTGGTGATCGAAGCCTGGGCGCAAGGCGTGCCGGTCATCGCCGCCGACAGTATCGGCCCCGGAACACTGATCAAACATGGCGGCAACGGCATCCTGTTCCCGGTGGATGATTTCGTCAGCCTGGCGAATTTTATCAAGCGCTTGATCGGCGATGAGGAACTGCACAAGACCATTGTCGAAAACGGGTACGATCAATATGAGGCCGAGTTTACCGAGCCCATCGTTGTCGACAAATACGTCAAATTCTTTGAGCAATTGTTGAACTGATATGTGCGGGATTGCCGGCGTCATATTGAAATCCGGGGACGCCGATGCCGATATGCTGGACCGCCTGGCCGCCGCGCTGGCCCACCGGGGACCGGATGGCACGGGTCAATTTGTAGATGCCGAACAGGGCTTGGCGCATACAAGGCTGGCCATTATCGATCTTGAAACCGGCGATCAGCCGCTGACGGGCGCCGGCGGCCATGTCCTTATCGCCAATGGCGAGATTTACAACTATATCGAATTGCGCCAGGAAATTGGTGCGGATGCGTTTCAGACCAAGTCCGATTGCGAGGTGGCGCTGCCGTTGCTGGCGGAGGCCGGGGCCAAGTTTGGCGCATCGCTGCGCGGCATGTACGCCATCGCCGCCATAGAGCCGGATACCGGACGCGCCTATCTGGCGCGCGACCCGTTCGGGATCAAGCCGCTCTATTATGTGGAAAACGCCGAGGGTGTGTTTTTTGCGTCCGAGCCCAAGGCCCTGTTCGCCGCCGGCATCACTGCGCCGAAATTGAACCCGGCGGCGCGCGATGAATTTCTGCAATTGCAGTTCACCAGCGGGCCTGAAACCATTTACCAAGGCGTTCGCCGCGTCCTCCCCGGCGAAACACTGACCATCGAAAATGGCGCGGTGCGGGATCGGGGTAGGCGGGACGCGTTGCCAGCCGGTGCGCCGCAGCCGCTATCGGAGGTGGAGGCGCTCAAACGGGTTGGCGATGCACTGATGGACAGCGTCATGGTGCATCAACGCTCCGACGTGCCCTATGGAATGTTCCTGTCCGGCGGCGTGGATTCGTCCGCCATCCTCGCCTGTATGCGGGATTTAAACGATAAGCCGGTGGAGGCCTTCACCGCCGGGTTTTCCGGCACCGGCGCCCTGGATGAGCGCGCCCACGCCAAATATGTTGCCGCCGCCGCCGGCGCCAATTTCCATGCGGTGGAATTTTCCGAAGACGATTTCTGGTCGCTGCTGCCGTCGGTGGCCGCCGCCTTCGATGATCCGGTTGCCGATTATGCCATCCTGCCCACCTACAAGCTGGGTCTGGCGGCCCGGGACCATGGCCTGAAAGTGGTGCTGTCGGGCGAAGGCGGCGACGAGATGTTCGCCGGCTATGGCCGCTACCGGCGGGCGCTCCGCCCCTGGTGGCTGGGCGGGCGCAAGATGCGCCAGCGCGGCATCCTGGATGGCTTGGGCCTCACACGCTCGCCGATGGGCGATTGGCGCGCCAGGTTGGCTTTATCCGAAGCCGCGGCGCCTCAGGGGCGCAGCAAACTGCAAACCCTGCAGGCCATCGATTGCGCCGAATGGCTGCCCAATGATCTGTTGTTGAAGCTGGACCGTTGCCTGATGGCGCATGGGGTCGAGGGACGCACGCCGATGCTCGATCCCGAGTTGGCCAAGGTGGCGATGTCGTTGCCGGACGCACTCAAGGTGAAGGGCGGCCAGGGCAAATATATATTAAGAAAATGGCTGCAGGCGGCGTTGCCCGAAGCCGAGCCGTTTCAGGCCAAACGCGGCTTTACGGTTCCGGTGGCCGAATGGATCGGCGCCAAGGGACGGCGTATCGGCGAAGCGGTAGCGGCCACGGACTGTATCGCCGAGATTTGCGATCCGGGCCGCATCACCGATTTGTTCGCCGGGCTGCAAGGCAATGCCGCCCGCCATCACGGCCAGGCCGCCTGGGTTTTGCTTTTCTACGCTTTGTGGCACCGCATCCACTTGGAGGGCGCCGCCGCCGAGGGCGATGCGTTCGATGTTTTGGCGGCGGCGGTCTAGTATCGCCGGTCTTTAGAAAATTGCATCCGGGAGAATAATTTTGGCCGGCCCCTTAACCGATATCCGCGTTATCGATCTCTCCCGGGTTATGGCCGGGCCCTGGTGTACCCAATTGCTGGCCGATCTCGGCGCCGAGGTGATCAAGATCGAACGCCGCGAGATCGGCGACGATACCCGCCAATGGGGCCCGCCCTGGCTGAAAGACACAGACGGCAACGAGACCAGGGAAGCCGCCTATTATTTGTCCGCCAACCGGGGCAAGCAATCGCTGACCCTGGATATTGGCACCGACGAGGGCCGCCAAATCGTCCGCGATCTGGCCGCCGCCTCGGACGTGTTTATCGAAAATTTCAAGGTCGGCGATCTGGCCGACAAGGGGCTCGGCTACGACGATTTGGCTGCCATCAATCCGGGCATTATCTATTGTTCGATCACCGGCTTCGGCCAGACCGGGCCGCGCGCCACCCAGGCGGGCTACGATTACCTGATCCAGGGCATGGCCGGGCTGATGAGCATCACCGGCGTCGCCGATGGCGATCCCGGCGCCGGGCCGCAAAGGGTCGGGCTTGCGGTGTCGGACCTGACCACCGGCATGTATTCGACCATCGGCATCCTGGCCGCCCTCAACCACCGGGAAAAGACCGGTGAGGGACAGCATATCGATATGGCGCTTTTGGATACCCAGGTCGGCTGGCTGGCCAATCAGGCGCAAAATTATTTCACCAGCGGATCGCCGCCGGTGCGCACCGGCGCCTGGCATCCCAACGTGGCGCCGTATCAGCCGTTCAAGACTTCGGACGGTCATGTGATTATCGCCATCGGCAATGACGGCCAGTTTCGCCGCTTCTGCAAGTATGTGGACCAAGAGGAACTGGCCGACGATGCGCGCTTTCAGACCAATTCCGACCGCGTGCAGAACCGAGGCGCTCTTGCCGATATCATGCAGGGCCATATCGAAAAGCGCGCCAGCCATCACTGGATGGAGGAATTGCCCAAAATCGCGGTGCCCTGCGGGCCCATCAACACCATGGATCAGGTGTTTGCCGAGCCGCAAGTGGTGGCCCGCGAAATGAAGGCGGAGTTGGCGCATCCTTTGGCCGGGACCATGGCGGTGGTTGCCAATCCGCTCAAATTCTCCAAAACCCAAATCGAATATGACAAGGCGCCGCCCACATTGGGCCAGCATACAGACGCGGTCTTAAGCCGCATTCTGGGGCTAAGCGGAGAAGAAATAGCGCGCCTGCGCAAATCGGAAATAATTTGATCCGCTAAAGGGAGTTGCTAGGCACTTCGCGCCCGCTTACATTTTGGCGGCGAAGGATCCCGCTTAGGAGAATTGATGTGCGATTTGCAGTTGGACAGCCGGTACCGAGGACCGAAGATCCGCGTCTATTGACCGGCAACGGCCAATACACCGATGATTTCAACCTGCCGTTTCAAGCCTATTGCCATATTCTGCGCTCGCCCCACGCCCATGCCCTCATTCGCAGCATCGATGCCTCCAAGGCCGAAGCCATGCCAGGCGTCGAGGCGGTTTTGACCGGCGCCGATTATGCCCAAGACGGCATCGGCGAGATCACCGGCGCATCGCCGCGCAATCGCCGCGACGGCTCGGTCATGTACCGCCCGCCGCGCCCGGCTTTGACCGAAGATGCCGCCCGCCATGTGGGCCAGGCGGTGGCCCTGGTTATCGCCGATAGCCTGGAAGCGGCCAAGGACGCCGCCGAAGCGATCGAGATCGATTATGAGCCGTTGCCGTTCAACACCGATACCGAGGCCGCCAACAAACCCGGCGCGCCGACCATTTGGGAGGATTGCGTGGACAACGAGGCCTTTTACTTCGATGCCGGCGACGCCGAGGCCACCGAAGCCGCCATCGCCGGCGCCGCCCACGTGGCGCGCCAGAAATTCGTTATCAACCGGGTTACCGCCAACACCATGGAGCCGCGCGGCGCCCTCGGCCATTATCAGCCGGGCGAAGACCGCTACGTCATCTATGTGGGCCACCAGCGCCCCTATGCGTGGCGCACCAATTTGTCCGAGAACGTCTTTCACATCAACGAGAACCAGATCACCCTGATCACCGGCGACGTGGGCGGCTCGTTCGGCATGAAGGGCGCCATCTATCCGGAAGTGATCCTGATGGCCTGGGCATCGAGGCGGGTGGGAAGGCCGGTGAAATGGACCTGCGAGCGATCCGAAGGGCTGATGGCCGACGACCACGCCCGCGACAATGTCTCCGAGGCCGAGCTGGCCCTCGATGAAGACGGCAAATTTCTGGCCTTAAGGGTCACCACCAACGCCAATCTCGGCGCCTATGTGTCGTTCCTGGGTGCCGGTCCGCCGACCGGCAACACCGGCGGTCTGGCCGGGCTTTACACCACGCCGGCGATCAATGTGCGGGTCTCGGGCGTGCTGTCCAACACCTCGCCTTTGTCGCCCTACCGGGGCGCCGGGCGGCCCGAGGCTTCCTATGTGTTGGAGCGCATGATCCATGTGGCGGCCCGGGATTTAGGGTTGGACCCGGCGGAACTGCGCCGCCGGAATTTCATCGCCCCCGATCAAATGCCCTACAAGACGCCGCTCACCTTCACCTATGACTGCGGTGAGTTCGAAGCCTTGATGGATAAAGCCCTGGAGAATTCCGACTATCACGGGTTCGCGGCGCGCCGGGATGAAGCGGCGGCGCGCGGGCGCCTGCGCGGCATTGGCCTCTCCAGCACCATCGAGCAGGCGGCGGCGCCGCAGACCGAAACCGCCGAAATCCGGTTCGATCCGTCGGGCACGGTGACGTTGTTGGTCGGCACCACGCCGCACGGCCAGGGCCACGAGACCATCTATAAGCAACTGGTTTGCGAGAAGCTGGGATTGGCGCCCGAGGATATCCGCGTTGTCGAGGGCGATACCGACAAGGTTGCCTTCGGCACCGGCACCGGCGGCTCGCGCTCCGCCTCCATCGGCACCTCGGCGGTGTTCGAGGCGGTCGGCAAGGTCATCGAAAAAGGGCGCGTCATTGCCGCCCATATGCTGGAAGCCGCCGAAGCCGATATGGAATTTGAAGACGGCGAATTTACCGTGTCGGGCACCGATAAAAAGATCAGCTTTACCGAGGTCGCCAAGACGGCGTTCGTGTCGGCAAAATTACCCGATGGGGTTGAGCCGGGGCTCTACGAGATCGCCACCTATGATCCCAAAAAAGCCAACTTCCCCAACGGCTGTCATATCTGCGAGGTTGAGATTGAGCCGGAAACCGGCGCTATTGAAATCGCCCGCTACACCGTCGTCGATGATGTCGGCTACGAGTTGAACCCATTGTTGGTCCATGGCCAGATCATGGGCGGCGTCGCCCAGGGCGCCGGGCAAATCTTGATGGAAGATATCGTCTACGATGCCGACAGTGGCCAGCTGATCTCGGGCTCGTTCCTGGACTACGCCATGCCGCGCGCCGATGACTTATGCGCCATCGATGTGGAGGGACGCCCGGTGCCGACGGAGACCAATCCCTTGGGCGTCAAGGGCGCCGGCGAATGCGGGACGGTCGGCGCCATGCCCGCCGTCATGAACGCCATTGTCGATGCCCTCGGCCAGGTGGGGGTCGCCCATATCGATATGCCGGCGACGCCGGAACGGGTCTGGCGGGCAATCAGGGGGGCCGCCGGCGGCTGACCGGCCAGGCGGCATTTAAAATACGAAGTTCAACAAACTTAACTCAAAGAGGATCACCTATCATGGCAAAACGCGAACCCATTTCGGCCCCGGATATCATCGAGCATCCGCAACCGTTTCCGACCGCCGTTAAAGTCGGCAATGTTGTCTTTTCCTCGGCCATCGGCGGCCACGATCCCCAGTCCCACGAGATGCCGGAAGATATCGAAAGCCAGGTCGCCAACGCCTTTCGTTGCGCCCGGCGGATCATGGAAGAGGCCGGCGGCTCGACCGACGATATCGGCAAGATCGTGGTGTTCATGGGCGACCGCGAAAACCGGAAATTCGTGAACCCGGTCTGGTTGGAGATGTTCCCCGACGAAGAAAACCGGCCCGTCCGCCACACCGTGCCGGCCACCCTGCCGCCCGGCTATCTGATCCAGATCGAGTTTATTGCTGTCATCTGAGCTTCCATCGCCAGAGAAACGGACCCAAGGAGACGCCTATGACCGGCGCTGATGCCATCGCGGAAATATTGCGCCGCGAAAACACCGAGTTCATCGCCTGTTATCCGCGCAACGGCGTTATCGAAGCCTGCGCGCGGATCGGCATCAGACCGATATTGTGCCGCCAGGAACGGGTCGGCGTCGGCATGGCCGAAGGCTATAGCCGCGTCCACCTTGGTGCGCGGATCGGCGTCTTTGCTGCACAAGCGGGACCCGGCATCGAAAACAGTTTTCCAGGCGTCGCCCAGGCCTATTCCGACGGCATGCCGATCCTCATTGTCGCCGGCGCCGCGGCTGCCGGGCGGGAGCATATATCCCCGGTTTTCAACGCCGTCGATAATTTTCGCAATATCACCAAATGGGCGACCAAGATCACCGACGCCGGACAGATACCGGATGTTTTCCGGCGCGCCTATCATTTGATGCGCAACGGCCGCCCCGGCCCGGTCCTGATTGAAGTGCCGAACGACGTCTAGGCCCAGGAAATCGCTGATGATTTCGTCTATCAGCCCCGCGCGCGGCTGCTGTCGGCGCCCGACCCGGAGGTCATCAACGAAGCCGTGGCTACGTTAATGGCCGCCGAGGCGCCGATCATTTGGGCGGGGCAGGGGATTCTTCGCGCCGGTGCCACATCTGAACTAATCGAGCTGGCCGAATGGCTCAATCTGCCGGTGATGACCACCAACCCCGGCAAGAGCGGTTTTCCCGAGACCCATCCCTTGTCGCTCGGCGGCTCCGTGGTTTCCTCGCCGCAGCCCTTGAAGGATTATCTGGGCGCTGCCGATTGGGTGTTCGCCATTGGCTCCAGCCTCTCCACCTCGCCGTTCAATCCGAACATGCCGGCGGGCAAATCGGTGATCCATGCCACCAATCATTCCGATGATATCAACAAGGACGTTGCGTCCGAGATCGGCATTGTCGGCGATGCGAAACTGGTGCTCGCCGCGATGATCGCCGAGGTCCAAAAATCGGTTCCGGAGAAACCGGTGATGCGCCAGGACGTGCGCGCCGCCAAGGAGATTTGGCTGGAAGAATGGGCCGAACAGCGCAATTCCGACGAAGTGCCGGTCAATCAATACCGCGTCCTTGGGGATTTGATGGAGCATGTGGACCGGGACAATACCATCATCACCCATGATTCCGGCTCGCCCCGGGAGCAACTGTTTCCGTTCTGGGAATGCACCCAGCCCGGCGGCTATATGGGCTGGGGCAAATCCACCCAGCTTGGGCATGGGCTGGGCATCAATATGGGCGCCAAACTGGCGGCGCCGGACAAGCTGTGCATCAACGTCATGGGCGACGCCGCCATCGGCATGGTCGGCATGGATATCGAAACCGCGGCGCGTAACAATATTCCCATTCTGATGATTGTTCTCAACAACGGCGTCATGGCGGCGGAGCGCGATGTTTTGGTAACGTCGAACGAAAAATACGGCGCCTATCTGGTCGGCGGAAATTACAAGGATTTTGCCGGTGCCCTTGGCGTCGAAGCGTTCCGCGCGGCAACGGCGGACGCCTTCATCCCGGCCTTGAAACAAGCGATTGCGGTGACCGAGACGGGCGCACCGGCGCTTCTCGAAATCATGGTCAAGGAAGGCTATGATTTCTCCCGCTAGCAATTATTGCGCATCGAAAAGGAGCCAAGGCAATGGCTGACAAATCCGTCATGATCGCGGGCGCCGGCGCTGGCCTCGGCGCATCGCTGGCGCGTTGCTTCGCAGGCGCCGGCTACAATATCGCCGTAACGGCGCGCCGGCCCGAGCGTTTGGGCGAGCTGGTGGCCGAGCTGGCCGGCATGGGCGTAAAGGCCGAGGCGTTCGGCGTCGATGCGTCCGACGAGGCTGGCATGGCCGCAGCGTTCGATGCGGCCGAGGCCGGTCTCGGCGCGATCGATCTGGCGGTCTACAACGTCAATGGCAGGACCGTGAAGGAATTGACCGAGCTCAGCATTGATGATTTCGAAAATTCGTGGCGCACCTTGTGCCTGGGCGGCTTCATAATGGGGCGCGAGGCGGCAAAGCGCATGGGCCCCCGTGGCGCCGGCTCCATATTCTATACCGGCGGGCGCGGCGCCCGGCACGGCCTGGCCGAATTTACGGCCTTCGCCAGCGCCAAGGCGGCGCTCCGCTCGGTCGCCGAATGCACGGCGCGGGAATTGGGCCCGAAAGGCATCCATGTGGCCCATTTCGCCGTCGAAGCGTCTGTCGCCAATGAGGCAACCCGCGCCCAGCGCCCGGAATTGGCGGAAAAAGACGCCATGGTGCGCACCGAGGATTTGGCGGAAATTTATCTCCATACCCATCGCCAGCCGAGAAACTGCTGGGCCTTCGAGGTCGATCTTCGGCCCTGGAACGTGGAATTCCTTTAGACCATGAATTGCAACGGGAATTCGGTTCCCAGATGGCCCGGCGATGTGGTAATCATTGGCGAAGGGGCGGCAATGTCCCAAGCCAGGGTGGCAACGCGTCAAATGCATACCAAGTGAATATTATTGTGGCCAATCTACCGAATGGTGGGTTGATTTCATATGCCTTGAATTCCGCTAAAATATCGGGCTTGCTATAGGAACCGGTCGGTTCGTTGCGATAAAAGTACATGCCTCGAATGGGGCAATAAAACGGGGAGAATGCGTTGAATACCGAAAGTGGTCCTGGCGGTGCCTCAAAGACCGTTCTAGACGTCAAAAATCTGTCGGTGGATATCAATGTTCCGGCGGGCACCCTGCACGCGGTGGACAAAATCAGTTTTCACGTCGATGAGGGCGAGACGCTGTGCATCGTCGGCGAATCCGGTTGCGGCAAATCGATCACCTCTCTGGCGATCATGGATTTGTTGCCCGGCCGCGCTTCGCTAACTGCCGACACGCTGATGCTGGAGCAGGAAAATCTCTTGGTTATCAGCAAAAAAGAATTCGCCGCCTTGCGCGGCAACCGGATGGGAATGATATTCCAGGATCCGATGACCTCGCTGAACCCGGTTTACCGCATCGGCGATCAGATGGAAGAGGTCTTTATCCATCACGGCAAAGGCAGGCGCAAAGAAGCTCGCGAACGCGCCGAATACCTGCTTGATAAAGTCGGCATTACCGCCGCGCGCAGCCGCCTGGTGCAATATCCGCATCAGCTTTCCGGCGGCCTCCGCCAGCGGGTGATGATCGCCATGACGCTGATGTGCGGGCCGACACTGGTGATCGCCGACGAGCCGACCACGGCGCTCGACGTGACCATCCAGGCGCAGATTTTGATCCTGCTCAAAGATCTGCAAAAAGAATTCAATATGGCGATGGTTTTCATCACCCATGATTTGGGCGTGGTGGCGCGTATCGCCGACCGCGTCGCGGTCATGTATGCGGGCAGCTTCGTCGAAACCGGCACCGCGCAAGAGGTGTTCGAGAAACCCATCCATCCCTATACGCAAGGTCTGATGGCCTGTATTCCGGTTCCGGGCAGCGTCACGTCCGGCGAAAGGCTGGGCTCCATCCGAGGGCTGGTGCCGGCCTTGGTCGGCGATTTGGAAGGCTGCATGTTTCGCAACCGGTGCGACAGCGTGCATAAAGCCTGCGAAACCGGCTATGTGGGATTGAACGCGCTTTCCGAAGGGCGCGGCTACCGATGCCGAATGAGCGTCCAGGAATGTATCGACGCCGGGACCGGCAATCTTTTGACGACGGGGGTATGATGAACGACGCAGTACAAACCATGGGCGCCGCCGGCGCCCAGCCCGGCTCCGAAGCCCCGATGCTCGAATGCCGGGGCGTGGGCCGCAATTTCACCGTCGGCAAGGGATTTTTCTCGGAAAAGAAAAACCTGCGCGCCGTGCAGGATGTCAATCTCAGCGTCAAGCGCGGCGAAGTGCTGGCGGTGGTCGGCGAATCCGGTTGCGGCAAGACCACGCTGGCCAAGATGATGCTTGGCCTTTTGAAGCCGTCATCGGGCGAAATTTTCATCGAAGGCGTGCCGATCAGCAATGTGGATATCCGCCAAATCGCGCGCAAGGTACAGCCCGTCTTTCAGGATCCCTATTCGTCCCTGAACCCCAGGAAGACGCTGGAATCGATCATGTCCCTGCCGCTTAAAGTGCATAATATCGGCACCAAGGAAGAGCGCCGCCAGATGGTCGAAGACATCATGGCCATGGTCGAGCTGCCCAAAAGGCTGATCCATTCCTATCCCAATCAGCTATCGGGCGGCCAGCGCCAGCGCGTCGCCGTGGCGCGCGCGCTGATCATGAAGCCCGAGGTGATTTTGTGCGACGAGCCGACCTCGGCGCTCGACGTTTCGGTGCAGGCGCATATCCTGAACATGCTTCAGGACCTTCGCGACGAGATGAATTTGACCTATGTCTTCATCAGCCATGATCTGGCGGTGGTCGAGCATCTGGCCGACAATGTGGCGGTTATGTATCTCGGACGGCTGATCGAATATGGTGATAAAAAGGACATCTTTTCCAATCCGCAGCATCCCTATTCGCAAGCGCTTCTGGACTCGGTGCTGACCCCGGACCCCAGCAAGGGCATCCCCGAAATTGCCCTCGGCCGTGGTTTTCCAAACCCGCTGGACCCGCCGACCGGCTGCTCGTTCCATCCCAGATGCGCAAAAATCATGGACAATTGTTCCGTGGACAACCCGTCGATGCACGATTTGGGCAGCCGCAAGGTTGAGTGCCACCTTCATAGCTAGCCGCCGTCTAGCCGCCGCCGAATTTATCTTTAACTTCGCCTAGCGCGGTTTCGCCGGCGGCGAGGGCGTATTCCATAAATTCGTCAAAATCCTCATCCAGGCAGGCATCCCGAATATCATCGAGGCCGGCGAGGTACGCCCGCGCCGCATCGAAGCGGCGGCCGATATCGCAAGGTGGGTAATCGCCATTGCTCACTTGCGCAAAATAGGTATCGCCGGCGGGCATCAGCGCCTTCAATTCGGGCCGGCCCAACAGAAAATCCGATATGGTGGCGCCGCTGCCGAACACTATCTGTTCCGGCTGATCGCGCCATTCGAACACAGGCCCCGCACCCCAATCGTTGGAGAAATAGAGCGACAGTATCTGATAATACAGCAGCAAAATGCGCACATAGGTGTCGTTCTGCAGCAATTGGCGGAGCACCGAATAGCGGTACTCGTTGGGAAAATCGTGGGTCGCGCCGAGCACGTTTTCGATATTGAGAAAGCGTTCGAATATGGGAAATTCATACAGGAATGGATGCGCGAAGCGGCGGATGTGAATGCGTTCCTTGGACATCTGGTACATCACGTCGTAGCGGATATCCATGTTCACCAGCTTGGCCATATCGCGCTTATGGCCGAAGAAAAACAAATCGTGGATATAAAACGGCGAGGTTGCCTCGGCGCCCCAGACCCAGACTCTTTGCTCGAAGATGTGCGCTGCGCGGGCGAAGTTTTCGGGGAATTCCAGGCTGCAATCTTGCGCCAGAACATGCCCGAAGGCACCCGGCTCGATAAACACATCGGTGCGCGTCTTTAAGACCCGGTTGCCTTCGGGCACGCGGCGCAATCCCATCTGCAAAGACATCATCTGGCTCAGCATATTGCCGGTCCAGCTTTGCGGCTCGGGAACCGCGGCGAGGGTCACATCGTAACGGCGGCTGATTTCGGTCAGGAACGCCTGATTTTCCTCGGCCTCTTTTTGCCAGGTGGAGAGGATGATTTGCTCAACGCCGGGTAGGCCGCGAAAGGCTTCCAGCGAGCGCCGGAAAATGTCTTTGTCCCTGACAAGGCCGGTGAAGATGATCGAGACCGGCGCATCAGCCATGTTCATTTTCCATTTGCCGGCCTAGCTCCGCATACTGTTCCGGGGTTCCGCAAAATGCGATCTCGGTCTCGGCGATCAGCTGATAGCGTATATCACGCCCCGCCGCGATCAGCCGATTGTACAGAGGCGCCACATAATATTCGCCGTTCACCAGCGGCCAATCGGCATCGCCCAAGGCGCCCCGATACGCATCGGTGAACAGAGACGCGGCGCGGAAATGATAAAGCCCGCTGCAACAAAGTTCGGATATGCGGTTTTTTTCGGCTGTTTCGGCGACGCGCCCTGAATTTCCCGGTTGCGGGCGAACGAAAGACCAGCCATCGCCGGTTCCCTTGAACACCTCCAGATAACCGTCGATCCGGCGCAAATCCATATCCTTGGGATAGGCAAAATCGGGGCGCAGTGTATCGATATTGAATATGGTCAGGGGCTCGGCGGGATCGATCGCGGCTTGTTCCAGCCCCAGTGCCACGGTTTCCGCCTGGCCGCGCGTCGGTGCGTCCAAAACGGCCAGCAGCGGGGCGGCCAGACCCATCGCCGCGCATTCGCGGTCCACGAAGGCCGCGATGTCGGTATCGCCGGGCATCACAAAAAGGAATTTTTCGGCGCCGAACAGGCCTCGGAAGCCTTCAAGCACATGGCGAAACACGCTTCTTCCGGCCAACGCGAGCATGAATTTCGGTTGCGCGTAACCGGCGTCGGCGAAGCGCTGGCCGCGCCCGTTCATGGGGAAGACAATCACCGCACCGGCTCCCGCCCCGCCCCATACAGGCGCAGCGCATTGGCAAGCAGGGCGCGCTGGCGCAGCCCGTTGTCGCCGTGTAGCGCCAGCATGGAAAGATACAAAAGCACGGCGATTTCATTGGACGCGGCGCCTTCAGGCCGCTGCCCGCCGAACGATGTGTCCAAAAAGGCGTCGATCACGTGGCGGTTGCGCTGCAGCTCGGGAATATCGATGGCGAGGGCGTGGGCTTCGTCGTCTTGCAGCCGGTAGCGCCCGGCGACGATGAAATCATAGCCGCCGAGGACTGAGTGATAGAGCTTGGCGGTATCGTAGCGGGCGTCGCCATAAATGCTGGGCCGGGCGCCGTCCATATGGCCCCTCGGATCGACGCAGCGGATGGCGCCGGCGCGAAAATCATAGAAGATATTGCTGAAGCAGAAATCGCCGTGAACGATGGCATATTGGTTTTCCGATGGCGCCGGTATATTGGCGGCGCACTCTTCGGCGATGGCCAGTAGGCCGGGCAATGTCCGCGCCCCATAGCGCCAGGGTGCATCCAAATCGACGCCGGTTTGATCTTTGAATGCTTGCAGCCGTTGCACGGTTTTGCCGAGATATATGTCACCGCTATCGGCTATTTCGCCAACTGCCGGCCGGTATTCGGCGCAATGCGCCATAAACGCGGCGCAAGATTGGAATATGTGGCGCCACACATAGCCGGGCAGCCGCCCGAACACATAGAGATCGGCCAATGTCGATAGATACAGATATTCGGTTTGGTAGGCTTGGCCGGGGCCGCGTCCCAGATATTTGGGCAGATAGATGCGCAAAGGCGACGGTACGGTCTCAAACCAATTGGCCTCGGCGTCCATTTGAAACCCATCCTGGCTGGACTTGGTCACCGTGGCCCGGGATATGTCCAACCGGTTGAAGGCGCGCATGGTCGGCATCTGGGCGACGGACTGGTGGTACAGTTCCATATGTCCGAAATCCAGCCATTGGCTGCCGCTCTGAACGGTCAACGGGATTTCCGCGCCATATTCATTGAGGGCGCCGATAAATCCGTGATCGCTGGCTTCAAGTGCGGCCATATAGCGCCCGGCATCGGAAAAGGAAAAATAGCCCGACAGAACATTACGTTTACTTGCGCCGCTAGGCAGACCGTCGAAAAAACGCAAATCGCCGTCATCGGTGCGCTCATATTCGGCCCAGGAATGGTAGCTGGTGGTGACCCCTTCCGAGATGATGTCATCGGCGTCCAGCTCGACGCCGCCGATCAGCGTATCGCCATGCAAGATCGAAAGCCCGCCCGCGGTGATCGCCGCCGCGCCCAGCACATGCAGCACCGATTGCGCCAGGCTGAGGCCTTCCGGCACGGCGATAATTTCAAAGCCGAGCTGGTTCAGCCGTTCCCGGTCAAGGGCCGGAATTTCGAAATCAGCCGGCAGCGATATCAGCCGGCGGCCACGGAAATCTTTTGCCCAGTCCGCCTGATGCTCATACAGGCGGCGATTGCCAACGGGCAGGAACGCCGGCGGGATTTGCCCGAATTCGGATGTGAATTCAGGCCCGACATAGGCTCCAGACGTGATCAGAAATGTCCGTTCCAAGTGCAATTTCGCCCGTGGTTAAGGTTGAACCGTGACTACTCAGATGGCGCTAACACATAGCAAATAAATGCGAATTGGGCGTTAACTTTTAAAATTTTCCGGGTCTTCTTGTTGCAGGGTACGGATTTTGGCCGCCAGACCATCCGGCAATCGGTCCAGATAGGGCGCAATGCTGCGCCAGGTCTCATCCGAGAACGGATGCTCATCGGGGTTCAGCCAGCGCACACGAGATGCGAAATAGCACCAGCTTTTTACCAGCGCCAAGGCGCCGGCCTCGTCATCCAGGGCCCGGTGGCAGGTGGCGGCGATGGGCAGCAATTCGGTCAGGTGTGGTGCGTAAAGGCGCACCGCCACATAGACCGCATCCAAAACCAAGTCCGGCGGCTGATCGGCGGCAAACAGCGCCCGCGCCCGCAGCCGGGCGGCGGGAAAGTGATCGGGACACAATTCCAACGCCTGATCCAGGGTGCGAACGCCGGCCTCAAACCGGCCTTCCTGCAAATGATCCAGCCCCATGAAACAATGGGCGCTGGCGGCGATAACCCGCCTGGCCCGGGGCGCGCCCGCCTCGCCATCGGCCAGATCGCGGGCCAGCGCGCCAAAATAGACTTCATAAGGGGTCAGCTCAACCGGCACCGGCAACAGGTGAATGCGGATATCGTCCAGCGCCGGATCGAACTGGCCTCCGGCTTCGGATCGGCAAATACGGCTGAACAACTGGATGGCGCCTTGTTTTTCATCGATGGCCCATAAATAGCGCGCCAGATTGAAGTTGAGCGGCACCGAGGTTTCGTATTCCTCGGCCGCCGTTTCGACCAACTTGGCAAGCCGGGTGCGGATTGCGTCATCCAGGGGCTTGGCGATAAAGGCTTGGATCAAGTCTAAGGCGGCGCGGCAGGTAGCGGAATGTTCGGACCGGACCTGGATTGGTAATTTCGGGGCTGGGAGCTGATCGGTGAACCGGATTTCGTCTTTTAATATCGCCGATTGGAACAGGCAGAATTTCAAAAAGCGAAACTCGCGCTCCGGCGATGGCGGAAAAATCTGGCGGAGGTTGCGTTCCGCCAGGCCCCCATCATCGGCGGTTTCCGCCTGATCGGTCTCGCCGATAGTCACGCCGGCCAGGCGCAGCAATTCATGGGCGCCGACGCCCGCCGGTGACAGGACCCTGCCGCCGGCGCAGGCCGCGTCCATGGCCCGGGTCGGCAAGCCGCCGGTGAGCCGGTCGACGACCGCAATCTTGCGCGCCTGGCCGATCAAATCCCGGTAATCATCGGTGTCCAGATACCCCTGAACCAGGCGGATGTCGAGGGCCTCGTCGTCCTGAATGGCTTGGGCAAACAGGAATTGGGCCTTAGCCCGCATCATCGGCGAAAAAGAAATGCCGGTATGCACAAGATCGATGTTGCGCATCTGGGGCAAAGCGGAAAAGCGGGCCGGATCGGTATAGATATCGTGCGCCGGAAAGGTGGCGACGCGCCCCGGATAGATACGCTGCAACGGATAGTGCTCGCCAATCGATGCGCACAAAATAATGTCGGCGCGGGTCAGGTCTTCATACTGGCTCGGAATATGGAAATCGAAATCATAGGTCCAGAAAATCACCGGCACGCCGAGATCGAAAATCCCCTCCGGGACCCTTGGCCCATAGACATCGAACAGGATGATCGCATCGGGGGTTGCGCCTGGATCGATAATCTCCGCCGCAGCTGGCGCCTTTCGGTCGCGCGCCAATATCAGCGACTGGATTTCGAACGGGCCTGCCGCGCCGCTCGGAATGCCGCGCTCCGTATGGGCGCCGGCGATCAGCAAAAGCTTTGGTTTGCGGGCGACCGAGGTTTCATCACCCAAGCACCAGCGCCCGAATTCCAAATAGGAGCGCGTCGCCTCAAATTGGTGCGGCATGCTATCAAGATCGGCGAGGGCCTTTTCCACCCAGCCGCACATCAATAATGCAACGGCTTCCAATTCCGCTTCGCCTTCCTGGCGGGCCAATAGGAAGGCGGCGTAATAGTCGCCTCCGTCGAGCGCGGCGGCCGCCGAGCCATGGGCATCCAACGCCGTCTGCAGCGCCGGCCACGGCGAAATCTGCTCTATTGATAGGGTGCGGCGCAGCTGGCTCAGAACGACCTCGGCAGGCCAAGCACATGCTCGGCGATGTAGGAGAGGATCAGATTGGTGGACACCGGCGCGATCTGGTAGAGCCGGGTTTCGCGGAATTTCCGCTCCACGTCATATTCCTCGGCAAAGCCATAGCCGCCAAAGGTTTGCAGGCACATATCGGCGGCCTGCCAGGACGCTTCCGCCGCCAGAAGTTTGGCCATGTTGGCTTCGGCGCCGCAAGGCTCGCCCGCATCGAACATCGCCGCCGCCTTTCGGCTCATCAGCGCCGACGCCTCGCATTCCGCATAGGCGCGGGCGATGGGAAACTGGATGCCTTGATTTTGGCCGATGGGGCGGTCGAAGACTTTGCGCTCATTGGCATAATTGGTGGCTTTTTCGATGAACCAGCGGGCATCGCCGACGCATTCGGCGGAGATCAAAATACGCTCCGCATTCATGCCGTCGAGGATATAGGTAAAGCCGGCGCCGGCCTCGCCGATCAGGTTTTCCGCCGGCACTTTCAGATTGTCGAAAAAAACCTCGGTGGTGGCGTGATTGATCATGGTTTTGATGGGATGCACGGACATTCCGGCGCCAAGGCTGGCCTGCATATCCACCAAAAACACCGACAATCCGTCATGGCGGCGCTTGCCCTCAGCCATTGGCGCGGTGCGCGCCAGGAGCAGCATCAGGTCCGAATATTCGGCGCGCGATGTCCAGACCTTTTGCCCGTTGACCACATAGTGATCGCCGTCCAGGACAGCGGTGGTGGCCAGGGCGGCGGTATCGGTGCCGCTCGTGGGCTCGGTCACACCGAAGGCCTGCAGGCGTAAACTTCCCGCCGCAATGCCGGGCAGGTATTTCTGCTTTTGCGCATCGGAGCCATGGCGAAGAACGGTGCCCATGATATACATCTGCGCGTGGCAGGCAGCCGCGTTGCCGCCGCTCAAATGCACCTCTTCCAAGATGGCCGAGGCGGCGGCGATGCCCAGCCCCGAGCCGCCATATTGTTCCGGGATCAGCGCGCCGAGGAAGCCGCCTTCGGTCATCGCGGCAACGAAATCGGCCGGGTAGGCGCGATCGCTGTCCAATTGGCGCCAATATTCGCCTGGAAATCCAGCGCAGAGCGCGCGCACCGAGCCGCGAATATCGCTGTAATCTTCGTCCATGGCGTTGACCAAAATCCAAATTTTGAATTACCTTGGCGGCACGGTCACTTTGCCAATTTCACCGGAGAAAGCCAAGCATGAGCCACCAACCAGCCTCGACCGCGCTCGATCAATATCTGGTCCTGGATTTAACCCGCGCCCGGGCCGGGCCAACGGCGGCGCGCCAGCTCGCCGATTTCGGCGCCCGCGTCATCAAGATCGAAATGCCCGGCGATCCCATGTATGGGGATATGGGCACAAGGCACGGCCCCGATTTCCAGAACCTGCACCGCAACAAGGAAAGCATGACCCTCAATCTGAAAGCGGCGCGCGGCAAGGCGATATTCCTGGAACTGGTGAAGAAGGCGGATGTGGTGGTGGAAAACTACCGCCCGCCGGTCAAATTCAATCTCGGCATCGATTATGAAAGTTTAAAGGCGATCAATCCCCGGCTGGTCTATGCCTCCATCTCCGGCTTCGGCCAGGATGGGCCTTACGCCAACCGCCCGGGCCTCGACCAGGTGGCGCAAGGCATGGGCGGGCATATGTCGGTCACCGGCGAGCCCGGCGGCGGTCCGGTCCGCTCCGGCGCCGCCATCTCGGATATGACGGCGGGATTGTTGACCGCCGGCGGCATCTTCGCGGCCCTGCTGGAGCGGGAAAAATCCGGCGAGGGACAATGGCTGCACACGTCGTTGTTGGAGGCGCAGATATTCCTGCTGGATTTCCAGGCCGCGCGCTGGCTGGTCGACAAAGAGGTGCCCGGCCAGGTCGGCAACAACCATCCCACCAATGTTCCCATGGGCACCTTTCCGACCAAGGACGGCTATATGAACGCGGCGCCCACCGCCGCCATGTGGGACAAGTTTTGCGCCGCCATGGATCTGGGGCCGCTGGAGCACGATCCCGATTACGCCACTCCCCATGCGCGCCGGGACAACCGCACCCGGCTGAATGAAATCATCGAAGAAAAAACCGTGCAAAAAACTACCGACGAATGGATCGAGCTGCTCAACGATGCACGCGTGCCCTGCGGGCCGATCAACAAGATGGACGAGGTGTTCGCCGACGAGCAGGTCAAACATTTAAACGTCGCCCAGGTGATGCATTCCCCGGTGCGCGGCGATGTGGAAATCGTCGGCCAGCCGGTGCACCTGACGCGCACCCCGTCCAGGATTGCCGCGCCGACCCCGGAGATGGGCCAGCATACGCAAAATATCCTGGAAGAGATCGGCCTTTCAGGAGACGAGATCGAACAGCTGAAAACCACCGGTGTTGTATGACCGACCCGGTGTTCCGGCGGCTGAACGTGCTTTGGGATTTGCCCGATGATTGGTGCGAAGAACGTCACATCACCGAAATATTGGCGGCCATCGAGGAGCGCTTTGTAGAGATGGGCCTGGCGGAACGCTTCGTCTTTGTAGTGACCTCCGTCGCCGATAATCTGCCCATGGCCCACAAGGAGCGGGTCATTGTGCTGCAAACCAGCGACGAGGGGCACGAGGTGCCGGCATTCGCGAGCGATGTGTTCATGACCTTCAAGAACTATCCGCCCTTCGGCGGGTTGCCAGGCAATCTTCGCGTCTTCCCCTTGGGCTGCAACAAGGACGTGGCCGAGAAGCCGGGGCCGGACATGGCGGATCGCCCCATCGATGTATTTTTTATCGGCCGCCAGGAATTTCGCGATGAATTTTTCGCCGCCACGGATCACGCCTTTGGCGATTTGCGCGCCGATATTTCGAAGGCGCCGGAATTTCGGAAGGGTCTGAGCCTGGAAGACTATGCGGACAAGCTGGCCCATACAAAGATCGCCCTGTCGCCGCGCGGCGTCAGCCACGAGACCTTCCGCACCTACGAAGCCTTGCGCGCCGGCTGCGTGGTTATCGCCCAGCGCCAGATACCATGCTGGTGGACCAAAGGCTGGCCGGTGATTGAAGTGGATGATTGGCAAACCATTGGCGAATTGGTGCGCGCCCAATTGGGCGATCCGGGCGCGATGCAGATGCGCGCCGAAGCCGGGCGAAAATGGTGGCAGGACAAACTGAGCCCGGCGGCGGTCGCCGATTACATGATTGCCGAGATCGCATCCCAGTTGTTGGAGCGTTGATCAGTGGCCGAAAGCCTAACGCCCATCGCCGCCGTGCCGACGACCCTGATCACCGGGTTTTTCGGCGTCGGCAAGACAACCTGCTTGCGCTCCCTGATCGAACGCAAACCGGCGGCGGAGAAATGGGCCATCCTGGTCAATGAGTTCGGCGAGGTGGGCGTCGATGGCGCGGCCCTTGAGCCCCTCTCCGGCGATGGCGTGCAAATCCGCGAGATCGTCGGCGGCTGCCTTTGCTGCACGGCCAACGTTCCCATGCGCGTCGCGGTGACCGAGATTTTGCGCCGGGTGCGCCCGCACCGTCTGTTGATCGAGCCGACCGGCATCGGCCATCCGGCGGGCTTGATCGATGAGTTGCGCAGCGGCGGGCTGGCGGGCGCCATCGATTTGCACGCCGTGATCTGTATCGTCGATCCACGCCTTATCCACGATGAACGCATCCAGGCCGCGCAAGTGTTCCGCGACCAGATTGCCATCGCCGATGTTTTGATCGCCGGCAAGGCCGATCTGGCCAGCAACGATGAGATCGAGAAATTTCACGCATGGGCCAAGGAATTGTTCCCGCCCAAATCCCACATCGCGGCCGCCGCCGAAGGCAATATCGACTTAAGCCTACTCGATGAAAAATGGGGCGGGCGCGCGGTTGAAACCACGCGCGGCCATGGTCACGGCGAAAATGTCATGGAAATACGGTCATCGAAGGCCGGTACGTTTGAGCGTATTCCTTCGGCGGGAGATGGCTATCAGGGTTGCGGCTGGGTATTTGGGCCGGAATTCGTGTTCGATCACGGCGATATCGCCGATTGCCTGGGACCGCCGGGTCTGGCCGGTATCGATGGCGCCGGCGCGGCCTTGCGGCTCAAGGGCGTCTTTCGCACCGGCCGCGACTGGATCTTGCTGAACCGGTCGGGCAGCGAATGCGATATATCCGAGATCGCCTACCGCCGGGACAGCCGCGCCGAAGTGATTGTCCCCGATGCCGCCGCAGCCGACTGGGACAAGCTGGAAGCGGCGATACTGGATTGTTTAAAAAACTAGAGCGTTATTTTTTCAGGCGGCGCTGTTTCGGGCCGTGATAATCGCTTAAGGGCCGGATCAGGGAATTGTCGGCGTTCTGCTCCAAAAAGTGCGCCGACCAGCCGGTGATGCGCGCCATGACGAAGATCGGCGTATAGAGATTGATCGGAAAACCCATCAGGTAATAGGCCGGCCCCGCCGGGTAGTCCAAATTCGGATGGATGCCCTTTTCGTCGATCATGATTTTCTTGAGCACGTTGGAAATTTCGATCCATTTGCTGTTCCCGGACCAGGCGGTCAAATCTTCCAGGCACGCATGCATGGTCGGCACCCGGGAATCCCCTTGCTTGTAGACCCGGTGCCCGAACCCCATGACCACGCGCTTCGATTTCATGGCCCGGCGCAGCCAGGCCTCGGCCTTGTTCGGATCATCGATCTCTTGCAGCATCTCCATGACCGCCTCGTTGGCGCCGCCGTGCAAGGGCCCTTTGAGGGCGCCGATGCCGCCGGTCACGGCGCTATAGATGTCGGAGCGGGTGGAGGTGATGACCCGGGCGGCGAAGGTGGAGGCGTTGAAGCTGTGCTCCGCATATAGGATCAGCGAGACGTTGAAGGCGCGGATCACTTCTGCCGGCGGCACCTTGCCAAAGCACATGTTGAAGAAATTTTCCGACATCGACAGGTCGGCGCGCGGCCGGATCGGCCGTTTGGCTGAGCGCAGGCGGTAATCGATGGCGATCATGGTCGGTATTTTGGCCAGCAAATTGATGGCCCGGTCCAAATCTTTGCGCGCCGCCTCGCCGCCCCAGGCCATATCGGTGGTGCCCAGATAGCTGACCGCGGTGCGCAATGTATCCATGGGATGGGCCGATTTCGGAAATTCGGCGATGACGTTCTGATGGGATTTGGTAAGGGTGCGCTGGCTGCGTTCCTTTTTCTTGAAGGCCGCATATTGGGATTTGCTTGGTAATTCGCCAAAGAGGAGGAGATAGGCCACCTCTTCAAATTCGCATTTGGCGGCCAGGTCCTGGACCGCGTAACCCCGGTAGGTGAGGGAATTGGTCTCCGGCATGACCTTGGAAACAGCCGTGGTGTCGGCATAAACGCCCACCAGGCCTTTTATAATCTTCGGGCCGGCCGCCTTGCCGGATTTGCGCTTTGCCGCCTTTGCCATCTCGCTTGTCTCCCTCGGTATTTAAACTGAAATCTCAAAGTTTGAAGTTGAATATACCCTGATCGAAAGAATTATAGTCTTCGTATTTTAGCACCTCGTAGAGCCTTTCGCGGGTTTGCATCTTGTCGATAATGCCGGCTTGCGTGCCTTCCTTCATGATCGCGGCGAAACCGTCTTCGATGGCCTTCATGGCCAGGCGCAGGGACGTGACCGGATAGATGACGATGTTGAAGCCCAATTCCGCCAGCTCTGCGGCGCTCAAGAGCGGCGTCTTGCCGAACTCGGTCATATTGGCCAGGAGCGGTACATCGAAGGCGGCGCGCACCGTCTCATATTGTTTTTTGCCGGTCAGGGCTTCGGGGAACAATGCATCGGCGCCGGCATCCAGATAGGCCTTGAGGCGTTCGATGGTGGCGTCCAGCCCTTCGACGCCGTTGGCATCGGTGCGCGCCATTAAAAGGAAATTGGGATCGCGCTTGGCATCGCTGGCGGCGCGAATTTTCTGCGCCATTTCGTCGGTGCTCACCAGCGTCTTATTGTCCAGATGGCCGCAGCGTTTCGGCAACACCTGATCCTCCATATGGCAGCCGGCGAGGCCGGCGTCTTCCATCTCGCGCACCGTCCTCGCGGCATTCATGCTTTCGCCGAAGCCGGTATCGGCATCGATGATGGCGGGCAGATCGGTGGCGGCGGCGATCTGGCGGCCGCGCGCCGAAACCTCGGAAAGGGTGGTCAGCCCGATATCGGGCAGCGCCATATCCGCCGACAGGGCGGCGCCGGAGATATAGAGCCCGTCGAAGCCGGTTTCCTCGGCGATGCGCGCGACGATCGGGGCGTGGGCGCCGGGAAAGCGAAGCAAGCGCCCGGAGCCTAGATCGTCCCGCAAGCCCTGGCGCTTTTCCGCCGCTGATTTGTTGGCAAACAGCATCAGAATATTCCTTTCTCATGGGTGCCGGGATTAGCCAAATAATCCGCCGGCGCTTCCACGTTCAGTCCGCCCAGATCATCGCTGCTCAAAGTCTCAAGATTTTGCACGCATTCGAGGAACCGGGCCGCTTCGGCTTCGGCAATGATGCCATCCGATAAGGTGCGGAATTTGGCAATGTAATCATCGCGCCCGAACGGCTTGGCCCCGGATGGATGGGCGTTGGCGACGGCCAGCTCGTCGGTGATCACTGCGCCCGATGCCAGGGTGATCTCCAGGCGGCCGCCAAAGGCGCGTTTTGCCGGATCGGGATCGTGGTAGCGCTGCGTCCAGCCGGCGTCTTCTTCGGTGGAAATTTTGTGCCACAGGCGCACCGTGTCTGCGCGCCCGGCGCGCTCCGGATCGTAACTGCGGACGTGATGCCATTGCCGGTCTTGAAGGGCGACGGCCAGGATATACATGATCGAATGATCCAGGGTTTCCCGGCTGGCCTTTGGGTCCATCTTTTGCGGATCACCGGCGCCGGTGCCGATTACATAGTGGGTGTGATGGCTGGTATAGAGCTTGATCGCCGTCACCTGATCCCAATCGGAAATTTGCGCGCCCATTTTAAAGGCCAGATCGATGATCGCCTGGCTTTGATATTCCGCCGAATGCTCCTTGGTGTAGCTTTCCAATATGGCGCGCTTGGGCTCGCCGGGTTCCGGCAGGGGCACCACATATTCGGCGTCCGGCCCGCTTAAGATGCGCGCGATAACGCTGTCCTCACCCTCATAGATGGGCGAGGGGGCGCCTTCGCCGCGCATGCAGCGGTCAACCGCTTCGATGGCCAGCTTGCCCGCGTGGGACGGCGCATAGGCCTTCCAGGACGAAATGGCGCCCTTGCGCGACTGGCGCGTCGATATGGTCACATGCAGGGCCTGCTGCACGGCCTGATAAATGGTTTCCGGCGCCAGGCTTAAGAGCGTGCCGATGCCGGCGGCGGCGGACGGCCCCAGATGGGCGATATGATCGATCCGGTGTTCGTGCAGACAGATGCCCTTTACCAGATCGATTTGAATCTCATAGCCGGTGGCGATGGCGCGGATCAAATCGGCGCCCGACGAGCCTGTCTGCTGGGCCACCGCCAGGGTGGGCGGGATATTGTCGCCGGGATGGGAATAATCGGCTGCCAGAAAAGTGTCGTGATAATCCAGCTCGCGCACCGCCGTGCCGTTGGCCCAGGCCGCCCATTCCGCATGAAAGCGCTGCGCGCTGTGGGCGCCGAACACGGTGGCGCCACCGGCCCGTTCGTGGGCCAAAGCCTGGGCGCGGGCGGTTACCACCGGGTGGCGGTTCAGCGAGGCCACCGCCACCGCCGCGTTATCGATCATGCGGTTTATGATCATGTCGGTCACGGCGTCCTCGACGGCGACCGCATCGGCGGCAACCGCCGCTATTTTCCAGGCCAGTTGGTCGGCGCGGCCGAGGTCTTCGGCGGATGCGTAGGTTTTGACTTTATGGTCCTGCAAGCTTTTGTGCCTTTCGCGCATTTTTTAATATTTTTTGGCGATGGGCCTTTGGAAGCGTCCAAATTGCGCCCTATGCCGGTTACGGGAATCCACTTCATAGACCGAAATCCCGCCCACTGCAAAAACCCGCAGATTTCGGTAATCGCCTAGCCAAATGGGATTTGAGATAGCCATGCCGGTGCTAGACATAATCCAACGCTGTGAAGCGCTTTTTGACGATTTGTCCTTTACGTCCGCGCGGGCGTGGAAGGAGGCGGAACCGCCCCAAAAGCAAAACCGAAGTCAAGGTGCGCACCCATGAAGACAGCATCCATGCCGGCGCTATCGGCGCCGCCCTTTGGGGCGCCTTCCGGCACGAAAAGCTGGCCGAAACCGCCGACTTGAAGCTGGCTTGTTAGAAGCGGCTATTTGGCCTTGCCGTAACGCGCGCGCAGCTCGGTCTTCAGAATCTTGCCCATGGCGCTTTTCGGCATTTCGGCGATGAAATCCATTTGCCGGGGAATTTTGTAGCCGCCGATGCGGCCCCGGCAATGCTCGATGATATCCTTTTGCGTTAGCGTCTTGCCTGGCGCAGGCACGATGACCGCGAACAACGCCTCGCCGAATTTGTTGTCGGGAATGCCGACAACCGCCGCTTCGTGCACATCGGGGTGCGCATAGAGCGCGGCTTCGACTTCCGACGTATAGACATTCTCGCCGCCGGTTATGACCATGTCTTTTTTGCGGTCGAGCAGGTAGAGAACGCCGTTTTCATCGACGCGGCCGAAATCACCGGTAAAGAACCAGCCGTCCTTAAATGCGGTTTCGTTCACGTCCGGGCGGTTCAGGTAGCCCGATGTCACGTTCGGGCCGCGCACCGCCACTTCGCCGGCCTCGCCGCCCGGCACCGGGTTGCCGTCATCGTCGACGATGCGCAAATCAACCCCGGCGACGGGCCGCCCGGCGGCGCGCAAGATATCGGTGTTGCCGCTTTCCACGGCGCGCACATGATCAATGGGATCCAGCGTCGTCAATATGGGCGAGGTTTCGGTCAGCCCATAGCCTTGCTGAATCTCGGTGCCTTCGAAGCGTTCGATGCAGCGTTGCACCCATTCCGCCGCCATCGGCGAGGAGCCGTAAAATATCAGCCGGAATTTTGACAAGTCGTACGTATCGAAATCGGCCTCCTGCAGGATCATGATGATCATGGTTGGCGCCAGGAAAGATACGGTGATCTGCAACCGCGCGAGCGCCGCCAAGGTCTCCTTGCCCGAAAATACCGGCAGGAACGCGTGTGCCGCGCCGCACAAAGTAAACGCCGTGCCCAAGAGATCGGCGGCGTGGAACATGGGGGCGGCGTGCAGGAACACATCGTCGGTGCGGATGCCCATGGCCATGTGAGACTGCATGCCGTTGGCGCATACATTCTTGTGGCTGAGGCGGACGCCCTTGCTCTTGCCCGTGGTGCCGCCGGTATACAAAAGCAGCGCCAAATCCTCATCGCTCAAATGGGCCGCATCGACGCGCTCCGCTGCGCCGAGCAGCGCTTCATATTGCGGGTAGCGGCATTCCGCCAATTGGGCGCCAACATAAATCATGCGCTCGGCCCAAGGCGCCACGTCGTCCGCATCGCTAAGCCCAAGATAGTCTTCGCCGAGGAACAAATATTCGCATTCGGCATCGTCCAGGATGTGGCGGATTTCCGGCGGCGCCAGGCGGTGATTGATCGGCACCGGAATGGCGCCCGACCAAAAACCGGCATGCAGAAGCTCCATATAGCGGTAGGAATTTTCCGCGATGATACCGAACCGCATGCCGGGCTTGATGCCCAGCGAACCTAGCATGCCGGCGGCGCGGCGAACGCGCTGCACATGATCGGCCCAGGTGAAATCGCCCTCAGCGTCGGTGATGGCAATGCGTTGCCCGTATTGGCGCTCGGCCCGGTCCAGGGCGGAACTCATGGTTAACATCTGCATCGGCCTCCAGCGCCTATTTTCGATCCGATCGGGGGGCTGCGCAAGGCGCAATGATCGATCGGATCAAAGCTCCTCGGTCCGGGTTTGCAGGCGCAGGTACTTGCGAATGCGCCGGGATAGGGCATCGATGCCAAGATTAAGCAAAGCGGTAATCACGATCAAAAACATGGCCCGGTCGAAGCGCAGATCGGCAAAGGCATTGTCGATATAAAAGCCGAGCGTGGCGATCCCCAAAATGCCGAGGATGGCGGTTTCGCGCATGATCACCTCCCAACGGTAAAACAGGAAGGCCAGGAACTGGCGGTACATGCGCGGCAAAACGTCATAGGCGTAAAGATTGATGCCGCCGGGCGCATCGGGCCGGATTTTTAGGAACTCCGTATGGCGCCCGATGAGGTGCCCGATAATGGCGCCGTTGTGCAACGACAAGGCAACGATGGCCGGCAGCATGGACGGCCCCCACAGAAGAAGGAACACCAGCGCCATGATGTATTCCGGCGTCGAGCGGGCGACCACCAGAAATATATGACCGGCGGTGCGGCCAAAGCGGCCAAAAAATTTGGGTGATACCAGCGGGAAAAACAAAAGCGTCAGCGCGCCGGCGCCGACCAGGGCTATTTGGGTCAGCACCAGGGTTGAGACAATGCCCGGCAAGGCCTGATCGACGACCATGGTTTTCAGCCAGGCAGCAAAGCTGGCCCAAGTGGCGGCGTCGAAGCTATCGGCCACGCGCAACGGATGGGGCACAATGTCTTCGGTAATAAAGCGGACGATATGGCTGGCATCGATGCCGCCGCCCCATGGGATCACCAGCAATGCCGCCAAGATATAGAGCGGCACCAGACGTTTGCGCAGCCAGGTGCGGATGGTGGCGATGATGATATAGAACAGCAACAACAAGGCCGCGACTTCCGAATAATGGCCTTGGGAAAAGGCCGATTCCAAATGAAAGCCAATGGTCGGCAGGCCGACAAATCCCAGCACCGCGCTGGAGCGCAAGCCGCATTCCAGCCGGTAAAGGGAATAGGTTTTGAAATGCACCCAGGCGTCGGGCAGGCGGGCGAACATGAAGATCGATATTTTCCCAGCTCCCGCCGGTATGGATTTCAACGGCGCCGGATCGGATTCTTCCAATATCTCCGAATAGACCTTGGCGAATATGCCCGCATAAGGGATCGCCAGCGCCAGGATGCCGGTGAGCGGGCTGAGCCCGAAAATCTGCAAAAATATCAAGGCCCAGAACAGCTCGTGCACCGCCCTGATAAAGGCGCAGCCGGCGCGCACCGAGCGGTAATGAAAGATCAACGCCAACAGAAAACCGGCGAAATTACCGAGCGCGACGCCGAGGATGGCAAAGGCCACCGTATTGGCGATGGCGGCGCCCAAACTTTCGGTGGCAAAAAAGTCGGGCGTCACGGCGCCAACTACCATGCGCCCCAACTCGCCCCACGGCTCGATGGTGGTAATCTCAAGATCGGCGATAAAGGTTAACAGCGCCGCGATAGCGGCAAAGACCAGCGTCGCCCGCAGCATCGGCCGCGGCTGCAACGCCGTAAATTGGCCGTTAGTGGCTGTAGAGTTCGTCAAGGTCCGATGCCTTCATGCCTTTGGACGGCGTGTCCAGCACCAGCTCGCCGCCCTTCAATCCGATCAGCCGGTCCGTATAGCCGATGGCCAGATTGGTGTCGTGCATGGAGAGGATCACCGTGTCATGGGCTTCGTTGATGCATTGCATGACCGTGTGGGCTTGGCGCTCATCGACCGCCGAGACCGGCTCGTCGCCGAAAAATATATCGCTCCCCTTATGCAGCGCGCGGCCGATCGCGGTGCGCTGCTGCTGGCCGCCCGATAGCTGATCGACGGTGGCGAACAATTTGTCGGAGAGGCCGAGCCGCTCGACGATGGGTTTGATTTTTTGGACCTCGGCTTCAAACGGTTTGATCAAATTGGCGAGATTGTACCAGGTGCCGTGCTGGTCCAGGCGCCCCATGAAGATGTTGTGAAAGACCGACAACGAGCGGACAAGACCCAGCTCCTGCGGCACCAGCGAGGCGTTCGCCTTGGTTTGCTCATAGAGCAATTCCAGGAGCGTGGATTTACCGGCGCCGCTTTGGCCGATGAGCGCAATTTTCTCGCCCGGCTCGATCCGAAGCGAAATATCGCTCAAGATCGAGTGCCCGTTATAGCGGACCGTTTTCCTGTCTAGGTTCAGCAAAGACATGGGCCGGACGCATTGCCTATTCTATCAGGCCAATTTCCCTGCCCACATCGACGATCGGCTGATAGTCGCTGTTGCTGGCTGGGATAAAGGATTGGCGCGGAAACGATTTAAGCAAATCGGGATCGCGCATGTTCAAAATCGCAGATGTCACTTTGGCCACGAAGCCGGCCCCGAATTTCTTCTCCACATCGCCGCGAATGGTCCAATTGTAATCGGGATATTCCGGGGTTTCCCAGATCACCGAAACCTTGGCGCTGTCGATCTTGCCGGCCGCCATTTGCTTTTTCCAAACCAGGAAATTGACGGCGCCGACCTGGAACGCGCCGGACTGCACCAGGGCAATGGTGCGCGAATGATCGCCGGAAAAGCCAACCCGCCGGAACACCCTGTTTGGCGATTTTTGCAGATGCTTGCGGATGAAATATTCCGGCATCAGGCGGCCCGAGGTGGAACCCTTGGAGCCGAAGGTAAAGGTCTTGCCCGCCATGGCTTTGGGAAAGGCCGCCGATTTCTTCAAGTTGGCGCTGGCGTGGGCGATGAAATAGGTCTGAAAACCCTTGTCTTCGGCGCCCTGGGCGATGGCCACCGCGCCTTTAACCAGGCTACGCGCACGCACTCCGGACAATCCGCCGAACCAAGCCAATTGCACTTGGTTGTTGCGGAACGCGGCAACGGCGGCGGCGTAGGATTTCACCGGCACAAATTTGACGTCAGCATCCAAAGACTTGGACAGATAGACGGCAACTTTGTCGAAGCGGGTCCAGAGCTGGCTATCGTCTTCGTCCGGTATCGCCGTGAATACAAAACTTTCCGATTGCGCCGGTGCAATAAACGCGAACGCGGCCAACAAAATCAAAGGGTACAACTTGAGTTTCATCGCGCTCTCCAACGAAATACTATTCCTATTTGAAGGGAAATCCTGATTGGCGCCGATCACTTCTCCGCAGTCCGATGTCTATTTCGGCCTGCAAGCCAAGCTCAAAATTTCGAGAATAAAGGTGTCTCTGGTGGTGGTCCCTTGCCGTCAACGACTCCCCCGTTGGTCAAAATCCTAAACAGGTGATGGCGAAAGGTCAAATCACCAGCTTGTGCGGTTTATACTTAGGTAATTTT
>Ga0114996_10000629_pt1 | contig 49270 bp, 47 predicted proteins | sample ArcticOcean_MG_C_4_FD_87039 | JGI IMG/M metagenome (GOLD analysis project Ga0114996, IMG submission 87039) | Marine microbial communities from western Arctic Ocean - ArcticOcean_MG_CB4_134 | ecosystem: Environmental > Aquatic > Marine > Oceanic | place: Arctic Ocean: Canada Basin | collected... | reverse complement strand
TCCGCGGGTCGCGTTCGATCAACTCTTCGGTCGCGGCGCAACAGCTGGGGACCGCGCGCAGCGCAGGAGAACCGAGCGCAGCATTCTCGACTATGTGCAACGCGATCTGGCCAACATCAATCGGACTCTGGGAGCTGCCGATCGTGCGCGTATGGAGCGCTACCTGACCAATATCCGTGAGGTCGAGCGTCGCATTGAGATGGTGGAGAGCCGCCACGAGAGCGGCGAGAAACGTGATCTTGCCGCTGCGCCCGCCGGCGTTCCGGACGATTACGGGGAACACGTCAAGCTCATGTTCGACCTGCAGGCCCTGGCCTTCGCATCGGACATCACCCGGGTCGTGACGTTCAAGACGAGCCGTGACGTATCGGGCAGGGTTTTCCCCGAGTCCGGCGTGGAGACGGGATTCCATGGCGCTTCGCATCACGGGGGCAATCCCGAGCGCGTCTTGGCGTTCAGTAAGATCAACCGATACCACATCAGCTTGATCCCGTATTTCCTGGAGCAGCTCGAGGGCCTCACGGAGGGTGACGCAAACCTTCTCGACAAGACGCTTATCGTCTGCGGATCGCCCATGGGTGATTCCAACCTGCACAACCATCGCAGGTGCCCGCTCTTCCTCGCCGGCGGGGCGAACGGAAGGCTCCCCAAAGGCGGACACCACCTCATGGCGCCCGACGGCACCCCGATGGCGAATGTGCTGCTCAGTGGGCTGCACATGCTGGGCATGGACGACGTCGAGCAACTGGGTAACAGCACCGGCGCGTTCTCCTTTCCATCCGAATCTTCGGCGGCCTAATGATGGAGAGGCGAGGCCGCGGCACCGGACTTCGTATCAACGTGGGCGTAGCCCTTGTGCTCTCACTCTTCATGACTGGGGGAGCTGCGGAGGCGCCTGTCGCGGACGCGGCACAGCGCGGCGACGTGGAACAGGTGAGAGACTTGCTCCGGCAAGGAGCAGACGTGAATGCGGCACAGGGCGATGGCATGAGCGCTCTTCATTGGGCCGCCACGATGGGACGTGCGGACATCGCCGATGTCCTGCTCTACGCTGGCGCCAATCCCGAGTCGACGACCAGGATGGGCGGATATACCGCGCTCCACCTGGCCAGTAAGGTCGGGCACGCTGAAGTGATCGACCGTCTGCTGGAAGGACGCGCGCGGGCCGAGACCGAAACATCGACCGGAGTGACCTCCCTACACTTTGCGGCGGCGTCCGGCAGGGTCGACGCGGTCGCCCCGTTGATCCGGCACGGGGCGGATATCGACGCTCGCGCGGGATCCGCCGAGCTGACCCCGCTCATGTGGGCTACGGCGTCCAACCGCGTCGAAGCCATGACCACGCTGTTGGACGCAGGCTCCGACGCAGCGCTCACGAGCGCGGTCGTCGACTACGTCGCGATATCCGCGCAGGATGGGCCGAAGCGGCAACTGCGCCGGCAATTGGTTGCGGCACAACGTCTGGCAGAAGAGGGTCCGCAGTCTGAGACCGTAGAGGAGCCCACCGAGGAAGGTGAGACCGAGGTCGCCGAAGAGGAGTCCTCTGAAGAGAGTGAGACCGAGGCGGCCGAAGAGAACGCTGACGAGGACGAACCGAGCAGCACCGAGGCCGAGCCGGCGGACGAAGACGAGGATGACGAAAGCGAAGAGCCCGAGGCGGAGGCCGAGCGGGCACTTTCCTACAACGATCTGGTGGGTGTCGAGGGTGGCTTCACGGCGCTGCACTACGCGTCGCGCGACGGGTACGTCGAGGCGGCGCACCTTTTGTTGGCGCGTGGAGGTGACATCAACCAGGGGACCGCGGGGGACGGAACCAGTCCGTTGCTGATGGCCACGATCAACGGAAATTTCGACCTCGCGATGAGCTTCCTCGAGATGGGAGCGGATCCCAACCAGGTCGCGGAAGACGGCGCGGCGCCTCTGTTTACTGCGCTCAACCGGCGCTGGGGGCCGAAGGCCGCATATCCGCAGCCGTCGGCCTTCCGGCAACAACAGACCGACTATCTCGACCTGATGACTGCGCTGATCGATGCCGGGGCTGATGTGAACCAGCGAACCGAGCGACACATCTGGTACACGTCGTTCAACTTCGACCAGTTGAATGTGAAGTTCGACGGAGCCACCGCGTTCTGGCGTGCGGCCTACGCGACCGATGTGTTGGCGATGAAGCTCCTCATCGAGGCTGGCGCGGATCCCGGTATGCCGACTCGGAAGGTCCCGGCGCGGAGATTCGGCTTCGGGCGCAGGGGCGGGGGCGGCGCCCAGGAGGACCTTTCGGGACTGGAGCCAGTCCCCACCGGAGGGCCGGGTGTATGGCCGATCCACGCGGCGTCGGGTGTGGGGTATGGCGAGGGATTTGCCGCGAACTCACACTCTCATGCGCCTCAGAGTTGGCTGGCCGCAGTGGAGTACCTCGTCGAGCTCGGAGCTGACGTGAATGCGCGGGACCACAACGGCTACGCACCGGTCCATCACGCGGCCGCGCGAGGTGACAACGAGCTCATCCTGTACCTCGTGGGGCAGGGGGCCGATGTCTCGTCATTGAGCCGCCGAGGGGAGACTACGGTGGATATGGCCAATGGGCCGCGTCAGCGTGTGCAGCCGTTCCCACAAACCATCGCGCTGCTCGAGGGTCTCGGGGCCATGAACAACCACAACTGCCAGAGTTGCTGACCGGGGCGGGGTAGCTACGCGCCCGGCTAGACCGTTACCCCGTGCTCGACCTGGATCCGGACCACACATTCTTGATCAAGGTTACTGGTTCGGCCGCTGACGTAGTCGGCGCAGTGCGGGATCTCCCGAGACACGGGCGGAGTGACCAACGCGCTACACGGGGCGGACGTGGGCCGCTCATGGAGCGTCCCTCCTAGTCGTCCCCCTGAACCCCCTCCGAACCTCTTGGCAGCGCCTCGGGCGCCGGGTCGGGTTCCTCGGACTGTGCGTCGATACGTCGAAACCACTGGAACCAGAGGCTGCTCAGGGCACCTAGCACACGGGAGGGGCGTTTCGGCGAATGGTCGCCCCACCTGGCGTATCCGACCTCCGCCTTGTGGAGTTCCGCCCCACCGAGATCCGCTCCCCGGAGCTTCGCCTTGTAGAGATTGGTCTCCCGGAGGTCCGCGTTCGTGAGGTTCGCCCACCGGAGGTTGGCCTCGATGAGCTTCGCCCCGCTGAGGTCAGCACCTCTGAGGTCCGCTCCACTGAAGTTCGCCCAACGAAGGTCAGCCTCGTCGAGCCTCGCGTGGCTGAGGTCTGCCCCGCTGAGGTCCGCATGACTGAGGTCCACCTTACTGAGGTTCGCTTCGACAAGCCTGGCCCCGGCGAGCTCGGCCCTGTGGAGGTTGGCCTCAGGGAGGCTCGCGAAGCTGAGATCCGCGTCGCAAAAATCCGTCCTGACGAGGGCAGCCCCGCTCAGATCCGGCCTTGTTGAGGTCGGTCTCGCCGAGGCTTGCCAGGCTGAGAACAGCTCCGCTTAGGCTCGCTCCGCTGAGGTCTGCCCCGGTGAGGTTCGCCTTGCTGAGGTTCGCTTCAATGAGCTTCGCCCCGCTGAGGTCGACCCGCACTCCCAGGTTGTTGGATCGCCAATCGTTCCAGGCATCAACCCCCGTCTCGAGCAACGCGAACTCTTCGGCGTTGGCCATCTATAGCGCCCAGCACCGCACGGGATCAGGCACGTTCTTCAGGGTGCGCTCCCCAAGGTCTTGAAGGGCGATATCGCTGAGCCCGTCAGCTGCGTCCTGGGTCAACACCGTAGTCCATTCGGCCCGCGGAAGTTCGAGTCCTTTCCGCCGCTCTCGAATGAACGAGTACAGAAATGGGTAGACCCAATCGCTCACTTCGTTCACCGGAACGAAGAAGCTCGCTCCCTCTTCGTCTGTGCGGGCTATCCAACCGCCCCCCTCCAAGAGGGTCATCGCCCACGACGTCGCGGAGTCGGCGAGTTCCCCACGCCTCAGACTCGTTGCGCTTCGATCGACGATCGCCGCGAGCGTCTGCTCGTCGTTCTGGAATTGGATGTATCGCTCATCGAAGCCGATTTGCGCGAGGCCCAAGGTAGAAAGCCTGTTCGCAGAGGACTCCGGGATCACGAACACGAACAGCGCGATAGCGGTCAGGAGGGACACGAGGATCGACCCTTACCAAGGCGCACTAGCGGATCTTATCCGTCGCCCATGGCCCGGGGCGGCTTCGGAATTGGCGAAAGGGGTCAGCATGGTGCGCAACATGCGTGCGGGCGTGTTGCTCGGCAACCGAACGCCGTTCTGCCGGGAGTGGGTCCCGAAAAGGCGGGGTCAGGGTCTGGGCTGGTGAGCGGCGGTGTCAGAGTCTCGGGTAGACTGGGCGTGGCTCACTCAGGGCCCCCGAGACCAAGCGCTCGGAGACCCCTTTGTAAGACAGGGCGGCCGGCGCGCGGCCGGCTACCTCGCCTGGAACGTGATCGGGAAGGATACCCAGACGGGCGTGTTGACGTCCTGGTTCATTGCCGGAGTGAACTCGTAGACTTCGGCGACGGCTGAGGCTGCTTGATCGATGGCTGAGTGGCCCGAGCTCTTGTCGACTCGGACATCCTGGACGCGGCCATCCTCGTCGATGAAGAAGTACAGGCGCACCGTTCCGCCGATCCCCGCTTCGCGAAGCAGTGGCGGGTACTCACGCACCATGGCCTCGACCACTTCGCTGCGATTCAGGATCGAGGGCGCGACGGTGAAGGGCGTAAATTGGGGCTCAGACAACAACAGCGCTCGTTCAGCCGCGGCGGTCTCGCCAACTGAGGTCGAAGTCTCAACCTGATCTGACTTGTCATCTCGGAATATCGTCGGTAACGGGATGCGGCAGGCGGTAGCTACGGCTAGCATGCCGAGAACGGTGACTAGGGCCGCTGCGACGCGGCCCACAGTGCGGGTGGGCTGCGTCATGGCGACCAACCTCCTCTTGATGAATGAATTGGAGTCAGTGAATGCGGGGAGAGGTGAAGGGCGCATGGGGCGAGCCCGTGCAGCGACTGCGAGCACCGTCTCCCCGTAGCTCGCCACGTTTCCACGAGCGCGAGCGACCCTCCTGTCACAGTCGATCTCGAGGGCTTGGCGCAGACCCGATGTCAGGTACCAAAAGCCGACGTGCCAGGGGAGCGTCAGACGCAGCATGACAGTGAGTGCGAGTGCCCATGTGTCGTGACTGCGGATATGCTCCCGTTTATGTAGAAGGACCATCTCCACTTGTTCGCCAGGGAGAGTGCGCAGCCACCTGGGCAGAACCACTCGTGGATGTAGTAGCCCGAAGACGGCGGGCCCTAGATCGTCGGTCATCCACACCGTCGACCCTCCGATCTGATCAGGTGTCCAGAGAGAGCGGCCCGCCCACACGCGACCGATTGCACGGACGATGCGCACCGAAAGGAAGACCGTGAGTCCGAGCCAGATCAAGACCAACGGAGCGTCCACGCTTTGCAACATGCTGGAGTTTGGAACGACGAGCAGCCCGGGCAGCCTCACGATGGGAACAGAGGATAGGCTCGTCGCCACTGAGCCAGACGAACCGCTCGGCGATCCCATGCTTCCTGAGAAAGGCTGACACCCCCACCGCCGCTAGCGCGATGGGCACTGATACGACGATCGCGTACGACATCCACGCGGCGATCATGATTCCTTCGCCTTACGCAGCTGTTCATCAAGCAGGTCACGCATCTGGCGAAGCTCGTCGTCGTCCAGACCGCCGCGCCCCACCAGCTCGAGCATCACGGCCGAGGCTGATCCCCCGAAGAGGCGACCAGTCAGGCGTTCCAGGGCACTGCGGCTGGCGTGCTCGCGTTCCACGGTCGGGCGGTACCGGTGCGCTCTGCCCTCCAACTCGCGCGCCACGTGGCCTTTCTCTTCCAGCACCCGGAGCATGGTCAGCACGGTGTTGTAGGCGAGCTCGTCTTCGAGCGCCGCCCTGACCTCAGCGACTGTCGAAGGGCCGTGCTCCCACAGCACCTCGATGATGTCCAACTCCCGGTCCGTGAACCGAACGTCGATACTGCGACTCCATCGACTAAAGTGTTAGGTGAGGGTATGGCACAGGCGGAAGAGTGTCAACTAAGACTTTAAGACTTGGGAGCTGCTCGCCTCCCGCACGTTTCGAATTCCCACGGCCTTATGGCGCCGCCGAGGGCAGCTAGCCCGTCAGCTTACCATCGTCTGGTTGCTGATCTGCAGATCCCAACCGTCGGGGTCTTTGACGTGATAGCTCTCGAATCCGCCGTCCTGGAAGTCATCCCTGGGGGCAAGTCCGCGGCGGGTCAGCTCCGCCTTCACGCTGTCCTTGTCCCAGTCGTCGATGCCGAACGAGATGTGGTTGACGAGGCCGGTCACCTGAGGACCGTCGCCGGTTGCCGTCGCCGGGTCTCGGCTGTTGCGAATGATGATCTCACCGACGTCACCGATGGCAAGCGTAGTCTGGTTGTCGGCCTGATTCTTGATTGTCCAACCCATCAGGTCTGCGTACCATGCCGAGCTCCTCACGTGGTTGGTGACCGCATAGGAGATGTGATCGAGGTGCACCGTCTTCCAGGGTGCTGCCGCCGACAGTGTGGCGGCGGCCTGAAGCCTGCCAGGAGTCGCCGCCGCGATGCCGGGCCCGGCCACGACTGCCAACGCCATGCTCTGCACGAGCTGCCGGCGGGTCATATTCCCTTGTTCGAAGTCCGCGACCAGTTTGCTGATGAACCCTTCCATGACGTCCTCTCTAGTCGGAGTGGGATGCAGCGCTGATTGCCGCGACCGGCATCCCGACTGGACGCTGGTGGGGCCAGCTACTGGACCGCAGGATGGGGCTTTGGACGGCGGTGCGCGAGTGCACGCGCACGACGCACCATGCCCTACCGAACCGCCCGCACCACCAGGAACCCCGGATCGTTTGCCACAACCTGGCTGTTCCCCAAAGCGCGCTTCACCTTGTCGGCATACTCCAAGTGACGGTTCCCCACGACCCACAGTTCGCCCTTGGGTCGCAAAACCCGCTTCGCTCCCATGAACATCTTCCAGGCGACGTCGTCGATTTGCACTCGCCCCTGATGAAACGGCGGGTTACACAGGATGAGATCGGCGGACTCGCCATGTAGTCCGTCCAAACAGTCAGCGAGCCGGAAGGCCGGCTGGCGGAACGTCCCCTCGTCCCATCTCTCGAATGCCCGCTCGAAGGTGGCCTCTGCTGACCGGATGGCCAGACGTGATTCGTCCACGAACGTGATATGTGCTTTGGGGTCTGCCAGCGCGACGGCTACGCCGAGGGCTCCGTTGCCACATCCCAGGTCGATCACGTCGGGGCCACCCGTCGTGGTCGGGAGGTTGTCGAGCAACAGCCGAGTCCCATTGTCGAGCCGTTTGGCCGAGAAGACGCCGGGGTAGTTGACCAGCTGCACGTCTTGAAGCCCTAAGGCGAACAGCTTCGGCTGCGGGGGCAGGGGGGCAAGCTCTGGATCGAATACTGGGAGGATCAGGCGAGCCTTCTTCTTGGCCTTCGACGTCCGCGTTGGACCGATGATTCGCTCGAACAACTCGAGCGTCGAGGAGTGCACATCGCGCGTCATGCCTGCGCCCACGATCACCGTTTCGCTTTTGATCGTCGATCGCAACTCCACGAGTTGGGCTTCGAGCAACGCGAGCGACTTCGGGATCTTCACGAGCACGAGGTCGGCCTCGCTGAGCCCCGATTCCGGGAGTTGTTCGATGCCGTTGCGGGCCAAGTTCTGACGCATCGCCAGCGACGCCACGTGGGAGTCCGAGACGAAGCCGACGTGGTCCGGTGGGCCTGACCCGGCCGAAGCGATGGCGACCGTGAGTGCGCCGAATGCGTCGTTCACGATCACGACCTGGTCGACCGGTTGTTCGATCATGTCCGCGACGTGGCACAGCAGTAGTTCATCGGCCGCGGCCCACGCGCGAAGATTGACGTCCCGCGTAGGAGGGTATCGAATGAGGTCGAAGGTGCCCTGGGGCACGGAGAATCGTGTTTCGGTCATTGCCATGAATGCATGGGGTGTAGGGCCTCTTTCTTAGTACTTTGTAGTTGCGCTGACCATGAAACTGAATATGGAGATATTGTGGAGAACGGAGACAAGTGCCCGGTAATGCACGGGGGGCGTAGGCACACGACGGTTTCGGGCACACCAAATCTGGGCTGGTGGCCCAATCAGTTGAACCTCGTGATTCTCCACCAGAATTCTCCCTTGTCCGATCCCATGGGCAACGAGTTCAACTACGCGGACGAGTTCAAGAAACTCGACCTCGAGGCCCTCAAAGGGGACCTCTTCGCGCTGATGACCACGTCGCAGGACTGGTGGCCGGCCGATTACGGTCACTACGGACCGTTCTTTATTCGGATGGCCTGGCACAGCGCAGGTACCTACCGGACGGGTGACGGCCGCGGCGGAGCATCGTCGGGTACACAACGTTTCGCGCCCCTAAACAGCTGGCCGGACAACGGGAACCTCGATAAGGCCCGGCGGCTGCTCTGGCCCATCAAGCAGAAGCACGGCAGCAAGCTCTCCTGGGCCGACCTCATGATCTTTGCCGGAGACTGCGCGCTGGAGTCGATGGGGTTCAAGATCTTCGGCTTCGCGGGTGGGCGTGAGGACGTTTGGGCGCCCGAAGCAGATATCTCCTGGGGGAGCGAGACGGAGTGGATGGGCGATGAGCGGTACTCTGGCGACCGCGACCTCGAGAACCCCCTCGCCGCTGTCCAGATGGGTTTGATCTATGTGAACCCTGAGGGGCCGAACGGAGAGCCAGATCCACTGGCTGCCGCCCGGGACATTCGAGAGACCTTCGCGCGCATGGCAATGAACGACGAAGAGACCGTCGCGCTCATCGCCGGCGGACACACGTTCGGCAAGTGTCACGGAGCGGGCGATGCTGCTCTGGTCGGTTCTGAGCCCGAGGGTGCCAGCATCGAAGAACAGGGCTTCGGCTGGAAGAACAGCTTCGGCAGCGGGAAGGGCGAGCACACGATCACCAGCGGCCTGGAAGGCGCCTGGACTCCGAACCCGGTGCAGTGGGACAACGGATATTTCGACACCCTGTTCGGCTACGAGTGGGATCTCGTGAAGAGTCCTGCCGAAGCTTGGCAGTGGATTCCGACCGATCCGGACGCGGCGGACGTCGTGCCGGGTGCTCACGATCCGTCGAAGCGGTACGCGCCGATCATGGCCACGACCGACATCGCGCTTCGCATGGACTCGATCTATGAGCCGATTGCGCGGCGCTTCCACCAGAACCCGGATCAGCTGGCAGACGCGTTCGGCCGGGCGTGGTTCAAGCTGACGCACCGGGATATGGGCCCTCGCTCTCGGCATCTCGGCGCGCTGGTTCCTGCCGAGCAGCTTCTGTGGCAGGATCCCATCCCTGCGGTGGATCATGAGCTGATTGATGCGCAGGACATTGTCGCGCTGAAGGGAAAGATCCTCGCGTCGGGGCTTTCCATCTCCCGGCTCGTGTCGACCGCCTGGGCGTCGGCGGCGACGTTCCGCGGCTCTGACAAGCGCGGTGGAGCGAACGGTGCGCGCGTCCGGCTCGCGCCGCAGAAGGACTGGGAGGTCAACCAGCCTGCCGAATTGGGGAAAGCGCTCGAAAGCCTCGAGGCAGTCCAGAGGGAGTTCAACGACGCGCAGTCGGGCGGGAAGAAAATCTCGCTCGCCGATACGATCGTCTTGGGTGGCTGTGCAGCGGTTGAACAAGCAGCGAAGAGCGCTGGGCACGAATTGGAGGTTCCCTTCGTGCCGGGTCGCATGGATGCATCGCAGGATCAAACGGACGTGGATTCATTTGCCGTGCTCGAGCCCGTCGCAGAGGGCTTTCGCAACTACCTCAAGAGCGAATTCACAGTATCAGCAGAGGAGCTACTGCTCGATCGGGCGCAGCTCATGACGCTGACCGCACCCGAGATGACCGTGCTCGTCGGCGGACTGCGCGGCTTGAACGCGAACTTCGGACAGTCCTCTCGCGGCGTCTTCACCGAGCATCCCGCGACGCTCACCAACGACTTCTTCGTGAACCTGCTCGATATGAGCACGACGTGGGCCGCGGAATCGGAAGCCGCAGACGTGTTCGAGGGTCGCGATCGCGCGACGGGCGACCTGAAGTGGACTGGCACCCGAGTGGACCTGATCTTCGGGTCTAACTCCCAGCTGCGGGCTATCGCGGAAGTGTACGCGTGTGACGACGCGCAGGAGAGCTTTGTGCGTGACTTCGTGGCCGCGTGGGACAAGGTGATGAACCTCGACCGCTTCGACCTGGCCTGAGCAGGGTGGCGTTTCGGCGCGAACGCCGAAATGCCACCCTCAGGCGATCAGACCCTCGGAAACGCGAACTTCGCGTACGAGAGCTCGTTTGCGAGGAACCACTTGAACGATGACTCGCGGAACGCCGCCCAGGACTCGTACAAGGCCCTAAACTGGGCGTCGGCGGCCGCCTGCTCCTCGAGGTAGGCAGCCGACTCTGTCCATGCCGCCTCCATGATGTCGTCTGAGAACTCGTGGAGCGTTACGCCGCCCTCGTTGACCAGGCGTTGGAGCGCGATGGGGTTGGCCGCATCGTACTGCGCCATGGAGTACATCACCGACTCCCGCGAAACGGTTCCCAGTAGCTCCTGGTACTCGTGTGGCAGCTCGTCGTAGGCCTCTCGGTTCACCATCAGCGTGGACGTTGAGCCAGGCTCCCACCAACCGGGGGCGTAGTAGTGTTTCGCCACCTGATGGAGCCCGAGAATCTCATCGTCGTGGGGCCCGACCCACTCGGTCGCGTCGATCGCGCCCCGCTCCAGCGCCGGGTAGATCTCGGCCGGCGCAAGCAGCTGCACGGTAACGCCCATGCGAGCCATGATCTCGCCGCCGATGCCGGGAATCCTCATTCGAAGTCCCGCGAGATCCGAGAGCGATTCGATCGGCTCACGGAACCACCCGCCCATCTGGGTGCCGGTACATGCCGCGGGAAATCCGATCACTCCGAAGTCGGCGTACACCGAGTTGATCAGATCGAGACCGCCCCCGTGCAGCAACCAGGCAATCTGCCCGCGGGAGTCGAGGCCGAAGGGTAGACAGGTGTCGAACGCCAGCGACGGGTTCTTACCCATGTAGTAGTAGCCGGGCGAGAGCCCACACTGGGTGGTGCCCTGCATCACCGCGTCCATCACCTGAAGTCCCGGAACGATCTCACCCGGACCGTAGACGCGCAGTGTGAAGTTACCGCCGGTAAGCGTAGAAAGGCGTTCCCCCATCCGCTCTGCCGCACCGAACAGAATGTCGGTGCTGGGGGGATAGCTCGAAGCGAGGCGCCACTCCACTTTCGGGCCGCTGACGACAGCACCGGAAGCAGCATCGGTGGTTTCGCCTGGGCCGCATGCGCCGAGAGCGGCCAAACCTGCTCCGGCACCCGCCTTCTTCAAGAAATCGCGTCGCTCGATCGTCATCCTGATCTCATCTCGTGGTTGACTCGGTGAATCCTTCGGTACAATACGGCATTGTAGTAACCGGCGCTTTCGTCCGTGGCAATTAGACTAGCTCGGGCGGACCACACGCAACGAACTGTGCATTTCCTGCCCCCTAGAGAATACATCTACGAACGGACTCCGTTCGTCCGCGGCCTCCGCGACTCGCTGCAAGTCCTGCTCCGGCGCGTCACTGCAGACGGAGACTTCGTAACGCACGTCGGTATATCCAGGAGGGGAGTCGGAGACACCGAATAGTGCCCCATCATCGTAGTCGGCTTGCACTTCCACCTCGACGCTCGAAACAGGCACGCCCGCTCTCGCGGCCTCGAGCACGTAGCCGATCGCGATGCAAGACCCGAGAGCGGCCCGCCCCAACACCCCGGGAGTGGGACCCTGCCGTGCGCCACCCGCTTTGTCGGAGAGGTCCGCCACCAGCTTCCAGTGACCCTCTTCGATGTGGCACGTCAGTCCTTCATCGATCCTCGTCCGGGAGATGGCGGTGTGGCGGCCCCGCTCCGGATTCTCCCTGAACATATTGGCGATCCGTTCGAACGCGGTCGCGATCGGCTGCATGTCGATCAAGGTGCACTCCGGGGTTGGATTGGGGGCCGCTAAAGACCCAGCTCTTTGCGGTACTGCTTTTCGCGTCGAGCGAGCAGGATCGACAGGATCACCGACGGCGAGCAGAGCGTAGTACCCGCCACCGTGTTCCTCCAAAGTTTGCCGGAGGCTCCGCCGCCGCTGCCTTCGATCTCGCTCATCGCTAGGACGCCTCCGTATCGCTAGGCTTACGCCTCTGGTGAGACGATGTTTATCCGCCGCAAGCCGATCCCTCTACCTGCCCACCCGGAACGTCATTCTTGGATCAAGCCGAAACGTCACGCTTGGATCGATCGGGAATGTCGCGCTTGCATCAGTTCCGCTCATGGACCTTCTGGTGGCACTTCGCTCGGCTGCAACTCGGCCTGTTCTTGTTTGGACTTGCCGTCTCCTTGATGCTCGGCGCGAGCATCGGCCTCGACCCCTGGTCTTCACTGCATGAGGCGCTCAGCGTTCGCTCGGGCTTGAGCTTCGGACGAATCTCTCAGGGCATAGGACTCATGCTGATCATCTTCAGTGGGTTCGCGCTCTCGGTGAAGCCGGGCGTCGCGACGATCTGCAACATGTTGGTCGTCGGGCCGTGGGTAGACCTGCTGCGAGAGCAGGTGTGGTTCCCGATCCAGTCGGGAGTCGGGCTTGGCACGGTCCAATTCGTGATAGGCATAGTGGTCATGGGTCTCGCGACGGCTCTCTACATCGGGGCTCGCATGGGAGCCGGCCCACGTGACGGCCTCGCGATGGGTCTCGCGAGACGGGTGGCGCGGAGTCTGCGCATCACGCGCAACGGCATCGAGATCACAGTCCTGGCGATCGCGTTCTTCTTGGGCGGCTCCATTGGGCTCGGCACCGTGCTGTTCGCGGTGCTGATGGGCCCGACCATGCAGCTGAGTCTCAAACTATTCGGGGTCTCACAGGACCCATCGCCGAGTTTTGGGCGGGCCTGAGAAAATCCTCAGCGGAGGCGCGGGGAATGTAGTGGCTCGCTACGTTCCTACACGATGAGACAGCACGAGCACACAGGGGCGGGGCAACATGACGGCCCGATTCCGGCCGTAGTCTTCCTTTCCGGTAGCCGCCGGGGTGAGACGCTGCGTCTCGATGGTGACCGGATCCGAATCGGGACAGACCCCAAGAGCGAGATCCCGATTCCTGGGGATACCGAGCCGCTACCTCTTCCCCACCACGCGACCCTCGAGCGCCGAGGTCAGTCCTACGAGATCGTTGGCGCTCCGGGAGCCAAAATCTGGGTCAATGGAGAGCTTCTGGAGCGTCTTGTTTTGGCCTCGGGCGACGTCCTGGAGATTGGTCGTGACGGGGCGATTCTTCGGTTCCGGTTGTACGACAGGGCCAAGGTCCCCTACAAGTCTCTCCCGGAGGTCTTCTCAGATTGTGCGGAATGCGTTCGTGCTGAGCAGGGTGCTCTTCGAAAAACGGGTGCCCTCGTCAAAGTCCTTCCCAAGGAATTGGCAACGCGCACGACCCGCCGTTTTAGAGCGTTGACCGTCATGGCGTTCATGGCGATTGCCGTCGCAACCAACGTCACGGCACGGCGCGGTCGGCTGATCGAGGCTCAGCTGCTTAACAAGATGGAGCGCGTCGAGGATATCTCCTCTCTCGCAACGAGCGGTTCCGCGGTGAGCACCGAGGAGTTGGACGAGGTGTTGGCGGCGTTGCGTACGACCGGCGAACGGGTGGAGGCTCTCGAGGCGCGCAACACGGCGACCGCCCGCGTCATCGAAGGCGCGACTGGTGCAATACTCTTCGTCCAGGGCAGCTACGGGTTCACGCATCCGGAGAGCGGCCAAGTTCTGAGGATGGTCCTAGGGCCAGACGGAAACCCACTCAGGAATGCACGGGGTGGTCCGGCCCTAACCGTGGATGGGGACGGCCCGGCATTCGAGGTTTTCGTGACCGGCACGGGTTTCGTCGCCTCGCCGGACGGCCTCGCGGTGACGAACCGGCACGTGGTTCGACCTTGGGATTTCGATTCGTCCGCCCGCGGGCTGCTCGAGTCGGGCTTCGTGGCTGAGTGGAGCCACCTGGTCGGGTTCCTCGCGGACGGATCGGAGGCCCGGGGCCTCCAGCTGCGCGCGACGTCCGATGACTCCGACCTCGCCGTGGTGCAGGTGCTCGGCGTCGAGGGCCCCATGCCCTTCGTCGAGCTCGCCTCCGAGCTGCCCTCGCCTGGTGACCCCGTGATCGTGATGGGTTATCCGCTCGGGCTCCGAGCGCTCATGGCGCGGAGCGATGCCGCCTTCATCGACCGTCTCCGTCAGCAGGGTGTGGCTGACTTCTTCGAGCAGGCTCGCCAGATCGCCGCCGCAGGGTTCATGAGACCGTTGGCCACGCTCGGCATCGTCGGCCAAGTCACGACTGCCAACGTCGTGTACGATGCCGAAACCACGAGTGGGGGAAGTGGTGGGCCGGTGCTGTCGCTAGACGGCCGCGTCGTAGCGGTGAATACAGCGATTCTGCCCGAGTTGGTGGATCGAACCTCGGTGTGCCGGTTGCTAGAGTGCGGGCGTTGATCGAGCGACTGAGGGGAGGCTGAAGCGGGCTCTTCACCCACCGCTGAACAGCGTACGCACGTTCTCCAACGGGCGTCCCAAGACTACGCGATATGCCTTCTCCCTCGTGCGTAGTACGTCCCGGGTCGGACGAACGATTTCTCCTAGCAGGGCCGAGTCCCACCGCCTAACTTCAATTTACCCCTCCCCCATCTCTCATTATAGGGAGTAGCATGCCCAACATCGCCCTGGTGCTCTCCGGAGCCGTGTCCCTCGGTAGTTGGGAAGCCGGCGTGCTCGACGAGCTTCTCGGCCAGCTCGACCGCCTCAATCGAGATCGCGAGACGCAGGATCATTTCAAGATCGATGTGATCACGGGTGCGTCGGCTGGCGCATTGACTGCGGCGATGGTAGGCCGTGCGGTTATGCTGGACCCCGATGCTCAGCGGTCTCTCCGGAAGGCTTGGGTCGACGAGATTGACATCACTCGACTGCTCGAAGGAATCCCCGCTAACGCTCTGCTGTCTAAGCGACCCATCAGCGATATTGCCGAGCCGTACTTGGCCACGCCGGCTCAGGCGAATCCGTCGTCGATGGCGCCTCCTAGGCTGCTGATGCGGTTTGCGCTGTCGAACATGTCTGGAGTGGACTACACGCTGTCTAGAAGCACGCGGCCGGGCGCGCCTAACCCCGACTTCGTGAGCACGGTCCACACCGAGCGGCGTGAATTCGAGTTGAACGACACCAATCGTCTCGAGTCGGCGACATGGGTCGAGATTCGAGAAGCAGCGATCGCATCAGGAAACTTCCCGTTCGCGTTTGCCCCGCACGAGCTTCCATCCGATGAGGAGCCTTGGATGGGGCACAGCCTGAATCCGTTCCCCGACAAGTTCACGTATATCGATGGCGGCTTATTCAACAACGAGCCACTCGGCGAAGCGGTACGATTGGCGAGGAAGCTCGACGGTACCCCGGAGCGCCCGGGGCTGGACCTCACTCGGAAGTTCCTGCTGGTTGACGCGAATCTCAACGGCTCGAAGCGCGATCCGAATTTCAGCAAAGATTCGACGCTTCCGGAAACTGTTCTCCGCACTCTAGTAGTGCTCCTGAGCGAATCGTCCGCCCTCGACTGGCTCAAGGCCCAACGGTTCAACAACGAAGTCGGTTGGCGCGATGACTTCCTGGAGGCCCTGGCCGGCCTTGTGAAGGATACGGACGTAGTGGATCCGCAGGCCTTCTTGGACACGCTCGAGGCCGCGGCGGACCGGATCGTGGACCAGAAGCGAGACTTGTTCCCTGGGCTCTACTCCGCTGACTACCGGCAGCAAGGTGTCGCTCGAACGCTATCTACGTTCAATCACTTCACTGAAGACATGGCCGACGATCGAACGACGATCTTTGGCACGCTCGCCTTCCTGCTCAACAGCGTCTCGGGGCTCGACAAGAAGGGCCGGCTCGACCTTCACGTGATCTACGCTACTCCGGACCAGACTGCGGGTGACCGTGTCCGCAGCTTCGCGGGCTTTTTCAGTCACGGGTGGCGGTTGCACGACTACAAGGTCGGGAGGAGAACCGCGCTTGCGGAGTTGCCGTGGATCTTGGAAGGGCAGGACGCCGCTTACGATCGTGATCCAGCCGTTGAGTACGATTCTCCGGATCTTGGCGATGTCGATATGGATAGCGCTCCGCGAGAGCCGCGGGAGCGGCTCCGGGACGCCGTTCTGGAGAAAGTGGAGGAGCTCGCGAAAGGCCTGACCCTGGGGCCCCAATGGACCCACTGGGCCGATCGCGCGATGGTTCTTGAAGAAGGCGGTGAAATCGAAGTTGAACGCCCTACTCGAGCTCTAGATGAGCGAGGGCTCTACTCGCTTGCTGTTGCGAGCCCCGCAAAGTATTCGCGCATTTGCGCCATGCGTTCCTCTGCCCCCGGCCAGTCCGCTGCGACCTCTTCCACATTCTTGAGGAGGCCCGGCTGTCCAAGGCCCTCACGCACCTCATCGATCATGTGGTTCACCTTGCAATAAGACACAAGCATCTCGCCGCTCACACTCCGAAACATCTCCGGGTCGATCGCTCCGTGCACTACGAACGACGCGGCCATGTCCCAGTAGCTAGATACCATTCGCCAGTGCACGTAATCCTCGGTCTGCGTCAGAGCCGCGACATCTTCTACCGACTGCGGGTTGAAAGAGCGGACCACCCAGGTCCTGGCCGCGCGCAATTTGTCCTCTCGTCGAAGCTCGTACAGGTTCATTAGAGACTGGGCGCTCTCGTGGGGCGTGCTCAAAGGGTACTCCTGGATAGCGTTGGGATGGACGCAGGAATTTGGATGAAAGTACGGGGTTTTCAACTCCCATGCTGTTAGCGGCCGTACCTCTCCTTCGACTGAAGCCTCACGCTGCGATCGCGGTCTTCACGATCCGCCGAGGGGTCCCCGTTCGACATGCCTGGCTCCCTTGGAGAACTCGTCTACGAGCACGGAGCGGCCCGTGCCTACTCTCTCGAGCGGCTGGCTCCATCCGAAGGTGACCGTGACGAACGAGAGCACGAACGCAGACGTGACGTTCGGCCTGGCGACCGCCATTAGGTCCCTTCAGTGGCGCCGCTTGCTCCTCGTAGGTCGATCAATCATCGTGTCGACTACGCCAGCCAAGTGATCCAGGAGTTATTTGATGTCGAGCCAGAATGACCTGAGGCGTATTCTCCTAAACGGAGCAGGGATCGTGATATCGATCCTGCTCGCTTTTGGAATCGAGGCGTCCTGAGACGCCAGGTCCGAGCGTCTAGTGGAGGTAGCGGCAATCGATGGCATTCGACAGGAGTTCGAGGCCAATCTGGTTCAGATCGACGAACTGTTGGCGGAGCATAGTGACGCAGATGCGGACCTGGTCGCTTTCTTCGATGCGCCGACTCCCCAGTCTGAGGCCGATGCGGAGTCCGCGGTAGGAGACCTCATCGCAGGCTTACTGGTCGGAGATTTGCTCGACCCGAGCACGGGCACGCTCGAGATGCTCCTGAACTCGGGGCGACTACACTTGCTCTCCGATCCCGAGTTGCAGGCTCTGCTCTGGACTTGGAAGACGAGACGACAGGGATGCAGGAGAACGTGCGAGACAACCGATTTCTTATCGGCCGACTCGGTGCTCGGGGCATCAACAGCAGCCTTCGCCCCTCTAAGCGCGAGCAATTCAACCAGGCTCGTTCGAGCCAAGAGCTGTCGACACAGGCTCAGACGGTACTTGTCACTCGAGGCAGCTATCAGCGCGAACTCCAGGCACTGAGGGCCACAACCGAACTCGTACTGGCGCATATCGAGTGAGCCGCAGGCTGTAGAGGATGCCCGTTCAAGAAATATCTGAGGTGGTCGGTCTCGCTTAGCGAAGTCGGGTCCGACCCTGCTCGAACGACGATGTCGGCTAGACCAGAGTCCGATGCCAGCGTGAGCATCTATTCGTTGGACGCTCGGATCATCTCCTGGTTAGGAAGCCGCCTGAGTGGTGGCTGTATTTCGGCGTACTTCGCCTCCCACGTAGAGCAGTGACACGACGACGGCTACGGCTCCGACGATTTCGGCTACCGCCGCGAGTGTGCTCAGTCCTGAGGTCTGTTGCCTCAAGTGACCTCCGTTACCAGCCATCTAGTGCCTCTCGATTCTGTTGTGCGGCGAGCATGGGGGCCCGAAGTGTGAGCCGCAACCCAGCCTTGTCAGCTGGCGACCACGATCACTGCGCTGATACGCCCTTCGAGGTCCTCGTCCCTGAATCGAGATCGAAGGGCATCCGTGGCAACCGCGGTGGCTCTGTCGAGGTCTCTTGACTCCCTCTTCAATATCTCGTTTCGCAGTGGCGTACCCTGACAGTGCGCGATGGCAGGCAACTCAGGGCTAGCGGCGGAGCTGACTTCGTCCTGTTGGAAGAGCAGACACTTCTCGAAGCCCGCTCGCGTCACGTCCGTTTCGATCTCAGCCGGAGATCCATGGCCGTGTGGCGTGCGTGCAAGGAAGAGAGGCGGGTCGTCGGGATACAGCGCGCCGACCGCTTGGGTCACGACGTCGGCAAACTCGTTGTGCTCAATGCTGTTCCAGACATTGAAGAGAAACGTACCGCCAGGCCGAAGCACTCTGCGGATCTCGCGGTATGCGGCGACTCGGTCCGGGAAGAACATGACTGCGAACTGGCACACAACGACGTCGAAGGTCTCGTCCGGGTAGGGGAGCGCCACGACGTCGGCCTGACGCCAGGTCACGGGCCGACTCGTGCCAACGAGTTGTCCGTGAGCCACCATCGCTTCGTTCAGGTCGGTCGCGACGATCGAGCATTCGTCCGGCAGGGCGGCAGCGAGGGCACGGGTAACCACACCGGTACCACAAGCGACTTCGAGCACCGATTGTGGTTGCAGATCCTTCGCCCGGGCTGCCATATCGCTCGCGTAGGGACGGAAGATGAGCGGAACCAAAGCTGACTCGTAGAACTCCGCCACATCCGTCGTGAATGAGCTGTCGATTGCTGGCTTCTTCAAGTGCCTGGTATTCCTTGGGCTACGAGAGGCGAAAGAAATTCCTCCTGCGTTCGATTCATCTGAGCCAGTTCATCATTGGAGCTCGGCCTGAATCAGGGCGAGCAGTTCGTTCATGGCTTCGTGGAGTTTCTCTCCGTCGCGCACCGCGAAGCTCTCCCACGTCGCTCTCTGTGCTACGTAGTTCCGTCCGACCTCGGACTCTAGGAGCGCGACGAACTCCGATGATATCGGCTCGCTTGTGGACCCACGCGCCGGAAGACCCAGGAGCTCGACCATTCCCTGCGCGGCCAACAAGCGATCCGCGAAGGGCACCGAAGCGAAGATGAGCGGTCGCGTTTCGACGGCTAGATCCCAGAGGTAGTCCTGCTTCTCCAAGAACTCCCCAGCCGTTCGGGGCCACGCGGCCAGGAGTGATCGGATTTCTGGGTTCGAGATCAAGTCCAGGCTTCCCGACTCCAGCGCGCCGTCCAGGACACCCGTGTTCAGATGAGTCGTGATCACGCCCGTTATAACCGAGGATATGTGCCCCATTTCAGGCGCGAGGTCCTGCGGTAACGGTGAGCCGTCAGAAGTGCCGACCTCCGCGAGCGTTACGGTCAACGCCCCCCACTGGCGGTGGCGCTCAATGGCAGAGACGAGCGTATCGCGCGCCTCATCGAACTCCTCCTGGAGGTTCAGGAGCAGCGCGCGTTCCTCCTGCCGCTCTTGGCGTTCCTCCCACCCAGCCTGGATGCCGAATGCGAACAGAATCGAGACAACGATGAGTGCGGCTTCAACCAACACCCGACGCCACGGGACCTGCGCGCTCATCTATTCACCCAGCCTCACTGGCAGTCTTCCGGTTCAAGGTCGGCGGCACCTCAGTTCCCCAGGCTGAACACATACAGCGCGTTCCCGTTTCTCGGGTAGGTGATCTCGGGCGACACGAGCCGCGGCACCGTGCGCGGGCTGGTCCCTCCGAGCGCCGCTGTCACCGCGATATACTGCTTGCCGTCGATTGAAAAAGACAGTGGGTGTCCTTGCACGGAAGTGCCGAGACGGGTCTGCCAGAGGATCTCACCCGTCCTGACGTCGAACGCTCGGAATCGGCGGTCCAGATCACCCGCGAAGACGATATCGCCGGCTGTGGACAGTGCGCCCGTGATGAAAGCTGCGCGCTGTTCGTAGCTCCACACCTCCTCGAGCGTGGTCACGTCGAACGCCGCGAGCTTTCCGACGTTGCCGTCCGATCCCGGCATCTCGAAGAAACGACGCGCTGAGCCGAGCCCGCCACCTCCGGCCTCGAGTTCGACCTCGCGCGCCTGGTTCTCCAGACAAGTCTGGCTCAGCGGTGCAATAAGAACCCCGGTGGGCGGGTGATAGCTCATGGAGTGCCAGTCTTTGCCCCCGGCGCTGCTCGGGCACGCAGGCGTCCATTCGCCGACTTGCGCGTTGATGATGTCGTCTCGGTACGTGATTGCGCCGGTTTCAGCGTCGATGTTCGTGAAGGCGTTTTGGTACACGGTTTCAGTGAAGCCCAGGAAGTCACCGTTGACCCGGTCGTTCTTCCACAGGATGCCGTGCTTGCCGATCGACAGGACGAGTCGTTCACTCCCGCGGTCGACGAGAACGCGCTCGAAGACTTCGTCCAGATCCAGAGCCTCGCCGGGCACGTGCTGGAAATGCCACGCGAGCTCACCGGTCTCTACGTCCACCGCCACGGTGGAGTTCGTATACAGACCTGCGTCGTCAACGGACATATGACGGCTGACCGGCGCCCAGGGTTTTGCCTGAGCAGTTCCCCAATAGGTCAGGTTCAGTTCAGGGTCGTAGCTCCCGGTAATCCAGGTCTCTCCGCCCTTCCTGAAGATGTTGTCGAGGTTCGCCCACGTGTCCCCGCCAGGCTCGCCAGCCCCCGCAATCGTATTGAACCGCCATACCAACGCCCCAGTGCTCGCGTCGTGCGCGCTGATGAAGCAGCGGGTCTCGTCATAGGTGTCGCAGTTGGCCATCCCGGTGATGACTTTTCCGTCTGCGACGATGGGCCCGCTGGAGTTCGAATTTCCCTCTTGGATGTCAGTCTCCCATACGGGCTCCCCGGTGCGGGCGTCCAAGGCGACCAGCCGCGCGTCGGTCGTCGCCTGGATGACCTTGTCCTCGTATAGAGCGATCCCGCGCATATCCTGGCTGTTGTCGGGGCCAGTCGCGTGCTCCCAGATCAGGTCTCCCGTCCTACCGTCTAGAGCCTGGATAACGTTGCCGGGGTTGATCAGGTAGATGACTCCGTCGTACACGAGGGGAGCGGGTTCTGAGTCGCCGTCGTGCATGTTCCAGACCCACTCGAGCTGCAGTCCGCCCACGTTCCCGGCATTGATCTGATCGAGGGGGCTGTAGCTGTGAGCGAGATAGTTGCCCCGCATCATCGGCCAGTCGGCGGGGTCCGGGTTTCGGAGCATGTCGTCCGTGATTGGTACGAAGTCCCGCATCAAATCCGACACAGTGAGCGCCCCTGACTCCATGTTGGCCGGTTTTTCACCCAACTCTGCGGTGTGAAAGATCCAGCCCCGCAACTCGCCGTCTGGGTTCCCCTCACTATGGATTTGGATGTAGAGGGACTGCGCCCGAAGCGCGGCGATCTGCGCATCAGTGAGCTCGACTGTCCCCCCGATATTCCCAGTCCGTGAGGGGCCGACCACGAGTGGTTGAGCTGCGGGCCCCGTTTCGCCGGGCGCTCCCGAGTGAAGGTGCGCCGCGATGGCCGGTGAACCCAAACCCCGATAACTGCCAGTGACCGTCAGCCGATTTCCCGCCAGCGTGGCACGGACCTCGCCCACTCCGGTGATCGTACGAACCGTTCGGCCATCGACAGCCAGAGGCGAGAGTCGGGCTCGGAAGGAGTCGGCCTGAGCGGACGCCTGCGCGGACGGGGAGAGTGCTGGGCCTCCGAGGGTGCCTGCCACGAGGAGCGCGGTGGAGAGCAGCGACTCTTTGCTGATGCGAGCGCTCATGTAAGACCTGTAGTCGGGGTCCGAGAGTTCTGGTTTCCTTGTCGACGGCTAGGGACGGACTTCCAGGCTATGCGGCCGCATGAACCGGAGCAAGCTGTGCTAGCGGCTGCCAGCGGCTGCTGGGGGCTAGACATAGGAGGCGGTCTCGTCCGGCGTTGTGCTCGGGGGAGGCAAACAAAAAGACGGGATCCTCGACCTCGCTTGGGGTATTGGCTTACCCCCGGTGTAATTCGGGCCTCAGGCCAGGGAGAAAGAGACAGATCATGACCAGTGAATCACCGATTAACGGAGTTTCCGTTCAGGACGCGTCTGAGCTTGGTGCACCTAATCGAGTTCTGCGAGCAGCAGGCGGGGGACCCGACTTCCCTGCACGCGCCCCTGGCCCGGGTGATCGTGGAGAAGCTCGAGGAGGCTCCCGAGCTGCGGCAGATCATCGACGACACCTCCGTGCTCGAGCAGCATCAGGAGTTCATCGAGCTTTTGATGACCGCTATCGTGCCGGCCGGTCGACGTGAAGACTACTACGCAATGGCAGTGGGACCCTTTGGGATCGCTCCTTTTTATGAGTCGCCGGGATGGCGAGGACTCGGGGTCGGCGACATTGAAAGATTCCACGAGCGTCTGAACATCCCGCCGGACCAATTGATGTTTGGCAAGCTCATGTGGGCCTACGAATTCCTACTTCAGCACTGGGGCGGAGTCAAGGCGGACCTACAATACGCCGTCGTCATGACCGTCCGAGATGAAGAGGTCGGTCTGGACAGGCACTTCTCGTTGGGCGTCGATCCGCGGTTCATATCGGTCCGGCTCCTTCGTGATATAGAAAAGCCGTCGCCTGAGGTAGTCGCGCGCCCGCTGGCCGAGCCGACCAACCTCGACCTGTGGACTGAGACTCTGCCTCCGGACGCCTTCGAGTTCGATGGGATGACGGTGATCACCGGCGTGGACGTGACACCCCACGAGGTGGTCTCGAGACTCAAGAACGACCTCATCGAGAAGGATTCGATGGAATCGCTCGAAAGGATCGATCAGCTCCAGAACCGCCTCCGTAGCCTGTTGGGCCGCCCGGAGCTCATGCTTGGCCTGATCGCCTTCGATCGGCGGGCGGACGTTGATTCCATCGAAGGTGCAAGGGCGGTCGGCAGGAGCCTGCTTCTCTGCGACGAATGCGCCCCTACGTGTCCGAACCGGGCCAGTTCCCACTATGCAGCCGTGTTTCACGAGACCGATCCGGTCATCGTACGGGATCTGATGGATTCGGAAGCACGCACTGGCTACGAGCACCATCTCCGCAGCCATGGGCATCGGAGCCTGCTCATCTATCCGCTCCTCGTCGACGGGAAGCTGGTGGGGCTCATGGAACTCGCTTCGCCGCGACCGGGAGATCTCAACGCCTTCAATGCTCGCAGACTCGTGGATGTCGTTCCGCTCTTCGCCGCCACGCTCAAGCGCAACTTGGACCGGCGCGAAGATCGCGTGCAGGCTCTGATCAAACGGAAGTACACGGCGATCCACTCGGCGGTCGAATGGCGTTCTCGGGATGCGGCGCTGAACTATCTCGAGCTAAGTGATCGCGGTGAAGTGAGTCCCGAACTCGAGGAGATCGTATTCAACGAAGTATATCCACTCTATGGACTGGCTGACATTCGCAGTTCATCGCGGATACGCAACGAAGCCATTCGGGACGACTTGAGAGAGCAGCTGCAATTGGCGCTCGACGTGATCAATGTGGCGGGCCAGATCCGACCGCTTCCTGCGCTCGAGGAAGTCGGGCACTTGCTGACACGACATCTGCACCAGATCGAATCCGACCTCCGGTCGGACGACGAATCCGGTGTCTTGCGCCTCCTGCGGCAGGACGTAGAGCCGCTCTTCGAAGAACTCACGACCTATGGAAGAGACGTGGCTGAGAGCGTCGCGGCCTATCGGGAGGCGCTGGACGACGATCTCGACATCGTCTACCGGCGCCGCAAGGACTTCGAGCTCAGTATGGCGGCGATGAACGATGCGACGTCGATGGTGCTCGACGCGGAGGAGGAGCGAGCCCAGGCCATGTTCCCGCACTTCTTCGAGAAGTTCAGGACCGATGGTGTGGACCACAGCATATACGTCGGCGCCGAGCTCCACGACGATGGACTCTTCGATGAGCTCTATTTGCGCAATCTCCGGATCTGGCAGCTCATGACCACGTGCCGGATCGAGTGGGAGCTCACTCGAATCAAGGGCGACCTGCCCGTGCCCCTAGAGGTGACCCACCTCGTGCTCGTCCAGCATCAGCCGCTCTCGATCCGGTTCCGACGCGACGAAAAACGTTTCGACGTGGACGGCGCTTACGACATCCGGTATGAGATCGTCAAGAAGCGGATCGACAAGGCCCTCGTGCGAGGCACGAAGGAGCGCATAACACAGCCGGGTCAGCTCGCCATCGTGTATTCCACTCCCAGCGAGGGAGCTGAGTACCGACGGTACATCGATTTCCTTCAGAAGAAGGGCTACTTCGCCCCGGGGCTGGACGAGCTTGAGCTCGAGGACCTACCCGGCGTCTCCGGGCTAAAGGCGCTGCGGGTCTCTATCGCGAACGAGAGCAAGAACGAGAGTGGGGAGTTGGTTGCGTGTGTCAGGCCGTTGGCCAAGGACCTCGAGAAGGCTTTTGCGGCGGAGCCGGTTTAGGAGGCGGCGCCAGCCCGCACCTCAGCCTTATGACGGACACGGCCCGACGCGCTACGCCCCTCCGTCCGAGACCACGCGACCCGTTTCGCTTCCCTTCACATGCTCGTCGAACCACCCGATGAAGCGGGCCCACATGTCGAGTTTGTTCTCGATCGCCCTTGGCGTGTGGGACTCGTACGGGTACTCGTACAAGACCGCCTCCTTCCCGAGGATGGTGAGCGCCGAGATCATGCGCCGTGACTGAATGGGGAATGTGCCCGTGTTGTTGTCGTCACCGCCGTGGTACATGAGCAGCGGCGTATTGATTTGGTCTGCCTTGAAGAACGGCGACATCTCGATGTAGGTCGAAGGGGCTTCCCAGATGTTTCGGCGCTCGGCCTGGAATCCGTCCGGGGTGAGCGAGCGGTTATATGCGCCGTCGCCCGCGATTCCCGCCTTGAAGAAGGGCGCGTTGGCCAGGATGTTGGCGGTGGCGAACGCGCCGTAACTGTGGCCGCCGTGCCCGATGCGGTCGATATCGATCACGTCGAGTGCGTCCACACCCCGGATGGCACCATACATCGCGTCCACCAGGCTCGCGATATAGGTGTCGTTGTAGTTCTCCCCGATGATCGGGATGTCGGGGTAGACCAGCGCATAGCCCTGGCTGAGCCAGATGTCTGACCAGCGTAGCCAGCTCATGTGCGTGAACGCGTTGTTGTTGCGCGCTTGGATCGCCGCGCTCTCGTATTCGTCTGCCTGCTCGTACTCTCGGGGATAGGTCCAGAAGATTGCGGGCACCTTCGTCCCTTCCACGTAGTCGATCGGCAAGGAAACGCGCCCTTGAACGAGCAGCCCGTCTTGACGCTCGAACTCGAAGTCGATCCGTGACGCCGCGGTGACGGCGGGGAAGGGGTCGACATTGTTCGTCAGGCTCTGCCACGAGCCATCTTGCCACAGGTAGCTATCGGGGAAGTCGGTGACCGACTCGCGACTGACGATCATCCGGGAGAGGTCCGCGTCGAGCGGAACTAGTGGCTGATCGAACGAGTCCGTTGCTCCTTCGAAGACACGCGTGGCGGTTCCGTTGGAGAGCGCGATTCTGTCGATGAACGGCCGAGGCCTGAAGTCGTCCTTGTACCCGTCGCCCTGCACGTACGCGGAGCGACCATTCGACGAGACCAGTGCATGCGTCAGGCCATTGGCCGAACGACCGGTGAGTAGGTCCCCGGGAAGCTCCGTCGGGTCGTCGGTGCTATGGAAGTCCACCACGAGCGCGCGAGCAAGGGATCCTGAGCCCAATGCCCAGTGCGCGAGGCCGGTGTCGCCACTCTTGCTGACTGTCGCGAACGCGTGCCGTCCGTCCAGGGAGTAGCTCACCGACCGGATGGGGTCCTCACTTTCCACGACCACGCTTCCGTCCTCGAGACGGAAGGGTGCCGAGACCTGCATGAGCCGGTCGCGCCGCACCGCGTCCGCGTCGTCGCTGTCCTGCGGGGCCCGCTCCAGGTAGCCGAGACCGGATCCATCGGGCCGCCAAGCGAAGGCCCTCGCTTCGTCACCGCCGCCACCACCACGGCCGAAGCCACCAGTGCGACCCTCCCGAAGGGGCGAGGTGGAGAGCGTGGACACCTCAGTGCCTTCGCGGTCCACGATCACAGTACTGCTCGGGAAACTGCCATACGAGACGATGAACGAGAACGGCCGCTCGATCCGCGTCGCCAGAAGGTGTCGACCGTCAGGGCTCAACGAGATCGATTGGTACATGCCGGGCTCACCCAGCGGCTTGGGGCTTTCTCCCGCTCCGAGTTCGGCGATCTGGCTACGCGTGTAGCGCTCGAAGAGCATCTCGTCGTGCGCGTCTTCGAGCAGGTTGGGGTACGTGGGTGCCCGCGTGGGGCCATCGCGCGTGCGGCGCACGCGGGGGCCTGAAGGCACCGGGTTACGAGCTGGCTCCGGCCCTCGTCCCTCTGGAACGAGCAGCGTAATTACCGTTCCGTCTGGCGTCCACTGGAGCATATTGGAGGGTTGGTGTCCCTGGCCTCGTGCGCTCGTGCCGACGGTGGCGAGCACACGTGCGCTGCTGAGGCTACTCGTGCGGCCTGTAGCTGCATCGGCTGTCCATACCTCGGTGTGCGTAGGCAAGTGCGCCAGGAAGGCGACCTGGGACCCGTCCGGCGACCAAGTGAAATCACTCGCGAAGGAACCGTCCGGCAGCGTAGCGTCGATGTAGCGTCGTTGGCTCAACGAGTAGAAGCGAAAGCCGTCGACGCCGTACGTGTCGAGGTGCCAGAGTCGGTCTGTCGCGGGCCGCACCTCGAGCTCAGCAAGGCGGTACGTCTCACGCGACATCAGGTCGAGCGTGGACAGCTCGGTCATGTGAGGGATGAGGAAATAGTCCCCGCCCGGACTCATGTAGTCGAGTGTCGTGTAGTTCTTGTCCGTTTCGAACAGCTGCTGGATCGATGCATCCGGCAGCGCATACCCTGCCGCGTCCGGATTTTCGGTCGGCCCGGCTCGTTGCTGGGCACCCAGCGCCCCGGGAAGCGGTACGCCGAGCGCGCCGGCGAGTAAGAGGACCTTGAATCGACGGACGGGAAGAGCCATGAGGCTTTCTCCTTAGTGCTAGCGCCGGGAAAGTTGTCGTCCGAGATCGACTGTCTCGAAGCCTGAATCACCCCAACCCATTACGAAGACGCTGAAGCCCTGTTCCATGCGTATCTCGATATCGCTGGCGTTGGATGGGTAGCCGCAGGCCACGTCGAACTCTTTGCATGCGGACAAGACGGTCTGGATCGAGTTCTCCCACGCTTCTTCGTCCAGCACTCGCTCACCGCCGGCGTTGGTGGGAGAGAAGAGCCTCCGCAGTGTGCCGGCTCCTGGCCACAGCACGCCGATTCCTTCAACAGCGGCGATCTCACGCACGTTCGCCAGGCCTTCGTGGCTCTCGACGATCGTCCAGTTGAGTAGTTCTCCCTCGGGGTTCAGCGGCCACAGGTCGGCTTTTTGGCGATACTCGGCCTCGCTCACTCCCCAGTAGGCTGGTGCCGCACCCACCGGATCTGGTCGAGTCCCTCCGTTCGAGGCGAAGCGCATGGCTGCGAGACCCTGTCGCACTTCCTCCGCGCTTTCGACTTTAACGAACATGATCGTGCTCACACCCGCGTCGAGCTGCTTGCCGATTGCGTCTCTCGCGCCGTCATAGTCGGTGCCGATCTCCTGCATCTTCACGACGAGCGGGTTCGAGCGAGTATCGGCACCGCCGGCTTGCATCGCACCGACGAAATCGGAGAACGCGGGAAGTGCTTCGTCCACGCTCCTCTCCATCGACCCGTCGAAAACAAAGTCGCTCGAAGCGTACGCGAGCGTCTCGGTCGCGAGCTCGGTGGGAGTCTTTGCCGGGCCCTCCGGGGCCGCCCCACCAGCACGTCCGCGTCCAGTCCTCGCCCGTGGCGCGTAGAGTCCGAATACGGGCTCGTTCTGCGCCTGTAGGGCGATCATCCCGTTGAGGCGATCCGCGCTGGATGCTGCGCCTGCGTCCGCATTCGCGTCGCTCGATTCGTTCGGCGCGTCGCAGGCGACTAGACCCGTCACGAGTGCCAAAGTCGCCATTCCGATCGTATGACTGAACCGCATTGCTATTCCTCCGGGGAGAGCCCCGTCTGACTTGTCGAATGATCGCCACGGTAGGGTGGACGGCTCATCCCAGCAAGGCGGGCGCCAGCGATCGATCCGTCCACCACGCTGCGGAACGAATGACCTGTGGAGGGAGGCGACCTCCGCGGGCCGGCTAGTCGCGCGCGAGGAACAGCCAGTCCGTGTGTTCTTCGTCGACGAGGTCGTTCACGTACTTCACCGGGACGATTGCGACGACGGCGAAAGCCGCGCGTAGCGCGTCTACGAACGGGGAACTCTCCGCATAGGACCACACGGCCAGGATTCCGCCCGGCGCAAGGTGCTGTTTCGCTCGGGTAAGTCCTGACTCTGTGTAGAACGACTCGTTGCCCGGTCCGAGATGGTCTTCAGGCGAGTGGTCGATGTCTATGAGCACCAGGTCCCACTGTTCCTCGGATCGCTCGCCGAGTGCGGCGTATGCGTCACCTTCACGGACGCCGAAGCGTGAATCGGCGAGCAGCTCCTCCGAGAGCGGAACTAGGCCTTTCTGTAGGAACCCGACTACCGCGCCGAAGAGCTCGACCACTTCGACCTGCTGGACTCGGTCCGACTCCAGCACTGCGGCCGTGGTATAGCCGAGACCCAATCCGCCCACGAGCACGGCCAGCCCGTGTCCCGGGTGGCGCGCAAGCGCCTCCTCAGCCAACGCGCGTTCAGACACCGTGATGTAGCTGCTCATCAGCAGTTGGTGATCGAGGGTGATCTCGGTGATCACCGTGCCGGGTCTCGACAGCAGCTCTCGGCGGCGCAAGCACAGATCGCCCAGAGGCGTCGTCTCGTAGGCGAGAATCTGGAGATTTGGGGGACTCATGGTCGACGTGGGTCTCGTGGATGTCCGGACCGTGTTCGGCTGCTCGGCCGAGGATCGTACTCGAACCTAGAAGCTTTTGCCGGTGGTCGCCTGAAAGCATCTGCCGCAGGCTTGTCAACGCGCGTGCGGGTGCGGTAGCATTGCACGAATGTGTAACCAACGTCGTGCTGATTCCGCGGTCGCTACCACGCTCGCCCCACCTCTGGTAGCTCTGGTCGGAGGGCTTGCTTCGCCTCTGGTCGTGCCAGTCGCAGCCCTCGTGACGTGCCTCCTGCTCGGCGCTTCCATGGCTGAGGCGCAGACGGCTCCTGCGCGTTCAGTGGAGTGGAGTCAGCAGGCAGCCGCAGACTACTTGGACACGCGCCAATCCTGGTGGATGAGCTGGCCGCGATCGGCCCGCGACCATGGCACCTCCTGCGTCTCGTGTCATACGACGCTCCCGTATGCGCTGGCTCGTCCCGCACTGCGCACGGCGCTAGGGGAAACGGGCCCGACTATTCCCGAGGCCCATCTGTTGGAGGGCGTCAGGAAGCGAGTGGCGTTGTGGAATGAAGTGGACCCGTTCTATCCAGATCAGACCGTTGGCCTTCCCAAGACAAGTGAGTCTAGGGGGACTGAGGCCATCCTGAATGCGCTAATCCTGGCCAGCTACGACGGGCACGAAGGACGTCTGACGAGTGACACGCGACAGGCATTCGAGAATCTGTGGAAGCTTCAGTTCACTCGGGGGCAAGAGGCCGGTGCATGGGCTTGGCTGCGGTTCGGCCTAGCTCCTTGGGAGTCGGACGGGGCAGCCTACTATGGAGCTGCACTCGCGGCCGTTGCGGTCGGAGTCGCACCAAATGACTACGCTGCTCTTGCCGAAATTCAGGAGCGATTGGCGTTGCTCGTGGCGTATCTCCGGGAAGACGCTGAAAGCCGCCCGCCCTTTGATCGGGTCATGCTGTTGTGGGCGTCGACCGAACTTTCGGGCCTACTGACCTCGGATGAACAGCAGGACATCATCCGGGACGTCGTGGGCCTTCAGCTGAGCGATCACGGCTGGAGCCTCACCTCCCTCAGACCCTGGGATCGGCAGGATGGATCCTCTCCCGATCGTACGAGCGATGGATACGCCACGGCGCTGATCGCCTACGTTCTGCAACAGGCCGGCGTGGCTCCGACGCAGCAGAACATGAGGGCGGCGCTCGCCTGGTTGCTGACGAACCAGGACTCGCTCAGCGGCCAGTGGCCCGCCGCCTCCGTCAACAAGGAGCGAGATCCAACATCTGACACAGGGCGTTTTATGTCGGACGCGGCCACAGGATTTGCGGTACTTGCGTTGACCCGGGCCGCGCCTTCCAACGAGTGAGCGGGGTGTGCGCGACAAAGGAAATGCGGCGATCTTGAAGAAGGCCAGCTGTCACACCTTTCGACGTAATGCCGAGTTCGGGATTATGCTGAGAAGCGATCTCAGATCGGGACGAAGACTGGACCCGTGGCGCTATGGACTCGGCATAATCAGAGGCTGTCCAAGAAGGCGAGGAGTTGATCGTCGGGCCGGTATCGTCGGGGCGTGGTGTCGAGCGGCGTAGTGCGGGCGAGGGCCCAAGTTCCCCAAGACACAGAGGCTGCCCGCTGAAGCGCTCCTCCACAAAGCGGAGCGCGTAGGGTCGGTAGCCAACCGCCGTTGCCTCTGCCAGCCCGCGCTCCTCCTTCAGATACTGCTCGTACTGCCTCAGCAGCTTGGCCGTGGGCGATAGCTCGCTCGTCGCCTCCGGGGTCGGGAGCCTCACAATGCCCTGTTCCCGCAGGCACTCAAGGAGGTAGCGGACTGTTGATCGATGGCTCCGATGAAGTCGGCCCTGTCGCTGTCGCTCGTTCAGAAACGCTTCGATGACCCCCTCGTCCAGATCGTCGACGGCCACATCACTTCGCTGCATCCACCTGCCGAAGTCACCGAGACACCACCGGATGGTCCGCACCGTTGAGCTGGCATAGCCGACCTCCGCGAGCGATCGCTCGAACGCATCGACGTGAACTCTGAGTGGATCGCGCCCTAGGCGCTTCGACGCCTCATGTTCCTTGATCAGGTTCTTCGACATCTCCCCTCCCTTGCCTGGCGTCATTGCCAGTAGGAAGAAGATCTCCGGATTATGCCGAGTTCAAACGTGCTCAGATGACCAGAAATGGCTCACATCAAGCCGCTGCAGGCCCGCGGCCTACGCTTCTCAGCACACACGGGATTCCCCAGGAGCACGACTCGTGGTCCACAATCGTCGGGGTGGTCGGGGACGTACACAACCTGTCCTTGACCGAGGATCCCATGGGATCCGTCTACTACGCGATCCAGCCGGGTGAGGGAGTGGACAAGGAGTTCATGATGCGTTCCATGGCGTACGCCGTGAAGACCTCCGTCCCACCAACGTCGATCATGCCTGCCATCCGACGCGCGGTGTCGCAAATGGACTCGGGCCTGCCCCTTTTTGGCGCAGAAACCATGGAGGACCGCACGAGAGATGCGCGCGCGCAGATGGCGTTCACCATGTTGATGCTCGCGATCGCATCGGGGGTGGGGCTCGTGTTGGGCGTGGTAGGACTGTATGGAGTCGTGTCGTATGCGACATCTCAGCACACCCGAGAGATTGGCGTGCGTCTCGCGCTCGGCGCCGAACCTTTTGTGGTCCGCGGGATGATCGTTCGCCAAGGACTCGCGGTGATCGCTATAGGGCTCGGGATCGGGCTGATCGGAGCCTATGCGCTCAGCCGTTTCATGGAGGCGTTGCTCTTTCAGGTGAATGCCAACGACCCGATCACTTTTGCCGTGGTGGCGGGCGTCCTTGCCGCTGTGAGTGTCTTCGCGACGTGGCTGCCGGCTGCGAGGGCGGCTGGCACCGATCCTGTGCGGGCGCTGCGCTGGGAGTAGGCAGTCTAGGTGGTCATGCCGCGACGCTCCTACGGAGCGGGTGCGATCACGGCAATGCGTCGAGCGCCATCGGTGCGCCTCCCGCACGTGCAGACCGGTACAGCGCTTCGATGGTACGCATGTTCAAGGCGGCCTCTTCAGCCGGGTACTTCAGCGCACGATCGTTCAGCACGCTGTCGGCAAAGTGCTCGACCATGAGTTGGTATTGATCCGCGCCTGTGACGACATCGCTCGCTACACCGTCCCGACCTCGGTGGTGGTGTATGGGCGCGTTCTCTTTGCCAGGTAGGAAGGAAGCGGGAACGCGGATGTGCCCATCGGTCCCGGCGACCTCATAGACCTTGTTTCGTTCCATCGTGAGGGAGCAGTCGAAGTGGGCGAGTACCCCGCCCGGAAACTGCATCGTACCGGTCATCTCGTCATCAACACCGCGGTCCGTTCACCGTGCGACTGCGTGTCCCGCCACCGGCTCAGTGCCAGCCATGGTCCTGCTCACGTTCACGCAGTAGCAACCGACGTCCATTAGCGCGCCACCACCTAGGTCCGGGTCAAGTCGGATGTTGTCCAGCCGGGTCAGTCTGAAGGTGAACGAGCTACGGATGACTCTGAGGTCCCCGATGTCACCACTGCGTACCATCTCCACCACTCGATCGGTGCGCGGGTGAAATCGGTACATGAAGGCTTCGAGCAGCTTCACGTCGTTTGCATCGGCCGCCGCGGCCATCTCTCGGCACTCGGCTTCGCTCAGTGCGAGGGGTTTCTCGCAGATGATGTGCTTACCGGCCTGCGCTGCGCGCACCGTCCACTCCAGGTGGAGGCTGTTGGGCAGAGGGTTGTAGATCGCGTCGATGTCGGGATCATCCAGCAGGTCCTGATAGCTGCCATAGTGACGCGGGATCTCCCACTTGTCTGCGAACTCTCTGGCGACCGTCGGTTCACGGCTGGCCACCGCCATCAGGGTGCCGTTTCGGGATGCCTGGATCGCCGGGTTGACCGCAGCCCGCCCGATGTTGGACGTGCTGAGAACGCCTCAACGCAGTTTGTCGTCGGTCATCGCGCTCCTCGGATCGGGTTCAGGTGATGTGTTGGGTAAGCGACGTCAATGCGGACTCTGCTGCCCGCCGTCCGTGTCCTCCGCGAGCGGGAGGTCGACCCAAGCTCGCTGCCGGTGCGACAGCGCAGCCGCGTTGATGATCTCCTGTACACGGGCGCTTTGGGCCAAGTTGCCCTGATTGGCTGCGCCGCCGTCTACGATCTCCTGGCAGAAGTTGTGCACGAGGTTGCCGTAGAACGCCGTGCTCCAATGGTCATCCGGTTGCGCCCCCGGAGCGAAATAGCGTTCGGGGATCTCCTGCTGGACGAATTCCACTGCGTCGGGCTTTGCAGTATGGATGGTCTGGATGACTCCGAACTCCTCGACCAGTCGTACCTGGATCGCGCCCTTCTCACCAAAAATGCGAGCTTCGATACCTGGGTAGTTGCCCACGGTGACGTAGCTGGACTGTAGAGAGAACATCGCTCCGTTTGCTGCCTCGCCCATGAACATGTCGGCGTCGTCGATATTGATTCGCTCCGGCTCGGAATCGAGGTTCGTCCGCCTACGGAAGGGAACCATGTTGGCGAGCATGCCGACCACGCTTGTGAGATCGGCACCGACGCACTCGAGTCCGATGTCGATGGTGGGCGCGCCATACCCCTCGAGCGAAGACACTGCGATGCCCTCGCGCGTAAGATCCGTACCCCACGCGGGCTCGCCCACGGGCTTCTCCTTGTGAATCCGCTTATCCATGGGCGTATCGGGGTCCAACCACTGCGAGTTCTGCTCATAGCCGTTGAAGATGAAGGGGCGCCCGATGAAGCCCTCCCGTATGAGGTCGAACATGTACATCACGGCGGGCGCGTAACGGAATGTCAGACCGACTTTGGTCTTGAGGTTCTTCGATTCAGCGACCTCGTGCGCGCGCCAGACATCGCGGTAGTCATGGCATACCGGCTTCTCCACTAGGCAGTGCTTACCAGCCGCGAGGGTGCGGAAGACGAGATCCTGATGATCCCCCCGGGTGACGATGTCCACCACGTCGATGTCGTCCCGCTGCAACAGTTCTTCAGCATCTGTCGTCACGTCTGGAATCTCGAATTCAGCCGCTCGGGCGTCTGCCAGTTCACGGTCCAGATCACAGATGGCGACAAGTTGCGAGAGGGGGGAGCGCGCGAATCCCGGGAGGTGTGCGGAGCGCGACCAGCGGCCGGCGCCGATGACGGCGACACGTAATCTGTCGTTCACGAACGGACCTCGGTTTGCAGTGGTTTGAGTCTTGCGGGTAGAGCTGGCTGTCTCTTCCTCATCTATCGTTCCCATACGGCGTGATGACACGCGACCAGGTGTGGTGGTCCGCTCGCAGCTGTCGCACCCGGCGCTTTATCTACCGCCGGACCCACCGAGTCCACCGCCGCTTCCACTGTGCCCACCGCCGGATACTCACGGCGACACACCTCCGTCGCTAGCGGGCAGCGTGGGTGAAAATGGCATCCCGAGGGCGGATCAGCCGGGCTCGGTACATCTCCTTCGAGAGGCGTATGGGCTCGTGCGGCTTCACGCTCCGGGTCGGCGATCGGCATCGCTGCGAGCAGTGCTCTCGTATAAGGATGAAGGGGCCGGTCGAAGACATCCGCCTTACTGCCGATCTCTACGATTCGCCCCAGATACATGACGGCAACCCGGTCACTGATGTGCCGCACCATCGAGAGGTCGTGAGCGATGACGAGGTACGTCAAACCCAGCTCCTGCTTGAGGTCGCTCAGCAAGTTCACGATCTGGGCTTGGATGGAGACGTCTAAAGCGGAGATGGGCTCGTCCGCGACGATCAATCGGGGGCTGGTGGCTAGGGCCCGGGCGATGCCGACCCGCTGGCGTTGGCCACCCGAGAACTCATGGGGATACCGGTCTGCATGGTTTGCATCCAGCCCGACCAGGGCCAACAGTTCGGTCACTCGAGTGGCACGATCGGTCGCGGTTCCAATGGAGTGAATATCCAGCGGCTCGCGAATGATACGGCCCACCGTGTGCCGTGGATTTAGAGATGCGTATGGGTCCTGGAAGATCATCTGCATGTGCCGCCGCGTCGTGCGGAGGCCCGAGGCCTTCATCTCGGTGATGTTCTCTCCTTGGAACGTGACGGCGCCCGACGTGGCTGGCTGCAATTGGAGGAGTGCGCGCCCTGTCGTGGACTTTCCGCAGCCGCTCTCCCCGACCAGCCCGAGCGTCTCCCCCTCTCGGATTTCGAACGCGATGCCATCCACGGCGCGCACCGAACCGACCTGGCGGCGTAGAAGGCCTCGTCGCACGGGAAAGTGCACACGGAGGTCACGCACGCGGACCAGAGGCTCGGTCACAGATCCTCCCTCCGCCAGCAGGCTGAGGTGTGCTTCTCGCCAACGGACTCGAGCACCGGCTTTTCGGTACTGCAGCGCTCGATGGCGTGGCTGCAGCGATCCACGAAGGGACACCGAGCGAAACGCTCCCGCAGATCGGGCGGTCGTCCTTCGATGGCTTCGAGACGGCTGGAGACCGCGTGATCACCGTCGGGCAGGGAGTTCAAGAGGCCCAGCGTGTACGGGTGCCGGGCTCGACGATAGAGATCCGCCACCGTAGCCTCCTCCACGATGGACCCCGCGTACATTACGGCCACCCGATCCGCCAAGCCGGCCACCAATGCCAAGTCATGCGTGATCCAGACGATGCCCATCCCCAGTTCGGCCTGAAGCTCCTTCATCAGCCGTACGATTTGGTCCTGGATGGTGACGTCGAGGGCCGTGGTGGGCTCATCGGCGATCAACACCGCGGGTTTGCACGCGAGCGCCATTGCGATCATCACTCGCTGACGCTGGCCCCCGGAGAATTCGTGGGGATAGCTGGCTAGTCGCTGGACGCCGTTGGGGATGCCCACCAGGTCGACAAGCCGCACTGCCTCAGTCCGGGCCTCGCTGCGCGACAGTCCCATGTGGCGTCGAAGCCCTTCCGTGAGCTGATACCCCACGGTCAGCACCGGATTCAGAGACGTCATCGGGTCCTGGAAGACCATGGAGATTTCGCTTCCGCGTACGTTCCGCCACTCCTTCCCGGAGAGCCCGAGTATCTCTCGACCACCGAGGATCACCTCGCCCGACTCCACTCGGCCAGGCGGCGGGACCAACCCCATGAGTGAGAGCGCTGCTACGGTTTTGCCGGAGCCGCTCTCCCCCACGATGGCCAGCGACTCCCCGGAGTCGAGCGAATAGGAGATGCCGTTGACCGCGTGAACAACGCCCTGCGATGTGTGGAAGCGAGTCACCAGATCACGAACCTCAAGGACCGTGCCCACTAGGCTTCCCGCCCTGTCGGATCAAGAGCGTCCTGAAGGCCGTCGCCGATGAAGTTCACGGCGAGGACCACGAGCAGGATCGCCATTCCCGGGAAGATTGTGAGCCACGGCTTGGTGGCCATGGTCGCTTGAGCATCCATGAGCATGTTGCCCCAGGTCGGTGTGGGCGGCTGAACACCAAGCCCGAGGAAGCTCAACGACGACTCGACGATGATCGCGTTGCCCACCGCTAGCGTGGCTCCGACGACGATGGGTCCGACGGCGTTCGGCAAGATGTGCTGGAAGAGGATGCGCCAGTCGGTTGCACCTAAGCTACGAGCCGCCTCGACGTAGGCCATCTCTTTGATGGACAGGACTTCCCCGCGCACTACCCGCGCGGTGGTCATCCAGCTCAAGAGCCCGATAATCAGAGCCATTGAGCCGCCCGTGGCTGCAGTGTACGAGGCCAGGACGATGAGCAGCGGCAGGGTTGGGATCGCGTATGCAACGTCCGTAGTGCGCATGAGCACGTTGTCGAGGCGCCCGCCGTAGAAGCCTGCGACTGAGCCCACGGTCGACCCTAGTAGTGTGCCTATGACCGCCGATAGCACGCCGATCAGGATGGAGACCCGACCGCCATACAGGATTCGGGTGAATAGGTCCCGCCCCAGGTCGTCGGTGCCCATCCAGTGATCCAGAGATGGCGCCTCTCTGATGCTTCCGAGGTCGATCGCGTCGAACTCGTAGCCGGTGAGGAGGGGTGCGGCGGCGCACATCGCGGTCATGAGCGCGACCACAGCGATCGAGATGACAGCCAGCTTATGGCGTCGGAGGCGGGTCCAGAGTCCCGGGGGGGGGATATGCGCGGGGCGCTCGTATACGGGGATGCCCTCACTCATACCGGATTCTCGGGTCGAGGATCCCGTACGCGATGTCCGCCACGAGGTTGAAGAAGACCACCATCACCGACCCCAAGAGTAGGATCCCCATCAGTAGTGGGTAATCGCGGGCAAACATGGCTTGCACGAACATGCGCCCGATGCCGGGCCAGGCGAAAATCGTCTCGGTGATGACGGCCCCAGAGAAGAGCCCGGCCAGGTTGAGCGCCATGACGCTGACCACCGGTATGAGCGCATTTCGTGCCGCGTGAACGCACACCACCGCCACCTCCGAAAGGCCCTTCGCACGGGCCGTGCGTACATAGTCGGTCCGAAGGGCCACGAGCAGGCTGGATCTCAAGTACCGCGACCACCCCGCAACGTATCTGAGGGAGAGAACGACTGTGGGAAGCACGAGGTGGAGCACGTGATCCGTGACCGACGTCGCGCCCACCGTCTGCGTCCCGGCTACCGGGAGCCACTGGAGCCACACGCCGAACACCAACTGGAGGATCAGGGCGAACCAGAAGACGGGCATGGCGATGCCCACGAACGAAAACCCGGTGCCCAGGTGGTCGAACCACGAGTACTGTTTCACCGCGCTGAGCGTGCCAAGCGCGAAGGCCAGGAGTGCCGCGAGCAGGAATGAGGCACCCATGAGCTCGAGCGTGGCAGGGAGCCGCTCGATGATCATCTCCGACACCGGGCGGGTCGTGGAGAAGCTGATCCCCAGGTCACCCCGCATCGCCCCGCCGATCCATCGCACGTACTGAATGGGGACGGGCTGGTCGACGCCGAGGCGTTCCCGATATGCTTCGATGACCTCCGGGTCGATGAAGCGGCCGGTCTCGAGCAGGGCACCCTCCGGGCCGCCCGGGGCCGCTTGGATTACGGCGAAGAGCACGATGGTGATCCCGAAGACCAGTGGGATGATCTGAAGCACTCGGCGACCGACGTAGGCGGTCATTCCGTCAGCTGCCCAGAGTCCATTGCCAGAGGTTCCAGAAGCTTCCGAAGTTGGTTCCGCTTCCGCGGTAGTTGCCGACCTCGGTGCTCACGACCTCAGGAACGACGTTGTAGTAGATGGGCAGAGACCTGGCTGACGCCGCTAGCGAAACTTGGGCTTCATCCAACGCTTGTTTGCGGCGATCGAAATCCAGGAATCCGTCGGACCGCACCATCAGTTCGTCCAGTTCGCGGTCGCAGAACCCGGTCATATTGTTGGGGCCGCCGCAGGCGTAGAGGCCCGTGATGGCCGGGTCTGCGGGCAGAAACCACGCGCTCACGAGCGCCTCCCACTCTCCGCTTCTCCAGCGCTGTGTCCACGCCGCGCTCTCGAGCGTTTCGAAGGTCGCTTCAACGCCCACATCCTTGAGCTGCGCCTGGATGACCTGTGCGACCGCGATGCGGTCCGCAGTCCCCGCCCGATTCAGCATTTTGAACGTGAAGCGCTCTCCATCCAGGACTCGGATGCCGTCAGAGCCTCGGCGCCAACCCGCTTCGTCGAGCATCCGGTTGGCGAGTTCTGGATCGAATGCGACTGAGGGAGCGGCCTCATTGTGATACGGACTGGAAGGGTGGAGAGGAGAATCTGCTACGGTCACCGTGCCTTGCATGAGCAGGTCGGCGATCGCAGGGCGGTCGATAGCGTGAAATAGAGCCTGACGTACGTCTCGTTCGCCGAAAAGAAGGCGTGCGTGCGCAGTGTTCAGGCTCAGGTCGAAGTGCATGAAGGAATTCTGGCTCACCAGATGCACCCCGTATCCGTCTACCGCCGCCATTTCCTCCACTTGCGTAGGTTCGATTTGGCCGAAGTGGTGCTGACCTGCCTTCAGGGAGTTCAGTCGTGTGTTCGAATCGGGAATGAAGGACCAAACGATCTCGTCGATCGCCGGATACTCAGGCCCTCTCCAGTAGTCGTCGTTCCGGACCACCCGGATGTACTCACCGGACCTCCACTCGGCGAAGCGAAAGGCGCCTGTGCCGACCAGAGCGTCACCCCTGTTGTAGGGTACGTAGGTAATGATCTCTTCGGTGCTCATTCCTCCGAGTACATGTTCTGGAAGAATGGCTTCGAAAAGGCCCGCGTAGTACCCGAGAACGCTTGTCCACGTGAACTCTACCGTGTGCTCGTCGGGGGTCTCGCACGCGACGATGCCCAGGTACTGGTTCCGATTGTAGACTTGGGATCCCGCGCTGCTCACGAAGCGCCACGTGAAGCACACATCTTCGGCGGTGAACGCTTCGCCGTCGTGCCAGCGCACCCCTTCCTGCAGTGGCCACGTCATCGTCACTGTGCCGTCGTCGTTGACCACGATGAGCCCGTTGTTCTCGGTCGGGATCTGCTTAGCGAGCACTGGGATGTACTCGTTGTTCTCGTTTGTGGTGACTAGGCCTTCGACCATGCTGAACTGGATGTCCACCAGGTTTTGGCTGGTGAGCGCGTTCAGTACGTCGATCTCTCGCGTGTAGGCCACGCGTAGGATCTTGGGTCGGTCCGGGTCGTCGGCTCCGCTTCGGCCGCGTGGCGCCCCGCCTTCGGAGCCGCTCGAGCATGCGCCGACTGCGATGGCGAGCAATGGCAGTAGTCCTTTCAATTGATCCGATCTCCCTCGTCCCGTGGGACTGGCTTCCGCCCGTCGAACATGCCCACCGACTGCGGTGAGTGCATGCGTCCGTACAGAAATTCGATGAATGCCGGTCGGTCGGCCTCGGAAACGTCGACGTAGGCCGGTGCTATGGCTCGCTCACCAAACCAGTAGGACCAGATGAGCGCGGCCCTGGACGGAGCGGCGATGAAGCGCATGCGGTTCACCACCCATCCTTCGCCTCCAACGAGGCTTTGCCCTCGGAGCCAGTCGGTCACCTTTGATTCCTCCCACCCTAGCTCGTGCAGCCGCCATGCTGCCCCGGTCCCGATCCCGGCACGATACTGATTCATGAGCCCCTGTAGCATGTCATCATCTGTGGCTCCCCAGCCAATCATACGGATGCCGTAGTCGGCGATGCCCTCGAACACGCACGAACTCGCGCTGTTCACAACGGAGATCAGAACGTCGGGGGCGGCTTTGCCGTCGGCGGCCATGGTCTCGCGCAGCTTGAACTGGAGATAGTGCCCCGGATACCCCTCGTGGATTGCCAGGTGCTTCAAGCCTGGCCGGGTCAGGACCGGATCCACATTGATCTGGATCGTGCGCTCAGCATAGTTGCAGCGGGCGTTGTAGGAGACGTCCGACACGGTGGCCACCTTCATGGCGTCCGACTTCGGCGCAGGGATTCTCTGTAGCTGCTCTTCCGTTCGCTCCCACGCCTCAGCGAGTAGGTCCTCGAGTACCGTTTGCACATCCTCCGGTGGCACTCTGTGCCGGTGTTCCCATTCAGCCGCCTGGGCCGCGAGATCTCCCGAGTAGCCCAACTTCGTTAAGAAGCTGCAGATCATGTTCCGCAGGTTGTTGAGATCATCGTCAGAAGCCGGTGCCGCCGGCACGTGTAAGAAGTCCGAGAGTTGAGACCGAAAGGGGAGTCCGCGTTGCCGCCATTCGATGAAGGCCAGGGTGGAGACCGCAAGCTGGTGGTAGTAGACGCGGCGATCATGCTCGGGAAGGTCGGCGGCAGCGAGTTTTAGTTCGACAAAACATGCTCGAGCATCGTCGTATCCGCCGAAAGGGTCCGCTGCGTAGCGACTCTCCGAGTCCATGTTGAACACGGCCAGACCGTCCACGTCGCCGCTCTCGTCCCGGTACAGTGCGTCTACGCCGAGAAGCGCAGTCATCGCTCGCGCACCGTAGGCGAGGGTGGGTTCACTCAGCATGGTCGGCCTTGCTCTTCATGTCTTCAGCGATCAGCGAAACGGGGATCGAGCCGTATGACAGGAAGGTGTCGTGAAATCTGCGAAGCTCGAAGTCGGATCCCTCTCGCTTCATCATCTCCCGCCGGAGCATGTGAATCGCGTCCGTTCCCATCAAGTACATGATGGCGGCGCCCGGGAACATACTGTTCTTCACAGCCTCCCCGTGAGCCGCGCTGCTGCTCATGCCGGCGCGTGCTTCGTAGTACGTGGCAGCCTCCTCCAGAGTCAGCTCGCCGAGGTGAAGGCGAACGTCTACGACTGTCCGGGCCGCCATGCGAATGCGGGAGTGAACCTCCGCGTAGCGCTCGTGAGGTGTGAGCGCGCCGAATTCCGCTGCTAGGTCCGTGGCGTAACACGCCCAACCTTCCGCCATTGTGCCTCCGCAGAACATGGCGATGCGGGAAGCACAGTCCACGGCGGCAATCTGGCCGACCCGGGACTGCGCTCGGAAGGCGTGCCAGTTCTGGACGTGGTGACCGATCCCACCGTGGTGAACGACATGGTTGAGCTTGATCACGCCGTGGTTGTTGGACCGGAGGAACTCCGTCGTCTCAGCTTCGGGCAAGGGCGCGATCAGGTAGTCGTGCACCTCGGGCCTGTTGTAGGCGGCTGGGGATCGGTAGAAGAGGAAGTACAGATATGGAGCAGCCTTCCGTGTCCATTCCGGACGGGGGGTGTATCGAATAGGGAAGTCCGGCCAGGTGAGCAGCTCGTTCTGTTCGGAGATGCGACGGACTTCGTCCCACGCGGCTGGATAGCTCGCTTCGTATTCGTCGGCGTGCGGGTGGGAGTCCGAAAGGCTCGCCAGCACTTCGGGAGCCGAGGAAGCACCGAAGTCCACAGCATGTTCCGCCAGGTATGCCTCGGCCTCGGCCATCTCGCTCTCCGCGTCGCGCACGATTTCCTCGGCGCTCTGCGGCAGGAAATGTCCGTGCTCGAGGTAGCACCCCAGTGCTTCCGCACCGCAGGCGTGCTGGTTCGTGCTCCGGGGTAGCAGCTCGGCTTCCAGGTACGCTCGATGGTCTGCGAACGCCTCCGCGGCCTTCGTCGCGGAGGTGACGAATCGGTGAGAGGCGATCGCATGTTCGGCGACCAATGCGTCCACGCCCTCGGTGAACAGGGCGAGGGCCCCGTCACATTCCCGAATGGCTCGCTGCGTCCACTCGCTTGGGGAGCGGCGCACGTTGGCGCGGGCTTGAGCAAGGAGGTCGGGCACCGCGTTCATGCGAGCTGTGGCCGAGTCGACACGTTGGGCCAAGGGCGCGAAGTCGGTGAGGAAGAGACCCAAGACTCCGAAGATCGCCTCGCCCGTATACAGGCTCGGATTCCCATGCTCAAAGTGAGTGGACTCGAGTTCCCATTCCTGAGTCTTAAGGAAGCCCCTGGCGAGTCTGGCGTCGATGGTTTCCATTGCCGTCAGTGACTCCCCTGCGGCATCGGACCGGCTCAGAAGATCCCGCGCATCGGCCAGGGCATCTCCCAACCCTTCTTCGGAGAAGTCGGGCAAGCGGTCATCCGTATCGTGTACGCCGATGAATGTCGCGTTCACGGGTCGGCGCTCGTAGTAGGATGCGAAAAACGCGTCCATCCAGGCGGAGTGATCAGTGTGGTCCGGTGTCATGGCCGCCAACGTGGCTCACTGGATCGTGGGCCGCTAGCTTCGCGCCTTCTTCTTGGGAGGTAGCAGTGCACGAAGTCATCCTTATCGCGAGCTGGATCGAAGACGAGCACGTCCGGTGTATCCGTGAGGCGGCGCCCTGGGCTGAGGTCATCCATGAGCCCTCCCTTCTCCGCCTGCCACGCTACGCGGCCGACCATAACGGCCAAGCGAAGGCGCGCACTCCTGAAGAGGAAGACCGTTGGAGCGCGAATTTGGCGCGTGCCACCATCCTCTTCGATTTCGACCAGACGCACCGGCAGGACCTACCCGAGGTGGCACCGAATGTCCGCTGGATTCAGGCTACCAGTTCGGGAATCGGACAGTTCGTGAAGCGGATGGGGTACGCGGCCCGAATGCCCGATGCGGTTTTCACAACCGCGAGCGGCGTGCACGCTCGTCCGCTGGCTGAGTTCACGCTCATGTGCATGCTCGGCCATGTGCGCGGCCTTCTGCCTACGGTTCATGATCAGGAGGCGCGACACTGGGAGCGCTTCGCTGGAGCGGACCTTGAGAACAAGACTGCACTTATCGTGGGATACGGTTCCGTCGGCCAGGAAGTGGGACGCATGGCGCAGGCGTTCACGGTACGGGTGCTCGGGGTTCGGCGGCATCCGGGGCGCGAGGATCCGGTGCTGCTGCACGCGGACGAAATCCACGGTCAGGCGGCTCTGCCAGAGCTGCTGCCTCAAGCTGACTTCCTGGTCCTCGCCGCCCCCCACACGAGGGAGACCGAACAGATGATCCGGGAGGCAGAGCTGGCCGCGCTGCCCGTGGGAGCGGCTCTGGTCAACATTGGTCGAGGCTCTCTGATCGACGAGCCCGCGCTCGTTGCGGCGCTGCAGACAGGCCACCTCAGCGGGGCATACCTGGATGTGTTCGCGGAAGAGCCGCTGCCGGAGGATAGTCCTCTCTGGTCGATGCCGAACGTCTTGGTAAGCCCTCACTCGGCTAGCACTAGCGATCGCGAAAACGGCAGGATCACAGATCTGTTCACCGACAATTTGTCGCGCTACCGAGCGGGAGAACCGCTGCGGAACACACTGGACGTTGAGCGAATGTATTGAGGCGATACGAGTAGCCCGCCTAAGCGATCTGCTGGCTCTCCCACAGCTCCGCTGCGACCCGATATAGCGTGAATGCGGAGCACGGGACCTCGTCGATCAGCTCGGCGATGGCGCGTGGCTCTCGCAGCTTTCCCATGACTTGCTGGGCGATCGTGATGGTGGCGCCGTCCTCCCATTCGAGGTGAGGCGTCTGGGCCTGGTACGGTTTGTCGGGGTCGGGGAGGCGACGGCGTACGGCTGGCAGCTCATCCACCAAACGCATCGCTTCCAGCAGTAGATTCATCGCCGACAGGGGGATCCTGATTGTGCTGATGCTGTCGAGGTCTGGCTCTTGCACCGTACGGAAGAAGAACTCGCCCTTATCGTCGTTGTGGAAGAGCTGGTAGACCGCTTCCGCGCCCTCTAGCATTCCGCAGCGCGCGCGCCATGCTGCCCTCGAGCAACAATACCTCGGCGTAGGTATTGCCGTCGTTGTCTGTGATGGTCAACACGCCGGTCTGTTTGGCAGTCAACAAGGTCTGCACCACGGTCGGCAGGTCGAAGAATCTCAGCTTGCCGGACAGCTCCGTGCGTCTCTATTTTCCGCGCATGCGCTTGATGAAGCCTTCCAGCCGCCGAGCGAAAACCGTGGCGATGGCGAGGCCATAGCCGGGGACCGTGCGCGTCAATTCCTCGAAGACATCCGCGGTCAGCGCAAGCACATCCGCGAATTCCGGGACTCTCCCGGCAGAGCGACGCGCGGCACCGGTGAAGAGCCCCATGTCACCGATCGCCTCGCCTGGGGAGAGATAAGCCCCCGGCGTCGGCTCGGGGCTGTCAGGGGTCGAACGCACTACTTCGATCATCCCGGCCATCAGCACATGGACGGTGGTGGGGGGATCGCCAGGTCGGAACAGGTACTCCCCCAGTTCCAACCTGCTCTTCTGCCCCGCTTCGATCACACGCTCGAGATCCTCATCGCAAAGCATCTCGAAGAGATCGATGCGCCCGAGGACTTCGGCCATCTCGGCGGAGGTGGGTGCAGGGTGCTGGTCCACGACAGTTGTAAGGGTCATACCTATAGAGCCGCTGGGTGGCCTTCATGGGTGTGGTTGTCCAATAGTGAAAGGATCGGCGCGTACGGCACGATTCTCGAACTATTGCCACAGATGTTCACCTCGGACTTCCCTGGGAAGACGGTCGACCGGCCTGAGTGACCCCTTGCCGCTACGCCCTGAGAACCGAGTGGGGATTGCCTCCCATCGATCTGTGCTGAATGATGTCGGTCCGGCGCAGCCTCGAGAATACAGACGCCGGTCACAGCCCGTCGCAACTGGGGGGATATCATGAGCCGTTATCGTGTGTTCGCGTGCCTGTTGTTCGCATCGTTCGCCGCCGCACCTCTAGCTGCCCAGGACGGGTACCGCACGCCGCCGCCCGAGGTCGTCGAGATCCTCGATGCGCCGGATGCGCCGTCCGTGAGTGTCAGCCCCGACAACGAGTGGCTGATTCTCTCACACCGCAAGAATCTGCCGTCGTTGGCCGACATGTCCCAGGCAATGCTTCGCATCGGTGGTCGGCGCATCAATCCCGCTACCAATGCGCGCTTCAACCCCAGCCTAATCACCGGCTTCTCGGTGATGCAGGTTTCGGATGGCAGCGAGCGCATGATTCATCTGCCCTTTGAGAGTGGTTGGGGCTCCCCGGGGTTCTCTCCGGATGGAGCCCGCTTCTTCGTGACCAGAGACAACGACTCCGGCGTCGAGTTGTGGGTCGGAGACGTGCGAGCCGCAACGGCTGAGCGGGTTGCGGGCGCGGTCCTCAATACCGCGCGAGGCGGCGGATGCCAGTGGATGCCGGATTCCGAGCACTTGCTCTGTCATCAGCTGATCGATGGACGTGGACGTGCGCCTGTGAGGCCCCTGGTACCGGCGGCTCCGGTGATGCAGGAGAACCTTGGGATGGTCGCGGTGGTTCGGACCTATCAGGATTTGCTCAAGGACCAGCACGATGTCTCGCTATACGACTACTACATGGCCTCTCAGCCGGTTCTGGTCGATGTGCAGACGGGCGCGGCGAATGCGATAGGCGTGTCGGGCAACTACGCAGGGCTCGTGGCGTCTCCTAGCGGAGACTATTTCCTCGCTGAGCGTCGGAAGAAGCCCTTCAGCTATTTGGTCACTGATCGCTCCTTCCCCATGGATGTCGAGGTGTGGGACGCAGCGGGGAATGTGGTCGCTACACTCGCCGACGTGCCGCTGCGGGAGACCGTGCCGATCGGCGGCGTCGAGCTAGGGCCTCGTAGTTTCGGCTGGCTGGACGGAGAGCAGAATTCCATCGTCTACGTGCAAGCTCTCGACGGTGGTGATACGCGGACGCCCGCCGCCGAGCGGGACCGCTTGATGCGACTCGAGGCTCCGTTTGCGGGGTCGGGTACCGAAATCGTTCGCACGACCCTCCGCTACGCGGGGCTGCAACGCGGTGAGGGGACCATGGCGTTTCTGACCGAGTCGGAGCGCCCCAGCCGTACGCGTCGCACGTGGAGGATCGACCTGGCCAGTGCCTCGGAGCCGGAGCTCATGTACGAGGTCAATACCGAGGACGGGTATAACAACCCGGGCCGACCGATGATGGCGCCCGACGAAGAGGGCCACTATCGCATGGTCCAGAACGGTGACTGGATCTTCCTGTCTGGCCCTGGTGGCTCTGACGACGGCGATCGCCCCTTCTTAGATCGCTTCAACGTGAGTACGAAGTTGACCGAGCGCCTCTGGCAGGCATCCGCCGGTTCGTACGAAGCGATCATCGAGATGCTCGACGATGAGGGCGACAGGATCCTTACGCGCTACGAGTCGCCGTCTGATTTCCCGAACTACTTCATCCGCGACACCGACGACGGGGACGGGGATCAGATCACTGCGTTCATAAACCCGCATCCCCAGCTCAGTGCTGTGGAGAAGCGCTTCGTAACGTACGAGCGCGCCGACGGTGTGCAGCTCTCGGCCACGCTTTATTTGCCGCCCGAGTACGAAGAGGGCGACAAGGTCCCGGCCATCGTCTGGGCCTACCCTCGCGAGTATCAGACCGACGATCTCGCGGGCCAGGTGCGAGGGTCACCGTATCGCTTCACGCGCATCAGCGGTTACTCCCACCTGTTCTTCCTCACGCAGGGTTACGCCGTTCTGGACGGCGCCGCAGTTCCGATTGTCGGCGGTGACGAGGCGAACGACACCTATGTCGAGCAGCTCGTGGCCGGGGGCAAGGCGGCCGTGGACCTGCTCGTGGATATGGGCATCTCCGAGCCCGATCGCATTGGCATCGGTGGGCACAGCTACGGCGCCTTCATGACCGCGAACATGCTGGCGCACTCGGATCTGTTCGCCGCCGGCATCGCCCGCAGTGGTGCGTACAACCGGTCACTCACGCCGTTCGGATTCCAGAGCGAGCAGCGCACGTTCTGGGAGGCCCCTGAACTCTACTTCGAGATGTCTCCCTTTATGAACGCGGACAAGATCAATGAGCCACTGCTCATGATCCACGGCATCGCGGACAACAACTCAGGTACGTTCCCGATTCAGTCAGAGCGCATGTACCACGCGCTCAAGGGGCACGGGGCGACGGCCCGACTGGTCATGCTCCCGAACGAGTCTCATGGCTATCGCGGGCGTGAGTCGGTCATGCACACACTCGCCGAGATGATCGAGTGGTTCGACACGTACGTGAAGCCGGGGAGGAAGATCACCTTCTAGCGTGGCCAAGATCGACATGCAACTTCCAACGCGTTCTGGGAGAGATCTGGGGTAGCTGATGGATAGGCGCGAGGACTGGCGCCCCTCCGTACTCATTCCGGCCGCTAGTCCGCCCTCAACACCGTGATCGGATCCACGCGTGCAGCTCTCCGTGCGGGAATGGCCGCGGCGGCGGTCGCCACGGTGGCGAGGGTTAGGCCGACGAGGGCAAAGGTCCAGGGATCTGTGGGGCTGACCCCGAAGAGAAGGTTCTCCATGAGTCGGGTGACGCCCGTGCCCGCGATTGTTCCGAGTACGAGCCCGACCGCCACGACGATCAGGCTCTGCTTCAGTACTAGACCGCTGATGTCGGAACCAACAGCGCCGAGCGCGACCCGCACACCCATCTCTCGAAGGCGATGGCTGACACCATAGGAAACCACACCGTAGAGTCCGACGACGGCGAGCAATGGCGCCACGACGGCAAGAGGCTCGCGAGCAGCGTCACGAAGCTCTCCGACCCGAGCGATGCTGAAACCACTGCGTCCATCGTCTGCACTCGGCCCGCGGCCAACGAGGGGTCCACCTCGGCCAGCAGCCTCTGCACGTCACCACCGAGTACACCGAGGTCCCGAGAAGATCTCAAGGTCACGACCACGTTAGGGGTCGGCGCCTGGGCGAGCAGCACGTTCCTATCGGATTCTAGGATTCGCACGGCGTCCGGGTTCGTGCCCATCTCAACTTGAGCCTCTGGCATCGTGACCACGCCGTGGTCACCGGACAGGCCGATCAACCACTCGCCTTCGCCGACCTCATCATCCAGGGACTCGAAGAACTCACCGAGAATCCGGTCGACGTGGATCAGGTTCGAGAGTGACTCTTGGCAAGGGGGCCGTAGCCGTGCCCGATGCGGTCCGTGGCGGAAAGTGAGATGGCCAGGTAGTCCTGCTCCCGGCGCTGGCCTAGATTGAGCTCATCGATGACCGTGTGAGCCAGTGCCATGACCGAGTCATCGACGCGCGTCTGCTCGAAGCCCCACACGTTGTGGGCCTGAGGGCTGTCGTCCTCATTCTCCTCCGAGCTCACATGCGGGAACGTCGTGTGCACTCCATCGAACTCGTAGAGGGCGGCGTCCGGGCGTGCGAGACTCTGAAAGCGTTCCGGTACGTCCGTGTCCCAGACATCTTCTTCCGCGATCGCCGGCATGACTCGCTCATTGAAGCGGTCGAGCCAGCGCGGATAGCTGTCCAAATAGTGCGTCTAGGTGATGAAGCGGCCGAGCTCGGGCAGCAGCCAGTACACTTGTTCGGTCGTCTTCCCGCCCATCGGGATTGCAGCGCGATCCTTCTTCGAGATCGATACACGACGCGAGTCGTCGTCCGCGGCGAGGAACCAGTCGGGAAGACCTTCGCGAAGCAGGGTCTTCGGGGACCGCCCTTCGAGGACTGCCTCGTTCTCGAAACCGAGGATCCTACTGGGTGGATCCGCGACTGCGTATGAGTTCTCCCACGTGCGACCGACTTGTTCGTACCACGAATTCGCAACGACACCGTGACGCGACGGGAAGACCCCGTTGGTGAGCGTTGCGTGACCAGGAGCGGTACTCGTGCGCGCGTGCGCGTGCGACGCCTGGGTGAAGCTGAATCCATCGTCGAG